>Ga0307488_10001887_pt1 | contig 17695 bp, 17 predicted proteins | sample SB02metaG_FD_202248 | JGI IMG/M metagenome (GOLD analysis project Ga0307488, IMG submission 202248) | Sea-ice brine microbial communities from Beaufort Sea near Barrow, Alaska, United States - SB 0.2 | ecosystem: Environmental > Aquatic > Marine > Coastal | place: USA: Alaska | collected... | reverse complement strand
CAAAATATCCGTCTCTTAAAAATCTTAATGCCATGCTTCTATTTTATATTTTATTATACTACACGTAATTAAGTAGTAAAGAATATGTGTCATTTGCAATAGAGTCATTCATGGCAATTATTATTGTACCACTCCCACTCCTTGATACATCCGGATATACAGTTGCAAAAGGAGCTTCTCTATCAGTTGTCTCTACTTTAACTCTTGATGCTTCAGCGGCTGTTCCAAATAAAGCTGCATTACGAATGTCTACTGTAAAGGTAGTTACAATATTTGGACTTGTCCCTGTTTCTGCTCTTGTAACATATGCTAAAGTTGAAGTTAAATCTACTCTTCTACCATTTGCATTACCTTGTGGATTTAATGTAACCCAACCACTAGCATCTACTGAGAAGTTTGTGCTGTCGTATGCAGAGATACCTCTAATAGCACTTACTTGTGCACCTGCAGTTGCAATATCTTGTCCTGATTGAACCACAACCCAGTTTGCAAATGTTGCTCCTGGATCATCTTGATCAGCATAAATTAAATCCCCTGGTTGTACAGTTTCTGTAAAGAAGTCACCTGTAACTGTTACTGCCCAGAACCAACCCTTCTTAATAAGATTAGAAGGTGCTGTATCTAAATCTGGTGTATTTGTAGCAGCATCATATCCTCCTTGGAATACTGATTGACCAAGATTTGATTGATCTACATATTGTTTTGATGTTGCATGTGCATCAGCACTAGGTACAAGAGGAACTGTTACTTGACCTGTAAATGAACCTGATCCTAATACAGTTAGATCATTAGTAACTGTTAAATCATTTCCTATTGTAACGTCATCTGGTAAACCTATAAATACAGTTCCTTCTGTTCCAGATACAATTGTTTCTGTTATTTCAATTTCACCTGCTGTACCGGATATTGTTACTGTAGAATCTGTTCCTGTACTTCCATCTAATGTTACTACTGCTGAATTAGACCCTCCTGCAGACACAGGTAGAGTGTATGTTGTATTATTATCAGGTACAGTTACTGTTTTTATATCAATAGCTGTAACATGACCTGTTGCATCGGTTGAAACAGTATTTACAACTGGAAACACATTAGCAGTTACCGTAGAGGTGGTATCTGTTCTAGATGTTGCATCATGCGTTATTGTTAAAACGTCGGTTGCAGCTACTGCCGTACTTATTTTTGTTCCACCAGTAAAAGTTGCAGTATCACCACTTCCTATTTGTTGAGGTGTACCAGAGTCTCCATCTAATTCCCAAGATCCATAATTATCGGATGTTGGAAGTGTAATTGTTTTAACATTAAGTGCTGTAAGGTGACCAGTTGCATTTGAGGATACGCCATCTACTGCTGTAAATGTAGCACCTGATGCTGGAGATGCAGTACTTGTTGTATCAGTTCTGCTTGTTGCATCATGATTAACAATAGGTATTGGACCTGTTTCATCTGTTACAGTTATATATGTACCACCTTGTACTTCCGTTACATCTCCTTGTGGGATGGTAGATAAAAGAATTAAATCCCCTGCTCCATTGACATACTGAGTAGCATTACCTGCCATTGCTATATCTACAGATGGATTTACAGTTGCAACGTTTCCAATGCTAGCTGTAAATGCATTACCACCATGGGTGGTAGCTACAGATGTAACTGTACCAACTGCTGTATCAGCTCCAGTAACTGTAAGTGTATTACCAGCTCTTGTTACTAATACCGAACCTGCACCAACTACTAATACATCATCTACCGATGCATCAGAACCAGTAAGTCTAACACCTGCTGTTCCATTTGTTGATCCAACTCCTGTTAAATCATAAGTTGTATCTCCATCTGTTCCTGTTTGGAATGCTACCCAATCTGTACCGTTATAAATTTTTAATTTATTTGTACCTGAGTTATAATAGATCCTACCATCAATCCCAGCAGGGTCAGCCGCTAAAGGTTGTATTACTACATTTTGTAATTGGTTAGTATTAATATTAATATTACCATTTACATTTAGTCCGGTTAAAAATTGTACTGCCATTTTATTTTATATTTATTTTATTTTTTAATTTAAGAACACGCACCCTGAAAATGCAGCATTAAAAGTTATTACTAATGAGTTGCTTGTTGTATAATCTACATTACCAACTACCACTGTATTTGCACTATCAACTACTGTAACTGATGGATACTTTCCTAAGTTATGAGTAATAGTCCATTTTGCTGCAGCAACTTCAAAACACTGTGTATAAGTGCTATCAGCTATTAATATTTCTTCTAAGTCTAATACTGTACATACATTAGTTGGAGTAGCAGGGCAAGACATACTTGCTTTTAAGTTTACTTTGGCTAATGGTTCTACAAATATTCCAGGTATTTCTGTAGCTACAACAACTTTAGAACTAGCAGCATTTTGCCAATCACATAAATCTTTATTATTTGTAGCTGTTTCAAAATCAGTATAGCAGCACGCAGATATCCCAAACCTTACGGCCTTGAAATTTATATATGCTTGATTAGCAAAATCTGTTTCAATTTGGATTCGTTTGCTCAGTTTTAATTTTGCTTTTTGTGCAGAATTATCTGATATTTGTATAGTTGAGGCTGCCATATATTTTTAACTTCTTAAATTCTGTATTTGTTGCCTTGCTAATTCTCTTGATAAATCACTTGTAGCATCAGCAGTATTTTCTAGCTCTGACTTACAGTTTTTACAAACTATTGATCCATCACTCAAACTAGCTTTTTGACATCCGCATGTAAATACTCTATTACATTTAGTACAATTTGCCATAATCTTTGTTGGTTGTTAAATGGTTATTAAAATGAATATTTAGAACTTGATCCACAGTTACCTGATGGACAAGCTATTTTATTTAATCTGGATTTTGCGTAATTATATAATTGCATTCCTTGTGCAGGAGATTCACAATACTCTACATTAGATACTGCTGCATCAATCATTGTTCTTATGTAGCTCATTTCTGTATAGATATCTTGCTTTCTAGTGTCTGGTTGACATGCTTGCACATCAAGATCACATAATACTTCATAGTAAGTGGTTAACAATCTTGTTACCCTTAAATGATTATATTCTACAAATACTTTTGTGTTTGGTGATACACTATATCTTATGATATATATACCATCTGGAATTTTTTGTTGTGTCGTACCACAATCAGCTTTTTGTAAAGCCAATGTACATGCTGTTAAACACATATCAAATTTACTATCTACTTTAAGAAGTACCGGTACTGAGTATCCAGGTAGTGTGATTAAGAGTTCCTCACAATCTACTGCCAAGTCTTTTGAATATTGACTTGTATCCTTAATACATAATAAATCACAGTTGGATACTGTGGGAATTTCTAGACTTAATATATGCTTGTTTGCCATTTCATGTTTGCTTTAATACACTATATTAATAATATACAAAAAAAACTAGAGATTGTAAAATAAAAAGAGCAGGAGTTTTGTAACCCCTGCTCTAATTAATTTAAAAGCTTTAGTATTAACTAAGGCTTATGTAATATTAAATCTATCCTAAATCTGTTTCAAGAGCAATATTATTACCAGCAGCATTTGCTAAAGTAACAACTTGATTTGCTAATGCTAATACAGCAGTAATTGCCGCACCATCAGAACATTTTACATAAATTTGATATACATATTGATCATTATCAAAAACACCACTTGGGTTATTGAATCTTGGTACAACATGTTGAATATAGAAAGCTCTATAAGTTGCAGTTCTATCTACAGCAGCAAGAAGCTCATCAGACATTTCAATTTCTCTGATTCTAGCACTGTCAGCGTTTCCTTGATTATAAGGAGATTGACGGTATCTTTCAGATAAAATTAAGTCTCTAATTACAGCCTCACCTTGAGTTGCTTGCATTTGACCTGGAGTTCTAGCAGCAGTTCCACAATCGTTACATGGATCTCCAGTTTCATCTAGGATACTTGCAATGATTTCAACAGGCTCTGCATTAAAGTGATCTCTTGTGTCAAAAGAACAATCTCCAAATTTAGTACTAACATAAGCTCCAACAAAATTTACTACAGCATCAACTGTTGCAGCAGCAGCGTTTGGAGTTGTAGAAGCTACATAGTTTCCAGAAGCAGCTTTACCTTGTGCTTGAGCAATAGTGTAAACACTTTGTACTACTGCATTAGCAGCATCAGTTACGTTTACAATAACACCACCTGCACTTATAGCAGTAACAGTTAAAGTTGCATCAGTTGTAGAACCTGCTTGAACAACAGTTAATACATCACCAACACCATAACCTTTACCAACACCAGCATAACTAAATGTTAAAATTACTCCAGTTCCGCTTACAGTTAAAATGTTAATTTTAGCTCCGGATCCTGCAGAAGGAGAAGGAACAGTAGTTGCAGCAGAAGCAGCACCAGTAGTAACAGAATAACCTACACCACCAGATAAAGTTGCAGTTTCAACACCATTTAAATCAGCTTCAGCTACAAATGGAGTAATTAATGGGTTACCAGCTTGGTATCCTACATCATCTTTCATTAGTCCATTTCCAACAACTTGTGCAGCTTCAGTAGCTAACACTAATGCAGGATCTAAAAATTCTTGTCCATCAATACAGCAAATGTTTGCAGAATCACCAATTGCATAAGCATTGTGATTTAAGAAACGTAATGCTGGAGAACCTTTCACATCCATTCTCATGAATTGTGTAGTTCCACATGGAGTACATTCAGCTCCTAAAGCTAAAGAAGCAGTTGCCTGCTGAGCAGTTAAACAATCTGCAGCCCATACTCTTGAGATGTACTTAGGGTTAATACCTTTTGATTTTACTGATTCTTTGTATCCACCATGACCTGGATTGTTACCAATCGTGTCTTTTGTGTAGAAACTTCCTTGAACCAAGTAAGCATGTGAATTAGCTGGTAAAGCAGCTCCTGGAATGGCCATTGTTGTCCAATCAGAATCTTTCACAAGCCCTAACTCCCCTGCTGTAAGCAAAGAAGTTGACACACCTGCAACTGCTTCAGTTGAGGATGCCACGAACGTTTTGTAAAACGCATTATTAAAATATGCCATATTAATTAATTTATGTGAGGACCATTACCCCCACTGGTTATATATAATGATTTTAACAGTTTACTCTGTTCGTAACTTCTGTGTTACTATAATAATATACAAAAATTTAATTGCATATCAAATTTTAATTATTTCTTTCAGCAGCAGCTTGTGATCTTTGTTGTTGATATACACTTTCTATATCTCCAGCAATAATAGCCGCAGCATCATCTAACATTACTTCTGCTAAATCATCTTTAAATTCACATTCTATATTTGTTAATGATACCACTCCTGTATAAGGATCAACACAATTTAATATTTCTATGTATACAGGTTGTCTATAATAAGTTAATACTGGATTAACTATTGTAAAGTCTGTATTTCTATAGATTCTTATTGTATTATTTATCATAGTACAAAATGTTTCACCCCATTCAAAATCTGGATTCTTTAAAGGATCTCTTAGAATTAAATTTACATTTGCTTCTTCTGCTAAATAAACCGTCATATCTCTAGCTGGACAACATTCTGTTTTAGCATTAGTACTAACTTTTTTAAATTCCAAATATGTTTCAACTGGAAAATTATTAGTTTCAAAATACTTATCTGTAGTTGTTCCTGTTAAAGATAATTCAATTAACAAAGGTTGTAAGTCATCTATTCTTTTCTTAGACAACTCATCACCTTCTTTATACATGTTACCCCCGTGCAAATTTCTTCTACACCATTCAACTTGAGCTTTATTAAAAGCTTCAACAAATTGCCAACATTCTATATTGTCAAAATCTTGACTATCTAGTTTATTTAACCTTTGTTTTAGTTTTATTAAAAGGGTATTATTATTCATTATTTATATTTTAAGAATTCCAATATGGTTCTACTTTTTCTAAAATAGATGTCAATGCTTCATCATTTTCAGGTTTCTTTAAAAACTCTAATACTTCAGAAGGTCTTTTACCTAATCTAATACCACTGTCAATTGGTTCAATCCAACCTCCAGCTTTTGTAGTTATAAATCTATAATATAAAGCGTCTTTTACCACTGCTCTTATTTTTAAATCTTCCATTGTAAGTTGAGATACCTCTAAAAACTGACTAGCAGCTTTTTTCTTAGAAGACTCAGCACCTAACCCATTAATATAATTATCCATATTTTCATATAGAATATCATTAGGTGTAGATTTAACATATTGTACACTATCTACATCACATATCTTTGCAACATAAATTAATTTAGCAGTATTAGAATCATACAATTTTTGTAATTCAACTAATGCTCTGTTTTTAATTTTACTTAATTCAGTACGAGTACTTAAACTTTCTTCAACTGTATCTAAATAAAATTTAGGAGGGTTATTCATTTCTTTAGCTTCTCTTAATGACTTAGCTACAATTGAAAAACCACCTGCATTTATTGCGTGTAATTTAATTAAATCATATGGATCTTTCTCTGGATCTAAAAATACAGGGTCATTTCCACATCTTAAACTTATTTTATCCCAAAACTTAGAGTTGTCAGGTTTCATGATTGTTAATTTGTTCCAAAAATCCTTATCACTTGGATCAACTACATTAGCTGCTAACTCTGCTTCTAATTGAGCTACTACATCTCTAATTTCCTTAATCTTATTTTTCTTCTTATCTTTAGGAAGCATTTTAACTTTAGGATCAAATTCATTTAACCCAGTTATATACCGTTTAACACCATTCATTTCTAAACAGGCTAGATTTTCTTCATGATATACTCCATCATGAAGTGATAATCCATATTGTTCTAATCCCATATTTTCTTTATTAGGACTAAAAAAAGGACGTACAGCAATAGTTGCACTTTTTCCTAATTGATACTTTTCTACAATTGTGTAATCGCTCATTGTTTTTTGGTTTTTAAAATTAATAATTTAACAAAATCAAAGGTACATATTTTATGTACGTTTTTATATATTAATAATTTCTAAAGCAAGATGTTTAGTCTTGCTAAAGTTTTTGACTTTTATTATACTACAACCTTCAAATCTCCTGTAGAATGGTATAGATCACCTTTGACTAAACCTGCTGCAATTGCTGCTGCATTATTTGCGTAGTCTCTGACTAATATATCTTTCCCAACTGATTTTGAAGAGATAATTTTAGACACACTTGAATTTGAAAATTCATATGTTTTATTTGCTAACTTTATATCTAGTCCCATATTTATTTGTTTTAAAGATTAAAATAAAAAGGGAGGAAGATTAACTCCTCCCCTTTAATTATTTAGTTCTAGAATGATCCTCCCGTAACAGGGTTTCTCATTACAATTTTAAGAACTTTAGTTGGATCTTTAACCCAAATAGCAGGCATTGTTTGAGTCATCATAACTCGGTAACCATTGAAGTTTCCAGTAGAAGCAAAACCTTGAGTTCTTCCCATGTAGTCCATAGTACCATTTTGGTAGAACCACTTAAGTTGATTATCCCAAGAAAGTTTCAACAAGTGAATGTTGTCATTTCCTTCATCTGTTACATCAAAGATAATAAAGCTATAAGAACTTAGAGGACGACCATCAATTAATGGGTTCTCAATGTCATTAGTATTTAAATTATCAAATGCAGGATTCAATACAAACTTAACGTTAGCTAAGAAAGGAATAGTAAAGCTTGTGTAAGCAAAACCATAATCTAAATCCATACCTGAACCTTTAACAGCTCCGATATCTGATGCATTTTGAACTAGACCTGAACCATATACTTCATCAGCAATAGCTTTGTTGATCAATTGCATTCCTGCAATACCTGTTTGTACAACAAGTGATCTTTGTGGGTCTGGCCCTTTAAATTCAACTTTACCTTGGTAGAAGTTATAAAGTTCAGACTTAAACATGTCAAGAGTAAATGAAGACTTGTTATATACTCTTTTGAAAGAGTTATCTAACTGTGCCCATAAACCTACAGATAATCTAATATCATCCGGTCCATCTTGTTTAATTCTACCACCTTTACCCCACATTAGGTAAGTTTCAATATCCGTTGCAATTTTAGATAAGTGAGCTGCTTCCATATTTGTAATGAAAGTTCTTGTAAGAGTTCCATTTTCAAATGCTTCTCTAGCTCCTGCTTTACCCATATTTGCTACAAGTCCTTCAATACTAGGTACCGATGGATTGTTAGGATCTGTGTTAAAGTTTCTCCAAATCTCAGTTACTGGTACAGTACCATCAGCATTCAAACCACCTTTGATCATAAGATCAGCACGGCTAGAAATAGAATAATGTACATGTGCTTCTGCTCCACCTACAAAGTTGTAGAATTCACGGAAACCAGATCCTGTTTCAATGTCAGAAAAACGCTCTCCATACTCACCTCTTGCAGAACCTTTTCTGAAGAACTTTGTACCTTTAGCTAAATACTTATTATCTAAGCTAGCCGCGTTGTTGTTGTTTACCAATTGAACAGTGTAGATAAAACCGTCACCTGCTGGGATAATATCATCAGCCGTAATGTAAAGTTCTAATCCATTGTACTTATCATAAGTGATAATATCACCATGACCAAACGTTCTTTTGGAAATTTTAATTTTAAAGGTAGTACCATCTACACCTTTATTAGTGTTTGCTACCTCAATATCAGCGATGATATAAGGTAAATCTTGTGCAATAGGAGTTTGCCATTTATACTCACCACGCGCATTGTCCACCATGATAGTATTCTTTCCTCCAAATGATGCCATTTGATACAAAGGCATTTCTACCTTTTGGGTCATTGCCCAAAGATCAACTGGTCCCATATCCATAGGCTCAGCGTTACCGAGCATCTGTGTTAGGTGGTAAGAATCAACATGAGAACTAGCCTTGTAGCTTGTATCTCTTAGGAAAATCCCATTATTTAATACTGGAGTTGCCATAATTTTTACTTGTTTTTGTTGTTAATAATTATTGTTTATATTTAATTGTTTAATTAAATTCGTTTAAAAATGTTGTTGGTTCTTGGTAATTTCTTACCTGCTGGTTTTCTTTTAGCACTATCTTTTTCCTGTATACCTAATGATGCAGAACTATTACTAGCTGCAGCAGTCTTTAGTTTTCTTACAGTTTGCTCAACACTTTTTTGAGCTCCCTTATCCATTATTTTTGCTTTATATCCTTCTGGATCTTGAAGTAACCATAATGCTTCAGAAATTAATGTATAATTTGGTTCAACAAATTGATACTTTTCTAATAAGTGTCCTAGTAAGTTTGTATTCTTTCCACTTACTGAAGGATAACTAGGTTGTACTAAACCATTATATAACATGGCTTGTGTTTTTCTATCTACTTTGATATCTCCTAAAGTACCTTCTTTAAGTGTTTCGTATACACTTGACATATATTTTTTAGATGCTTGCTCTTGTTGTTTCTTTTTTAAATCTTGTTCTTCAAGTTTTTTAACAACAATTTTTTCTTGCATTTTATCTAACTTAGGTTTAAACTTAGCAGCTTGCTTTTCAAGCTTGCCTAAGTCTTTCCAGATTTCTATCTCTTCAGCTATTTCATCTGAAGTTCCATATCCAGTTGCACCTAAATATTCTTTAATAATTGTTTCTTGATCTGTTTCAGATTTAAGACTTAATTGTTTAGTTTCTTCAACACTACCTAAAGTATTAAATAAACCTTTAATATCTGTTCCTCCATCTGCTACATATCTTGCAGCAATTTGCAATTCTTCCGGTAAACTTGCAAAAAATTGTTTGGGAGTTTCACGTCTTACTTGATTAGCTTTTTCTTCTAAATTAGCTTCAATTAATTCTTCCCAATCTTTTGCACTGTAATCATCTAATGATTTTTCATCATCAAAAGGTACAATTTTGTCATCTTTAATAAGTTTGCTGAATACATCAGATATACCATTAATTGACTTTCTACCTCTTTTTTCTTTCTTCTCTACATCTTCCTCAGTCTCATCATCTAATGCATCTAAAATATCATCAGCTGATTCTGCGGCATCTTTTAATGCCTCATTAGGTTCTGGTAGTGCATCTTCTAAATCACTTGTTTCTTTTTCTGCTTTTGAATCTGTAGATTCTTTTTTAGTTAAATCATCTACTCCATCTTCATCTACATCTGCAAATGAAAAATCAGCTTTTTTATTTAACCCAGATAAAATATTAGGTTGAGATTTACTTTCTTCAGGTAATGTTACATCACCAGCGCTTGGAGCTCCGTTGAAGATCTCATCTAAATTAATATCTAATGTTTCTACATTGCTATTCACAGCAGTTTCTTTTGTATTCATAATATTGTTGGTTTAAATATTTAGTACTTATATATACAATATAATAAAAGTTTAGCTATACTACAATAGATAAACTTTTATTATTTTACATTTATGCAAAGTTTTTTGCAGTATATAGCTAACGTCAATTATTTCTTATCAGATTTTTTAGAATCTTTAACATCGTATTGATTTTTGTTAGTTCTTGCAATTTGTAGATCTTTGTTTGCAACATCTCTTGTTGCTGCAATTTTTTCTCTTTCAACTTGAAGTCTTGCAGATTCCATACTACCTTTCATTGCCATTTCATCACGCTTAAGATTTGTTTGTTCTTGGAACCTTGTAGTTTCTCTAATATCTTTCATTGCATCTTGATAATCAGATACTTGGTTTTGATTTATATCTACTTGTGCTCCAAAACCTGCCGATCTAATCTCAGCAATAGTAATATCATTTTGTCTGTCTTTATCATTCTCTTGCATTTCAACTTGTAGTTTTTGTTGCTCGTCTTGTGCTTTAGCTTGAAGTTGTTGTTCTTGCATTTGACGTTGTTGCTGCATATCTTGAGCTCTTTGTTGTTCAACTCTACTTTCAGAATCTCTTAAAATATCAGTTACTTCAGATATTGAATCTGCTTTAACAATATTACCAAGCTCATAAATTGAAGCTCCTGTAGTATTATTAGTTAATGCCATTTGTTTAAGTTGTTCTAAGATTGCTCTGTGATTAGTTTTAGTAGTTGCAAATACGTTAAAATCTCTAAGTAATAGATCAGTACCATTCATGGTAAAATTAACCTTCTGAGCCTCTGTAGATATATAAGATAATCTAACACTTGGATTAGTACTATTATAATATTGAGCTAAGTCAGTTCTCATTTGATGTACTCTAGGCATTAGGTGATCAGAATGCTGTACAAAATATATTTCTGTTTGTGCATATGATTGTTGCATAGCATTTACAACACCTGTTGCAGTTTCTGCAGATACAGCTCCTCCTAATCGTTGTGGATTAATACCAATAGAATCAAAACATTGTTGTTTAAAGTAATTTGCTAATTGTATTCTAGACATTAATCTACTAGTCTGCTCCATGTTTAGAGTCTGATAGTGATTAAAGTTGGTAGCATTCTCAGTATTTGTAATTGATGTATCTAGCGGTAGCATTTGAAAATCTTTCATTGCTACAAATGCTTTTGCATAATTATTTTTACCCCAATCTTCACCCATAGAGTGACGTGGTAAAGCATTTTGATCAAACATAATTACTGTTCCTAATTCATCTATTAGAATGTCAGCAATCTGGTTATTAACCATATTGTAACCAACTTGATAAGCTTTCATTAGATCTACTAAAGATGTTGATCTAGTATTCCTATCAGAAAAAACTCTACCTTCTACAGGTAGTTTACAACCATATAATGAATTTTCACCTTTAAATTGAAAAGGTAATCTTCCTGGTTTTTCTCTATTAATACCTAAGTATATAGGGTTAACATTATCATCCATTGTGGTTCTCCACATAGCAGGTACATTAGGACCTACTTTTACTCCACCCCATGTTTCATTTATCCAAATCCATTCAACATGCTCTCCTTGTAGCAATGTATCTTTAGATTTGTTTTTAAATATTGATGTATCATAAACTGCTTTCTCAGTTATCTTAAATGATTCATCTATAATTTCTTGTGTTACTTCTCCATCAAATTCTATCTTAGTTAAGTGACCTACTTTTCTTTGAGTCTTCCAATAAATTGTAGATACTCTCATTAAGTTACCATCACCCCATTGTTCTAGATCTTCACTTTGAGAAAGTATCTGAGAAAGAATATCTCCACCTGCTGCAGGATCAGCTCCATAATTACTTACATATTGTCTGTATGCTAAACCTGGAGCATTTGTATTCCACTCATGAGATCTTGTAGCATCATAATATGATCCATCATTTTGATAACCATTAACTTGATATTGTGCAGAACGTGCTGGATATATTCTTTGTAAAGATGATAGTTGTCTTTCATCCATTAAATAACCATACTTATCTACTACATCAGATACAGTCATCAAATCAACTTTACCTACATAATTAGAATCAGATATATATCTTTGATCTGGAGATTTTTGATAAAATGTTAATACAGGATTCCATAACTCTACATCATAGTCATCCTCTAACATACGGAAATGCCAAAACTCTCTATCTGCAATAAGCATATCACGGAAACCTCTTTCCTCTAGCTCATGCATTTTAAATCTTTCCTCATCCACATTTAATTGGTGAGTTGCCCATTCTTCTATACTACTTCTATAAGACTTACTAAAGTAGTCTTCTATTTCAGGAAGTGTTTTTAAATTTTCAGGTGATAGTTGTTGTTGTGCTTCTTCAGATGCCGGATCCATTCCTGCTTCTATCATTTTTTGAACCAATTGCATTTCAGCATCAGCCAATAAAGTGTTTTCTATTTCTTGTTGTTTTTGTGCTAACATCTCATTATATGATTTGTCATCAACAGCTCTAAATTGTACTTTATTGTAACGTTTACTAAACTCACCGCTTAGCACATTGATTACATTTGGAACAATAGGATAAAATTTTAGCTCTAACGCAGAATCATTTTCTTTTGTTAGAACATCCATCATATCTTTATAATCATTGTCTTCTTCAATTATATAGTCAGACTTATCAATAATACCTTTTGCTAACTTATAATTTTTTAAAAGTCTTCTAGCATTTGATCTTAAAAATTCTACACCTTGTAGTTCTAGCCAATCTAAATTCCATGCTGCCCAATCATCAGTTTTTTCTGAAGAAGGTAAAAACTGTACTGGTTGTGTTAAGCTTGAATACGTAGGGCCTCCTTCAGCCTTGGCACCATTCTTTAACTGCATTGCATTTAATACTTTCATTACGTATTTTATTTAGTTGAATCTATTTAATATTTTTAAATCCTGATCTATTAGGTCTGCCAGTTCTAGATGTTGAACTACGCCCAATATTTTTAAACGGACTATACTTTAATTTATACAAATTTTCTGAGTTTACCAAAGATTTACCCTCTGATTCACGTCTTTTAGTATATCCTCTGTTTGACTGTTGTATTTTTACAAATGCAATTAATGCACCAAATGCAACCAATCTATCTACGTTTAAGCCAGGATAATAAGCTAACATTTCTTTTATTAGCATTGGATCTGGTATTCTTTCTACACCAAATGTTTGATCTGTTACTACACCATTTATATCAGTTTCCTCATTTGTGACTTCTCTTAAGAATTCAATAGCATAAGAAATTAAATGACTTTTAAATAATGTACCTGTATTTTTCCATCCATATTCTTGGTATACAGTTTTATTAGAACCTAAATCTTTTAGAAATAGTATTTGTTGTTTAGGTACTAAATAGCGTTGCTTTTTTCTAGCAATCATATGTTGTATAAACAATGATATATTATTTTCTACTAATGTCCACGCATTATACCACTCTATAATTAGTTCTAACCTTTCATGTGTTTTATTAATATCATCAAATCTACCACACCAAGCTGCAACAACTTTATCTTTTTCTATAAACTGTTCTACGTCTCCTGATTCATTAGTTCTAATTACTTCCATTGCATTCTTGTATACAAAAATACTACATAAAGAATCTGAAGTAGTTGTTTTTCCTTCTGATACTGGATCAATAGATGCGTAGTACGCGCCAAATTCAGGACTTTTTATAGGCCTTTCCCAAACAACAATAGTACCTGTTTTATCTATTTGTTTTTTATCTACTGGAAATTTACTTATTGGGAGTTTATTAGTTCTTTTAGCAACTATACCTTTTTCATCTCTATCTAATTCTATTAACTCATAAGGGTATTCTTTTTCTTCAATTCGTTTTTGCTGTTTACTTAAAATACCTTGAGGAAATATTGATGCTTTTCTATATGCAAAAGCTTCAGCAATATTCATTGGTTTTTGAGAAATTCTTAATTGAAATTGTTCTCCATTTAATTCATTTTTCCATTTAGATCTTTCTTCTATAATTGCTTGTACAGCTTCTTCTACTAATGAATTACCGTAATCATCAATGTAAGGGGGCATAGAGTGCTGTTCAGGTATAAACAACCCTGCCATACCTATAGTGCCATCAGCGTCCATTAGATTTGTTTCTACAGCATATATATCATTTGCTCTAGGGTTTAAAATCATTTCTTTTAAAGGGTTGCATTGTTGTAAATCTCCCACAGATCCTGCTGCTATAAACATACCTGTTGTCATCATACCCGAAGACATTGCTGGACGCAAGTACTCATATGTATCTGACATCTTTGGTGCTATCCCCGCTTCTTCATGAAAGAAATATGTACATGGTCCCCCTACTCCAGTTGTTGCATTTTTTTCAAATGAACCACCTTGTATTTTAGATTTTAAACCTCTTGCTGTTTTTCTGTTATTTACTTTGACTTCAATTTGTTGTTGCCACAATAATACCTTCTCTGGATTGCTAGGTCTATACCAAGCTGTATGTTCATTAAGAAATGTTTTGTATTCATCTAAAAACTTCCAAGATCCTTTATCATTAATAAAATCTTTAAGTGAAGCACCCACTTTACATATAGATCCTTCTTCAAACCAGTATTGATTAATAAGTTTACCCATATGAAAATAAGAAGAAGCTATCTGACGTTTTTTAAGTATAGCTGAATGCTTATTAGTCAACTCAGCTAATAACTCATAAAGAGCCATGTGATATTGAGCATCCCTTACTTTAGCAAATCCATAACGCTTTTCTTCTTTATCAAATATTGGTAAAAAATTTAACCACATGTAGTAATCTCTACTTAAGAAAAAACTCTTTGGTCCATCATTGTATATTACACCAACCCTACATTTGTTTTTTTGATCTTCCCAATAGTTGGTAAAATCTTTAGATCTAAATGGAGCATTACAATAAAAACCTTGCGCATTAAAGGTATTTGCTTCATCATTAAACTTATGAGCTATTTTAGTAAATCCATATTCTCCAGGTTCTTTGAAAATACTTAATATATAACTTATAAATGATTCTTCTGTTACAAAATCAGTTGTTGTCCATTCTCCACTAGTATATGTAGGGATGGTTTTATACATCCGCTACTTCAACTAAAATTGCAAAAACATCTCCTTCTTGAATAAGTAAATGTTCCTCTTCATCATGTGTCATTGACGTAGGTAAACAATGTTCTGTGTATTGGACTACATCACCAATTTTAATTTCTTCTACAGACCGGCCTTTTCCAATTACAGTACCTATACATTCTCTTTTTATTGCCATTTCAGGTAAAATAAAACCTGATTTAGTCATTGTCTCTGCTTTCTTTTGTTTGATTAAAAGTTTCTTTCCTACTGGTATTACTTGTTGTGCCATCGTTGTTAGTTTTTTTTGTATTATTAAATTCTGGTTCATCCCAATAGCAGAAATGCCATTCGGTTTCTTTTTTGTTATTTATCATATTTGATCATAAGCCAATCCTGCTCCTCCACGTACTGAACTCTCTTGTTCATTTTTCATATCAGTAAATGCTCCTTTATAAGATTGTCTAATCTGTTCAAATTTAGCAGCAGCATTAATCATAGAGTTCATATTACCGTCTCTACCGTGTTCAATAGGGGTTACTTCCATATACTTAGCCAATCTGTCTAACATAGCTTTAATACCTACGTAAGCTCTAAAGGTAGGTGTTTCATACATTTGCTTACACATATCTACAGCATATCTTATCTTACCATCTTCTGGTGATTCTTCAAGTCCTATCTCTTCTATAATAATATCTTCTTTCTCATGTTCAGGAAGATTAAAGAATGGATTTAAATCTGGATCCGGACAACTTAAATAAAATATATACTGATACACCTGCATATAAGTATCAGGATAAGCATCCATTATTTTTTTAAGAAAAGGTAAAGCATAGCAATGTTCAGAAGGTATAACTTTATTATTTTGTATATCAAATAATCTTACTATCATATGGTTGTGTTTTTATAATGCATCAATATAAGCTTTTACCGTAGCATAGCTATCAGTAACATATACGGGCATAGAGTTTCCATTAACATATATCATTCGCACATCCATAATGCTACCATCTTGTTGATATACTGGTCCAACAGCATTTAAGGCAAGAGGGTTTATTGCAATAAAAGATTCTGAACCCGGTACTATAAATAATGTAAGAGGTGATGTTGGAGGAGCGGTTTGTGCTAAAAAAACTTGTGTTAATTGTATTGATGCCATTAATTTTTATCTTTTAACCACATCATTAATGAAGATACTTCATCTTTTAAATATGGTAGTTCATATATTTTTACTTCTTCTAAAACTGGCTCACCATTCTCTACTTTTGTAATTGGATAACCATTACTATCCTCCCCTACTTTAACAAATTTAACATGTTGAATTGTTAACTTTCCTATCTTTAATTTAGGGTTGTGCTTTTTAATAATATACGCATAAATACTCAATTGTAAGTTATAATGCTTAAGATTACAATCATCTAAATGATTTACTGGCTTGTATAATTTTTTAGTTATACCTTCCCAATTAGTAAACCCTTTATCTTTTATTTCTTTGTTTGTTTTGTAATCATGTATATTAATATACCCATCTACTACTTCAACTAAATCTGCTTGCCCACATAAAGCCATTGATTTTAAATAAACCATATGTTCAGGATATACTCCTTCTTTAAGTTTTTGTTCTGGTGCTAATTTTATACCTTCTTTAGTTATTAAAGGTTTTATAATAGGTACTTCAACACCATTGCGTTCAATAGTTTTAAAGTCTAGCATGTCTGCTTCTCTTTGGTTGTGATACCAATTTCCTAATTTAATAGCTCTTTCAGTTTCATTATCCCAAGCAGTAAGTATTTCTTTTTGCGTCATACCATGCCACTTAGATCTTTTGTTTTTAGAAGATTTTTTAGCTTGACCTTCTCTATCAAATTTAGGTTTAAACATTCCAATAAAGGATGTTACACTTGTCCAGTTTATTTTGTCTTTGTCATTACTTTCGTATAAATGACCTTCTTCTTTAAATGTTATAGCCATAATTTTATTTTTATGTATTATTTTGTGTGTATACTCCACCATTACCTTCTACATTAGTAAAAACATTTTGCCGTCTTTTTTTACTAGATGCATTATCTTTTAGTAATGTTATTGCTTCTTCACCATCTATATGACCATTCATTAACAAGTCTCCTACTAATTCTTCTTTAGTTAGTTTTTCCATTTTCTATTTGTTTAATTAATAACTCTTCTGTTTCTTCAGGCATAAGTGAGTTCCAATATCCTTTAGGACATTCACTAGATAATGATCTTACTTTAAAAGCTAAACTACATCCACAATCAGAACAACAAGGCTGAGTACCAGGAGCTAAGCAATCCGTTCCTTTTGCATCAAACAAAG
>Ga0307488_10001884_pt1 | contig 17702 bp, 23 predicted proteins | sample SB02metaG_FD_202248 | JGI IMG/M metagenome (GOLD analysis project Ga0307488, IMG submission 202248) | Sea-ice brine microbial communities from Beaufort Sea near Barrow, Alaska, United States - SB 0.2 | ecosystem: Environmental > Aquatic > Marine > Coastal | place: USA: Alaska | collected... | reverse complement strand
TTCAACACTCGTTTCATAAGTTATTTGACATCCGATGACTTGGAGAGCAACATCAGGGGGATGACGCCCGTGGCAGGGTTTAGGGTCTAGGGTTTAGGGTTTAGGGTTTAGGGTTTAGGTCATAGGGATTGGTTTAGGGTTGGCAGGGGCGTCACCTCGTCCATCTCTGAGCTCAACCTGAACCGTTTTGGTCATTTTAACTCTGAGACAACCCAGCGTAAGGCTCAAGAATTGCTCAAGTTAGCCGGGCTGTACCCACGGACTCTCGGCGGCGACTCCGCTGCGGGGCAGCTCCACCGTGCATTCCACCACCCCACTCCAGTCTGACTCCTCCTCGATTTGCGAGAGTAGATTGCTGTCCTGAATTCGTCTGGCGGCAATGCCCAATATGCTACCGCTGCTGCCTCTGCCACCGCCGACCCCCTCGCCTTCGCCGCCCCCGCAGCCTCCACTGCTGTACCCGCTCACGCGGCGGCTGCCACCGCCGCCGACGCCGCCTCCGCCGCCGCCGACCCTGCCACTGTCCCCGCTCACGCGGCGGCTGCCGTTGACAGATGCGGCAATGCTGCCCCCGCCGCCGCGGCCACCGCCACTTCCCCTGCCGCCGCCACCGCCACCGCCGCCGCCCCTGACGCTGCCGCCACCACCGTACATGCTGCCGCCGCCGCCGCCACCGCCGCGCACACTGCCACTGCCCCAAGCACCGCCAACCCCGCCACCGACGCTGCCGCTGACAGACGCCGCGATGCCCCACTCTCTCCCGCCGCCGCCCGTGCCGCCGCCTCCGCCGCTGGCGCCCACACCCGTGCCGCCGCCTAGAGCCTGACAGATAATACCTTACCACATCATCCTCCACATTCCAGACCCGCGTTTTTTTAGTTGAATGGAATTACATGACATGGTGAGCATCATCTGTCAGGCCCTACCGCCGCCGGCACTCTGCCTCTCCACATCGGACCACTCCACCCTCCCGGCCTGCAGCCCGTCACCCCACTCACCCAGGTCGACTCTCGGGGATCCCGCACGAGAACCCGCCCTAGAACCCGTCCTGGAGCCCGCCCTGGAGCCCGCCACAGAGCCTGTCCTGGAGCCCAGCCTCGAGGGCGCCCTACATGTAGCGGCGCAAGTTGAAATTGGAAGCAAAGCTTGAAGCGGTTGATCGCAAAACAGTTTCAAGAGCTTAGAGCTAGTTCCAGGCACTTTCAACTTGGGTTTCATCGGTTCAACCTGCACCGCCCTACGCAGAGCCCGCCTTAGAACCCGCCACGGAGCCCATCCTGGAGACCGCCCTCGAGCCCGCCCGTCCGTTCACTTCCCCCCGGCCCCGCCCTCGCCCTGCCCCCGCTCCCGCCCTCACCCTCGCTCCCGGATCCGGGGCCGAGGCCAGGGCCGGGACCGGGCCTGGACCCGCCGCCGTCCGCAGCCTGGTACGCACGGTATACCCCACGGGAAACGGCACCAAATTTTCCGCGGACTCGCTCCACCACAGGTGCGCCCACGGCCCGTGGTTAGGGACATACACACGTCCATTTTTCAGTTCGACGTAAGCACTTTCTGTGGGATGCGATGGGCAGTTGCAATGATAATGACGGCTCAGGTTGAGCTGAGGAGTGGACGAGCGCAAGCACCTGCCCGTAGTGCGCGGACTCATGCAGGTGCCCCAGCCCCGCCACCTCTTGCCCCACGATTTCCACCCGCGTGACTGGGGCCGCAGCGGCGGTGGCCCCAGGCACTGCCGCCCAACAGGGGCTTACACGCATCCACTCTTGAGGTTTACGTGAGCAGATGTTGCGGGATAACGTTGAGAATGTTGGGTGTGCTGAGAAGTGGATGACACTCGTCCACTTCTCAGCATAATGTGAGCAAATGATGTGGGCTACGTTGGGCATGATGGGTGGTTTCTGTGACAGATGTGGCTCAGGTTGAGCTGAGAGGTGGTGGAGTATGAGCCCCTGCCGCCCATACGCCAGATTGAGTTGTCACCGCCGACGACCTCCTTCGCGCCCACATGCCCGATTGAGATGGAGCCGCGGTGGCTCTGCTCTCTCTCCCAGGTACTCTGCCCTGTCTCCCTTGTTTTTCCGCCGCCGATAGTTTATCCCTGACTTTATCCTTGACTGCAGTCTTCATCCTCACCGAGGACCTCACCACTGCAGCCGCCGCCTTGAAACGGCGCAGAGACGACGCTTGGGAATCAGCGGCATCACTCCCCATTTCCTCCAGGTTTCGTTGCAGTACCGCCTTCGTCGACCCCGCTGCCGACCACGTCGGGTGATTCCCGTGGCTGTTCTGTTGGCTTTGTTTGCTTCTGGCGCTGTCTCTGCCGCTGCCGCCTAGGCCGGCCCAGCTGCTGTTTCGGGTACTGCCGGCGGCGGCACTCTTCGGGCGGGCGGAATCTGCCGAACTCCTCTCTGACGCCGCCAAGGGGCTTACGCTCGGTCATTTTTCAGCTCAACGTGAGCGGTTGTGGTCTGCTACTTTGGTGGTGTCAGTGATAAGAACGGCTCAGATTGAGCTGTGAAGTGGGTAATGGAAGCCCCTGATGTAAGGCCCTACCGCAGCCGCGCTTCGCGGGCGTGCGGAATCTGCCGCACTTCTCTCCGATGCCGACGCCACCGAGAACGTCTTGGTGGACTTTGCGGCTGGCGGCGCGTCGGCTTTGGGGACGTCTATGCCCAGCTTGGCGAGTTCTCTGGCGAGGGCCGGACAGATATTGCTCTCCACGTCATAGGATGCCATTTATGTCATTTAAGTCAAGACGCGAAGGTTGCGAATGCGTGCCGGGGGTCGATGACGTGGATGGCATCATATTACAGGCACTACCCTTCGCTAGCCCCGGGGATACTGGACTGAGGAATGGCTGAGAGGACAGCGGGTGGTGGTTGTGGTCGGCTGGGGAAGTGGCGCTGTGGTCAATGTTGTCGTTGTTGGTGATGGCGGTGGCGGTGGCGGTGGCGGCGGTGTTATTGTTGGTGGTGGTGGAGGCGGCGGCGGCGGCGCGGGGTGTCGGAGGCGCCACGGTGTTGAAGGGCGGGACCGGGTCATACGCCGCGAAGCGCCCTGCGAGCTCCGCGGGTGTGTGCGGCATGGCCGCGGGCTCCTCCTTGAAGTCTTCTCCTGTTTCTTTTTGTCTTGCTCCCGCCTTCTTGCGGGCCAGCGGCGACGTCCCCGACACGCGCTGTAGATGCTTCCCGACGCCGTCGGGGCCGAGGCCGCCCGGGGTGAGGTCCAGGCGCGGCACGGGGCTGGAGTACGGCCGATGCCCGGCGCCGATTGGTGACCGTATCGCCGCAGCGTCTGTTTGGTCGGGTGCCCATGCCCGTACCGGCGTAGCTTCGGGCGACCGCATCGAAACTCCATCTGCTTGGGTTGAGTGGTACGAGTAGAAGCTGGTACCGCCGCTGCCGCCGCCGCCGCTGCCACCTCCGCCGCCACTGTTGCCGTTGGCGCCGCCTCTGCCGCCGCCGCTGCCTGGCGCAACTCGAGGCAGCTCGTCTCCTACTCGTAGGGCCTGGCGGATGTTGTTCGCCACGTCAAAAGGGTGCCGTTTGCCTGAAGAGACGAGAACTCAGAGCTCAGAGTGTGTTGGATGACGTGGCGGGCAATGTGCGCCAGGCCTTACCGTATCCGAGAGCATGAAGGTATCGCGCTGGCCCAGCTCCACCGGCGCCGCCACTGCCGCCGCCGCTGTCGCCTCCTCCACCGCCCGCATTGCCAACGGTCCCACCTCCTCTCGCTTGCATTTCACGCTCGTTCCAATAGCCGTCGTCGTCGTCGTCGCTGGAAAAGGACATGACGAATGACGCGCGGCCGGCGCTCGCCGACCAGAAGCCGCAGCCGTCGTCAGGCTCACGCCGCTGCCGCCTGCGCGCCAAACGGTTGGTGCGGCGCGTGCGGCAAGTCGTCTGGAATGACGTTTCGTCGTTGTTGACAGTGCCACACCTGCGCCAAACACGTGCTCCGAAAACGTGCGCAAAACACGTGCGTGGGTAGGCATACTATTCAACCCCTGCCTGCCTGCCTTAGCCTCTGTGTCCGCGCTGTTCGCTTGGACCCGCACTCTGCTGTGTTGCTCTACTGCTAGTCAGTCGAGACCGGGCCCTAGACAGAGGGGTGGGCGAATATGTACTGGTGCATTGTCAGCAAACAGTCTCTGTCATCCGCGGTGGTTGTGTTTTATTTACAAGTTGCGTTCCATCAAGATGCAACGGATGTCGTAGAGCATATTCGTATTATCATGTGATTGCTGTGTGTGCATGCCCGCCTCTCCTCATTCTCCTCCTGCTCCCCGAGGATGCGACACCCAACCACGTGCGGGCATCTCTGTCAGTGTTTTCTCCTGTGAAGATTGCTATGTGTGTATTGACTCTCACATCATTCAATCAATGTGGCCTTGCCCTCTCCCTGCATCAGCCGTGTTCCCGCGCCCACCCCATGCAACACCTCCAAGCGCCCGCCCCATTTCGTTACTGAAACAGCCCGACGTGCAGCACGTCGTCCTGGAACTCCCCGGTGTACCCAATGCCGCCGATGACGAGCAGGCCGTGCTCGGCGGCAACCATCACGTGCCCCGAGCGGTGCTCCCACGTGCGCACATGCACGTCGTTGTCTTCGTCATCGTCGCCGCCGTCGGTGCTGCCGTCGTCGCTGCCGTCGTCGCCGCCGTCGTCGCTGCCGGCATCGCCACTGTGGTCGCCGCTGTCGTCGCCGCCGTCGTCGCCGCCGTCGTCGCCGCCGTCGTTATGCACGTCGATGCTCCGCGTGACGCGCTGGGTCGGCAGCCAGCGCCCGCGAGCGAACTCCAGCATGTCGAACCCCCCCATGAAGAAACCGTGCCCCCCCAAGGTGGGGGCGTGCTTCCCCATGGCGGCAGCGGCGTGCGGGCCGCGGCCGCCGCAGAACACGATGCGGTCCCCGAGCACCACCGCGGCGTGGCTCACGCGCGGCGGCGGCGGCGTGCCGGTGACGTGGAGCTCCTCCCAGCGCGGCTCAGGCGCGGATAGGTCCAGCTTCCAGATGTCGTTATAGCAGTGGTACGGTATGCACCCGCCAAAGACGTAGAGGGAGTCGCCCACGAGCGAACCCGTGTGGCTCGAGAGAGCGGGCGGGCGCACGCCGTCGCGGTAACCGAGCTTCCTCCACGTGGCCAGGAGCTGACGCATGCTCCCACCCACGGGCACCGACACGTCCAGGATCCACGTGTCGTCGAAGTCCTGGTCCGTGTGCGGGTTGCCACCACCGAAGATTACCAGCATCCCCCGCCAAGACACCGCGATGTGTTCATCGCGCGCATCCGGCACGCCATCCTCCTCCGAGTGCGCGCACACGATTGGCTCGGTCCAAGTGAGCCCCGTGTTCTGGCTCGCGGCGTCGCTGATGCTGACTGAGTTGTCGCCCTCGCCCTGCAGTATGTAGACCGAGTTTGACGCGAGATGGGTATGCGAGCCATCTATTATGGTTCCTCTGTGGCCGCCAAACAGCACCACCACCTCGGTCCCGGGCCGGCCACACACGGACACCGCCGTGAGGGTGCTGGCGCGGCGGGGCGGCGGCGGGTCGCCCGCGACCGACATCAGCTGCATGCTGAGTGGCGCCTGCTTCAGGTCCAGTAGGTGCAGGTCGTTGACTTGAAAAGCAGCGCCGTCCTGACCGCCGAACATCAGGATCTTGTTCCCGTTCTGCGAGGTTTGGTGCGGTTGACGCGCTAGTCATTTTCAGGATCGCTTTGTCGTGTTTCGTGAGCAAATATGTTGAGCTGGTGATGACACCCTTGGCGATCAAACGCCGGGCACGAGAAGGCGGCGCGCGATGCGCGTGGTGATAGAGAAAGACGCGTCAGCGTGTAATAGGAGGCACTAGGCTTTCGCCCTTTCCCAGTGGTGGGTGGACTCACCCCAATCGGGGTGCAGCAGTGCAGGTATCTCGCGAAGCTCTGATTAACCGCGCCGGGGCCCTCCCGCCACGCCAGCGAGTTCGGCTGAGGGTCCGACCAGAACTTGTACATCGCCTTCCACGCCGGCTCCGCGTCGCTCTCCCCGGGGGCGTTCCTGCGTCGCTGGGCGTGGCGTGTCAGTCGGTGTGCTATGTGACGAGTCACCGGCACTGGCGAACAAACAACAATTACTACCGGCGGCGGAGAAAAAATACAACTACGAGGCAGTCAGTACTCACCGCTCGTCAGGAAGGGCGCTCGGCAGAACGATCTCGGCCTGCGTCCCAAGCTTCGCTGCGAGCAGGCTGCGCCACAGGGACTCGGAGCGCGACGCCTGGCGAAACGAGGAGCACGTCGTCGCCGCGCGCGCGACATCCGTGGCACCCAGAAACCCTAGCACCTCACGGAGCACGTGCGAAGGGAGGGTCGGCAACAGACACGGCTCCTCCTCCAAGGACGAGGATGGCGCAGCGTCTTCTGCACGCGTCATGCGTCCAGAGAAGTGTCTGCAACGCGCACGCTACTGTCTCGAGACAACGCCGCGAATAAAAAACACGCGGAGTGTAGGAGGACGAGATCGGCGGCGGGTGGAGGAGGCGGAGGAGGAGGAGGAGGAGGAGAGGTCCAACACCTCTGGTGCTCGGCGCGTCGGCGGGGTTGTCCGACAGGCGCAGATGGGAGCGTTCGGCGGCAGTAGAGGGGGGGCGCCCGCAATGGCTGAAACCGCGGGTTTGTGCACGGCTGGCGTTGCCGCGCTTGTGATGAGAGTGCGTTGGTGTGTGTTGTTGTTTAGTTGGGCCGGCCCCACGGCGCCGTCGGCGGACCTGTTAACCTGAATGCTTTGCTGAACAACTGGCTGACAGGTCGAGAGATGGGTCGAGAGGGCGGGCTCGCTGTGTTGGTGCGCAAATACCCCCTCTTTTGCGAAATCCCCCCCCTTATTAGTATAAATGTCCCATACGAGTAGAACCCAAGTTTGAAATGAGTTGCAGGGAAGAGAAGTGCCTCATGACCATGCTGCCCAAAGCCCAGAACGAGGACTCGTATTCATGCAACGGCACCCTGCTACGTCGGAACAGCGCGCCGCGAGCGAAACGTAATGACCGCCTGGTGGCCAGTTTAAGTTTGCCCGGTCCACATCACGCATACACGGCCGCCCGCACTTTGGCTCTGAGCGCAGAATTGGCGCGACGCCCGGCGACCTTCGTCATTGAAATGGTGGATGAGGATACTGTATAGGTAGGTGACTGGGGCTTACACTCGTCCACTTTTCGGTTTGACGGAGCATTTTGGAGGGACGTTGGGTGGCTGCAGTGTATTTCAGCGACAAGAACGGCTCAGGTTGAGCGCAGAAGTAGACGAGTGGGATCCCCCGAACAAGGATAGACGATCCCCGGACGACGGAGCGTGAGTGCCTGGAGATCAACGACTGACGTTTAATATTCCATGATGACTAAACAAAGACTCCGAACTACAGTGAGTCCGCTCCGAGCCCCGAGCGCCGAAAAGCACACCCCGTCGAATGCGCTCCGGCGACCGGGTAGCATGAACTGTTCACTGCTAAGATACAATTCCCCTCAATCCAGTAATTGTGCGTCCCATTTTTCATCCGGCCGGCGGGTGCGTATGGTCAAGGCGCGGGTTGAGCCCTCACCCACTGCGCCACCTCCACGTGCCCTTTTGCATCTGCGAGTTCTGCGCACAAGTCAGCATCCCACGGGCAGCCGTGCTCCCGCGACCACTTCAGCACCTCTAGGTGCCCGCCCCAAGCGGCGTGTGCACATGTCAACTCATCCCACGGGCAGTCGTGCGCCCGCAACCACTGTAGCACCTCCAGGTGCCCACCCTCAGCGGCTTAGGACACACGTCACCAGTGTCCACTCGCAGCCGTGCTCCCGAGCCCACTGTAGCAACTCCAGGTGCCCGCCCCGAGCGGCGCGTGCACATGTTCCCGAAACCCACGGGCAGCCATGCTCCCGCGCCAACTTCAACACCTCCAGGTGCCCGCCGTCAGCGGCCTGTGTACACGTCGACGCGACCCATGGGCAATCGTGCTCCCGCGCCCACCGCAGCACATCCAGGTGTCCACCATGAGCGGCGATGAACACGTCTCAGTGCCCCATTCGCAACCGCGCTCTCGTGCCCACCGGAGCACATCCAGGTGCCCGCCCAACGCGGCATTTGAACAAGTCCGCCTGTCCCACTTGCAGCCGTGCTGACGCGCCCACTGCAGCACCTCCAGGACACCGTGCCGAGCGGCGAGTGCACACGTTCCCGCATGCCACGGGCACCCGTTCGCCTTGGCCCAAGCCAGCCGCGCGACGGACCCGACAAAGTCCTCGAGCTTGAGCCTCACCGCCCCCATCCTCCCCGCGCGCAGTAGATTGTTGGCCACCACCACCGCCAGCCACGGCTTCCCGACCTGCGCGAGCATGGCGCAGTCTTTGGGCTCCAACTGCTCGAGCACGTGCTTCACAAGCACGTCCCGCCACTCCTCGAGCAGCGGGGCCAGCAGCTCACTGGGGGCGGCGTCGGCGTCGTTGTCGCCATCCTCGGGCGGCCGCGGCCCCTCCTCATCGGGAGGATGTCCAACCGCCGCCGTCGCCCCGCCGATTTCGCCCGCCCCCGCCGTCCCCCCGCCGCCACCCACGCCTCTGCGCCGCGTGGATCGCGTTTCCATGCGTACTCCCGCCGATGCCGGGCGCCGCAAGCTGTGGCGCTTCTGGCGCCGGGCCGCGTGCCCCGCTCGAGAATTTAGGTTTGTTTTTAGGAGTTCTTGCCGACCGGCTGTGCGGGCAGCCTGAGATCTTTTTGGCCGTTGGCGGTGGATGTGGCCGCGGGATGTGGCTAGGCATCGCTCCCTTGTCGCAGCAGCGGGAAGGTGCCGCCGCCCTCACTACGCGCCGCCCCACCCACACCACGCCGCGCGCGACTGCGTGTTTCCACGTGCGCCAGACCGCCACCATTTTCACGCGTGGCGTGCATCTATCTGCCGATTCGCGCCGCATCCGGCCTGAAAGCCTTCCTCATCACCAAGATTCTCCCACTTGTCCCCAACCAACCTACCTGACTACCGTAAAGGTCAACCACCTCGCCGCCGTCGCCGCCGCCGCCGCGGCCAGACTGCACCGAGTCACTCACACGTATGGCCGGAGCTTCCTTCGCCGCCGCGCGCCCCACTGAGGCAGGGGGTTTCTTGATTTCTTGAGAACGAGCACTCCACCGACGTTGAATCTCCTCCTCCTCCCTCCTCTGCGCGTCTGTGTGAGCCTGCACCGTGAATGCGTGAGGTGCATGCTCCGATCTCGTTCGAGTGCTTGTTCGCAACGACCTTCCTTCCTGACCCCCGTGGAGACCGTCCGCGACGGCACCGCCGCGTCGCCGCTGCTCGGGCCGCTGCTCGACAAGTGGGGTGACGTCTTTGCGATGGAGGTGCTGCAGAAGTGGCTGGACCCCACCGACTGTGCGATGCTCGCGCGCGCATGCTGGAAGTGCGGCGAGGCGGTGGCGGCGGCGGCGGGGCTCGCGTGCGCTGAGGACAGCGCCGTGGTGCCGCTCGTACCGCTCAAGGTGGAGCAGTTTGTCAGATCCGTCCAGCTGTTGGCTTGGGCCATGGCGAACAAGTGCCCGTGGAATGCGAGGGTTTGTGCGAGGGCCGCTGATGGCGGGCACCTGGAGGTTTTGCAGTGGGCGCGCGAGCACGACTGCCCGTGGGATAAGTGGACGTGTGCAAACGCCGCTCAGGGCGGGCGGCTGGAGCTGCTGATGTGGGCGCGGGTGAACGACTGCCCGTGGGATGAAGAGACTACAACAATTGCTGCTACTTTCGGGCATATTGGGCATATTGCGGTGTTGCAGTGGGCACGGGAGCACCACTGCCCTTGGAACGAAGATACCTGTGCACACGCTGCATCTGGCGGACACCTTGAGGTGCTGATATGGGCGCGGGAGCACGGCTGCCCGTGGGATGAGGATACTTGTGGACTCGCCGCTACGTTCGGACACCTGGCGGTGTTGCAGTGGGCGTGGGAACACCACTGCCCATGGAATGATCGGACGTCGCCGCTTTCGGAGGGCACCTGCATGTGCTGAGGTGGGCGCGGGCGCACGCGCAAAGCTTTCCATGGGATGAGGAGACGTGCGCAAGTGCTGCTTATGCCGGGCATTTGACAGTGTTGCAGTGGGCGCGGGAGCATGACTGCCCTTGGACCGAAGACCTGTGCGCAAGCCGCTGCGGGTGGGCACCTGGAGGTGCTGAGGTGGGCGCGGGAGCATGACTGCCCGTGGGACGAGTGTATTTTGCTGCTAGGTACGGGCACCTGGAGGTGTTGCAGTGGGCGCGGGAGCACGACTGCCCGTGGGAGGAGAGGACATGCGAAGTCGCCGCATTGGGAGGGCACCTGGAGGTGTTGAAATGGTTGCGGGAGCACCACTGCCCGTGGAACGAGGATAAGTGTTGTGCAATCGCCGTTGAGGGTGGGCACCCGGAAATGTTGCAGTGGGCGCGGGAGAGCGGGTGTCCTGAGTAGATGGCGGGGTCTGGAGGGGGGCGAAGCTGGTGTGGGAGAGGATCCGGGTGCGGTGCGGTGTGCGGCGGTCGCTTAGCGTTTGAACGCATGCCAAAATAAAGAACACAATCTTCTCGGCGCCACTTCCCGAGCAGAGGGGCAAACAGCTCGCTGGGGGCGTCTGCGTCGGCATCGTCACTTGCCTCGGACGGCCACACAGGGGGATGCCCGTGTCCTTCAGCTGCCATCGCCCCACCGTTGCCGCCCGCGCCCCTTCTGCCGCCCGCGCCCACGCTGCCACCCGCGCCCCCGCCGCGCGCTTCGAGCATCGTGTTTCCATGCGCGCCCACACGTCCGAATAGGTACCGCGATCACGAGTGTGACGCCGTCGAATGGTTGTGCTGCGCCGCGTGTCCATGGGTTAGCATGGCTTGCCCTAATATTTGTTTATTGCTTGCAGCGGACCGACCGGCCTGCAGCGGGGAAAATTACAGCCACCGATATGTTTGGGTTGCTCGTTGCCCGGCGGCGGCGCCGGGTGGTTGCTGGCGATGTCTTCGCCGCTCATTCAGCCATTCGCCTCGCTCGTGTGCAGGGCTGCGGCCGCGAACGCCGGGCAATAGACTTGAAGCGCCAAGTATATAGTACAACGAAGCGTCTTTCTATGTGCGAGTAAAAGATTTTTCACCACTGGACTGTTTCTCTAGCTATCAGGTAGTCCCAAGGCACTCTCATCCACCACAACCCACAACTGGTCTGACGTTCATATTGCCCGCCTGCATCGAAGTTTTCAGAAATTTTACGGTTGATCGTAGGTCCGGCTGGAAACTGATCGTAGATCAACGCGTGAAACGAGGGTCTGCAATCTGGTAGATGACGTGGCGAACACCACGAAAATCCACCAGCTCAAGCCCAAATTATGATATCAGCTCTTTGTTCATCACATCGGGTGTTTGTTCTTCATGTATAACACGGGCAGAGCTACTGTATGCTTCGGTGCTATGAATGTGACTAGCTGAGGCGCGTCATCATCGTTGCTCCACTATTGATTTGTTGTGATGTGTACGTGGGTGTCTGGTGCGTACTTTTGCACGCGGGTGCGTATCTTTCTCTCTCTCATGTAATGCATACTCAGTCAATCCCGTACTCATATGGATCCCAGTACTCGTCGAACTCGTCGTCGTCGAATTCGGGATCGAAGTTGGGGCAGCCGTTCGCCTGCGCCCACTGTGAAATCTCTGGGCGCGCAGCGAACGCAATCACCCGCCAGTCCCACGGGCAGTCCTTCTCACGCAGCCACCGCAACACCTCCAGGTGCCCGGCCCGAGCGGCGTAGTAAGACGTGATTGCGTGATGCTCATCCCCATCCTCCTTCCCATCCCACCGGCAGCCCTGCTCCCGCACCCACTGCAGCACTGCCAGGTGCCCGCCCTTCGCTGCGAGTGCAACCGCCCGCCCATCCATCGGGCAGCCCAGCTCCAGGGGCTTACACTCGTCCACTTTTCAGCTCAACATGAGCGCCTTGTATGGGATAGGGGGTGCGCGTAGGAGTTGTGTAGCCCGTGTTAGGGGGGTGTTAGGGGGTGTTTGAGGTGTGTAGGGTGTTTCTGTGTGTCAGACACGGCTCAAGTTGAGCTGAAAAGTGAACGAGTGTAAGCCCCAGCCCAGCTCCCGCGCCCACTGCAGCACCTCCAGGCGCCCGCAACGAGCGGCGAATGCAGTCGTTTCGGTGTCCAGCGGGTACCCGATCTCGCGCAACCACTGCAGTACGTCCCGGTGCCCGCCGCCTGCGGCGTACACACACACCCGAAAGTTCCACGGGCAATCGTGCTCCCGCGCCCATCTCAACGTCTCCAGGTGCCCGCCCTCAGCGGCGCGTATCAGAGTCCCAGTGCCCCAAGGACAGCTGTGCGCCCGTGCCCACTGCAGAACGTCCAGGTGTCCACCCGCGGCGATTACTTCGCACGTCTCCTTATCCCATGGGCACCCGTTGTCCTTCGCCCAAGCCAGCCTCTCGACCGACCCGACGAAGTCCGCGAGCTTCAGAGGCACCGACCACCCTTTCCCCGCGCGCGGCCGGTTGTTACCCACCACCACCGCCAGCCACGGCTTGCCCACCTGCGCGAGCAGGGCGCAGTCCGTGGGGTCCAGCCGCTCCAGCACGTGCTTCACCAGCACGTCGCGCCACTCCTCGAGGAGGGGGGCGAGCAACTCGCTGGGGGCGTCGGCGTCGTCGGGAGGGGCGGGGGTGTGCCCGCCCACCTCCACGGCCCCATCGCCACCAGATTCCACTGATCCACCCGCGCCCGCCACGCCCCCGCCGCCGCCCGCATCCCCCCCGCCGCCTGGTGTTTTGCCGCGCGTATACATGCGTAACCACGCTGATATGAGCGCCGCCTGTAATTCCGGCGCCGCTGTGTGCGTTGTTGTGCGTGCGCGCGAGCTTCTTTCACGGGCATTCCCCGCATCGTGACAAGACCGCGCCTTCCCCATTCCTGTTTCCGTTTCCCCCCCCACCGGATCTGCGCAATTTTGACCCTAAACATCAAACCCTAAACCTTCATCAGTTTGGATAGACAGTGATGACGTGGCCCACACCCCAAACCAGCGCGCATCAACACGGCGTCGGCACTTCCTCTGCAGCCATGGCGGGTCTCCTCGCGGCCGGCATGTCGGCGCTCAGCCTGTCCGCGGCGCAGGGCTCCTTCACGGGGTCTAAGCTGCGATGCAACACCGCGGCAGCGCCCGCGGCGCGGCGGCCGGTCACCCTCATTGAAGCGGTAAGTGTGTAAACTCTCCGGAGCGGAAATCGGAGCAGCGCACGGGACGGGTCCCGGGAAACCACAACGACCGGCGTTTAAGGTGGACGTTAGAGTTGCGGCCGGAGGTTTAGATTGGAGCGGGATTTGCGCGTGTCGATGCTACGCGTTGGCGCGCGCTGGCGCCGTGAGGGTCCGGCGCTCGTGCCCAAAACGCGGACGCCGTGCTTTTACGATGTTTTGGGGTTTTGAGCTTGAGAGGGTTATGGCTCATGGCTGTGCCAGTTTCTCAACAGCAGCTCTCGGGGTTGAGGATGCGAGGGGGCAGTGCTGCTGTAACTGCTCGGGAGGCAGCAGCACACGCTCACCCCCCCGTGATTATGAAGCGCTGAGCACTACAGGTCATTGTATCGGCGCTCAGGCTTCGCGTGCCCTCGCTGCGCAAGGCGCCGATACACTCTAGTCATAAGTTTGGCACTCTAGTCATAAGTTTGGCACTGCCGGATTCACTGGGTGGGAGCTCTCAGTGGGGTACAGGCGCAGCCGGCGGCATGGCCGGGGGGGGTTCCGCGCGACGGCGATGTTGTCGTGCGGTGGAAACCACGCGGATTTGTCATGTGGCTGAGACGCTCGATAACGTGGCGCGTGTGGCAGCGGCGTGAGATAATTGCAGGGAGGGGGGCACTTCAACTGCCTGGTCCACCCTCAGCACGCTGACCTTTTTGCTGCCCTCTGCGCTCCCTCACTCAACAGAAGAAGAAGTGGGAGAAGACGGAGCTGAACCAGAATGGGAACCCCGTGCGGGTGTCCATGCACGTCAAGACCAAGGATCAGGTCATCGTGGTGGCGGGGGCGGACAAGGGGAAGGTGACGACTGTCGTGGAGGTGGGGCGTGCACTTCAACCCGCACCTGGCTTTGCTCATAGTGTATCAGTTTACCCCCGCACACTCGCCGCGTCCTCCTCCCCGGCCTCACACGGACCCAGCCCTCCAGCGAGGTGTCTGGCTCACGCGGCCCGCGCCGCGCAAGACGGCGTCCCCTTGTGTTGGTGGTGTATTGCGTTGACTTCGCTCACCATGATATCTGCAACCCCTTGAGCGTCAGTCCCCAACGCCGCAACTTGGCAACACGGCGTCCTCTCGTGTTGCTGGTGTGTCGCGGTAACATCACTCACCACTCCATATTCAACCCGCACCATGCAATACTGTTTGGTTTAGCTTGGCAACAGCGCGAAATCGGACACGCAAATGCGGGAGGGACGGGGGCCGTGGGATAAGGTGACTTGATACCTCACCAGTACGCGGCTTCTATCATAATTATTTTCCCCGCTACATTACGCCTGCGAGGTTGGTCCTCGTAGGCCCACTTAACAATCGGAGGTCCCGTCTGCATCTGGTGGCGGTTACCCGTGAGCAAACTTGGGCACATCACATTTATCGAGGCACGCAGGGGGCAATATAATCTCCCCGGTGTCTTCAATCCTTTTTGTTCTGACATCAGCTCATATTTTTGTTGCGCTTCTTACCCCCGGCTCGTACGATCCCATGTGGTGAATGTCGGTTTATCAAAGGGCGCTAGACGAATGTTGGATTTTTTAGGACACCTCCGCGAAACACTGCGGAGCCTTCCCCCTTCAAACACTGGAAGTTGTGAGCCTGCCCTGGCCAAATGTCTTCTGTCCATTGTGCCTGGGGGCTACATCAATGTTACGCATCAGTCAGTCAGTCCCCAAACACGAAACCCTTGCTTGTACCACAGACGATTGACTGACAATGGGCATGGGAGGGCGTCGATACTCTCTGTCCGCTGTCAACACTCTCACTGCCAGCTCACTCCTCATATTCGAATGTTAATGGAGTGTGCATGAAGACTATGATGTTAGATAGTAACAGAATAAATCATGTTAGATAGTAACTCTCTGACACACTCCAGAAGCACACCAACTGCTACTATACTGCATCCTCCACATTAGAGACAGTCGTTTTCGAATGCTAATCCTGGAACTGCTGCACGGTAAGCTGACAATGGAAACGGGAGTGGTACGAGACCCTGCTTTCAGGTGTTCAGGAAGTCTGGCGAGATTCTGTGCAAGGATGTGAACATTAAGACGAAGCACGTCAAGCCCAAGGTAGGGCAGCGCAAGTTGCCCCAAGGTTGACCTCCTTCTGTCTCCTTCATCCTCTGGTTCCTCCTCCTCGTCCTCCTCCTCCTCCTCCACCCGGGGTAGACCGCACTTGGTTTCAGCGCTTGGAAGCTCACTATTGAGCGCCGCTCTCAAAACTTTGCTGTCCATTTCAACTCGCGGCGCTACACCATGGGCGAGGGGGAGACGGGGCAGATCATCCAGCGGGAGTACCCGCTGCACCACTCCAACGTGATGCACTACAGCGCGGCGCAGAAGGTGCGCAGCCGCATCGGCCACAAGGCAGGGCAACGCAGATACCAGACGCCGCATCCTCCCTGGCCTGACACAGCTTCCCCGCGACTCCCCCGTTTTTAAGTTGCATCTAGTTAAACTCAGTGTTAGTGAGGGTCTGTGTTGTGGTTGGCCGAGAGATGACTGCCGGTAACGCGTACCCGGTCGAATACATGTTGCCCGCCATGTTACCTTCACTTCAGAGGACTTCGTCTCTCTACTCGAATGGTGCATAACACAGTCCGCTGTTTGTTCGGCGACCGCCGTTGTTGCCTGTGGTTTGTGGTTTGATCCGAGAGGATGACGATCCAAGTTTCCTGTGGTATTTGAAATAGCGCATCGCGCTTTGAAACCAATGAAACTACTTACTCTCACGATTGGCACCAGCGATTGATTTCATATTTGCGGCACATGGTGCTCGCCACGTCATCCGTTCTCTGCTCTGGATTGTGCATGATGACTTTTATTACAGACCTGATCTGAATAAATCATGTTAGATATGTACACTCTGACACACTCTAGAAGCACGAGCACACCAACTACTGTAATGCATCCTACACATCAGAGACATTCGTCTCTTGAGTTGGGGGACATCACATGACGAAGCGAGCATTGTCTTCCCGGCAGATGTTGCTCGCCGCATCATCCACCACACGACCCTGCGAAGCCGTTTGTGGGGTTGAACGTCGGGTCGGGTTTATGGCAGTTGGTTTTGGTATTGTGGCGGTATACGATGAGAATAACACCCAGGCCTAGAAAACCTGTTACTGAGCGTGCGTCGCGGGCCTAAGAAACCTAGCGCGCGTGTATCTCATGAAGATATTTAATCACCCATAGAAATTGAGTATACCTCAGACCCATCACAGTTTTTCGCTTTTATCGAACAAGACATCTGGTGCGGCGCCGAACAGCCGCGTCACAATGTTTACAGCTCGGCTCTGGGTTGGGGGATTCGGATATCGGCGCCCAGGAATCCATCCGAATCCGACCCTTCACCGAGTCCGTCCAAATGCGGAATCCCCGACCCAGGCGCGGCTTAACCAGCTCAGCACCTCCTCTTTTCGAAGAAGTTACCAGAGGTGTTGCGCCAAATAGCCGCGCCAGAACCATCTTTTGGGCGCGGCTTGACCAGCTCATTAGCGTGGCTTAACCAGCTCAATGCCTCCTCTTTCCGAAGAACGCACCAGAGGTGTTGCGCCAAATGGCTGCGTCAGATTCATGTTTTACGCGCGATTAAATTTAATCAGCGCGACACCTTTTCCTCCGAGGTGCCGCGCCCAGTAGCCTCTCCAGATCTGACCGTGGAACCCTATGCCAAGAGCAGGGCTTGCTCATTGTGCGGGCCTGAGCTTCGTTAGGGTTGTACATTTGGAGTCTGCCGCTTTAATTCAGTGTCGGTGCTGGTATCGAAGACATGGTATCGGATCCTGTTCGACCTATTAGAACAGTCTGTCCCACCTGGTCGCAATCCTTGAGTAATTAGACCCTCGGTTTCGATTAGATGAACCTGATCGCTCAGGCCGATACTGAGGCCAAATTGAAAGGCATCACATGACGCGGTAAGCAACATCTGTCTGGCCCTGTTCGAAGGAGGTGGAGGGTAAGAAGGTGCGGTTCCTCAAGAAGACGGGCGAGGTGCTCGTCAACTAGAGCGGCTTGGGCGGCATTGCGTGTGTTGGTTTATAGTGGGGGCGTGCGGGGTGGCTGGTGAGGGGCGAGGTTAGACCTGTCCGTAGCCTAGGCTCCTCCGCGGTGAACGCTTAGATTCATTCGGTGGTGTAAATAAAATATTGTCGGTATATAAAAAACGACACACTTTCCAGCGACGACGGCGCTGGCGGAGCGAAACTCGGGCGTGGGCATTGCGCATGTTCGTTTTTCATCGGGGGCGAGTGGGGTGGCTGATGGAGGGCGAGATTAGACCCATCCCGCGTCCGAAGCCTCGGTTCCTCTCGGGTAAACACTTTGATTCGGTGATGTGAATATGGGTATCAACAAAAGAACTGGGATGTGTACACTCGCCGCTGCCTCCTCCCTGGCCTGGCCACTCGTTCAATTCATAGACTTACCTGACTGTTTGCTCCAG
>Ga0307488_10001882_pt1 | contig 17719 bp, 16 predicted proteins | sample SB02metaG_FD_202248 | JGI IMG/M metagenome (GOLD analysis project Ga0307488, IMG submission 202248) | Sea-ice brine microbial communities from Beaufort Sea near Barrow, Alaska, United States - SB 0.2 | ecosystem: Environmental > Aquatic > Marine > Coastal | place: USA: Alaska | collected... | reverse complement strand
CTACTAGGCAGCATATTTGAAAATCTAGTCGTGATCGAAGTACTCAAACAGCGATATAACAGTGGCTATGATGCGAACTTATATTTCTTTAGGGACAGTAATGGCAGCGAGATTGATTTGCTGTGCAAGACCAGCAATGGGCTGGTTGGTATTGAAATAAAAGCAGCCTCCACATGGCATGGCAAATTTGCGAAACAGCTAGTCAGATTTGCAGCTAATATCCATCCGCTTAATCAAAGTTGGGTTGTCTACAATGGCGCAGAGCTTGAGCTCAGTAACGGTGTTAATGCGATTTCATACGATAAATTGGCATCGGTACTACAGCACTAGGCATAAGTGCATGGAGTCTCAGGCATCAAGATATGAGTTGTGAGTTTCTGCAGAGTGATAAGTGCCGTTGTCAAAAATCCAAATAAAATAAATATCAACGAAGTTTAAAATAAATGAAAAAATATCAAATCTATGGCATAGGTGCGGCGCTAGTCGATACTGAAGTCGTCGTTTCAGATGAGTTTCTAAAGCAAAACCAAATCGAGAAGGGTGTCATGACCCTTGTCGATGAATCTCGTCAGGCTGAACTTCTTAATGCCTTCAGTGCAGACAAGCACCACCTAATGAAAAAGTCTGGCGGCTCTGCCTGTAACACGGTCATCGCGGCTGCAAACTTTGGTGCAAAGACTTTCTTTAGCGGCAAGGTCGCGGCTGATGATGACGGCGAGCACTTTGTTGGCGATCTTGCTGACTCCGGTGTGAGTTTTCATATGGCTTCTCCTGAGGCGGGCGTCACTGGAAAGTGTCTTGTAATGGTCACGGACGATGCCGAGCGGACGATGAACACCTACCTCGGTGCATCCGAGCAGCTCACTGGCAGAGAGATTGATGAGGCTGCCTTGCTTGAATCTTAGTGGCTCTATATCGAGGGCTACTTGCTCACTGACGATGCACGGGTAGCGTTGATAAAAGATGTCGTAACCAAAGCCAAAGAGTCTGGCATTAAAGTGGCGCTGAGCCTTTCCGATCCCTTTGTGGCGCAAATCTTTGCGGACAACCTGCGTGCTGTAATCGGTGACGGGGTTGACCTTGTATTTTGTAACAAGGATGAGGCCCTAGCCTTCACCAAAACCGAGACTGTTGATGAGGCGTGTGAAGCATTAAAGCAGAGCGCGAAAGCATTTGCCGCCACCGATGGTGCGGCTGGTGCGATTGTCTTTGATGGGAAGACAACAGTCAGTGTACCTGGCGTGCCAGCCGATGCAGTTGACACAAACGGTGCTGGCGATATGTTTGCGGGCGCCTTTCTATACGCCGTAACAGCGGGCCGTGATTTTAAATGGGCGGCAGAGCTGGCCAATGAATCGGCAGCGCGAGTGGTGGGCCAGTTTGGTCCTAGGCTGGATCCGATAGAGTTTGATTCCATTAAGCAGACGTTCGGAATCTAGCCAGCGATAAAGGCTATTATCGAAAACCTAATTACCATAACTGAAAATGTTAGATATAAATACTTTTAGAGCAGTTGTTGAAAATACCCACTTGTTTCTATAGATATATGTTTAGTGCACGACAGCAAAATGTTACTGGGTAAAAGAAATAACAAGCCACTCAAGGGCTAATGGTTTTCACCAGGAGGTCGAATTTTAAAGAATGAATGTTGGCAGGACTGCCTCATAAGGGAAGCTCAATCCGAGCTGGGGCTTAATATTGCTGATGTTCGTGATTTTACATTGATGGGTGTATGGGATCATGGTTACCCAAATAGCGGCGTTGAGGATGCTATTTCAACGCACTATGTCAATCTCCCGCATTATTGTTTCTTGAAAGAGCAGCCAAACATACTGGCTGGGGACAGCATGATAATGTTTCGTGGTTTGATCTTGAAGAGATAAAGGACGATGATAATTTTCACAAATACATGCAAACCTACGCATCTTGGTTAAATAACAAGGATATTCAAAAATGATTAAAGCAATTATTATGGCAGGTGGGTCTGGAACGCGACTTTGGCCACTTTCAAGGTCTGGGTACCCCAAGCAATTTTTGAAGCTTAACGGTGACGATACCATGCTACAGTCCACCGTCAAGCGGTTGCACGGATTAGAAATTTCTGCCACGGTCACCATTTGTAATGAAGAGCATCGCTTTTTTGTTGCTGAGCAGCTTCGAGAAATAGACGGGCTGGATTCAATTATTCTGGAGCCCGTTGGAAAAAATACTGCTCCAGCCATTGCGCTTGCTGCACTCACAACCGAGGGCGATCCTTTACTCTTAGTGTTAGCAGCTGATCATGTTATCCAGAATGAGCAGGCTTTTACTGATGCTGTTAATCAGGCTGTACCTCTCGCTGAGGCAGGCAAGCTTGTAACTTTTGGTATAGTTCCAAAAGAAGCCCATACTGGCTATGGATACATTAAAAAAGGCAGTCAAGAGGGTAGTGGATTTGTTGTGGACAAATTCGTTGAAAAACCGTCTAGCCAAGTAGCACATGATTATATTGAATCGGGAAATTATCTTTGGAATAGCGGCATGTTTCTATTTAAGGCCAGTCGTTATCTTGAAGAATTAAACAAGTTTAGACCAGATATTTATTCGACTTGTTTGGATGCTACCAAAAACATAGAACGTGATTTAGATTTTCTGAGGGTCAGTAAAGAAATATTTAAAAAGTGCCCTAGCGAGTCAATTGATTATGCTGTTATGGAAAAAACAGCGGACGCTGTTTTGGTTTCTATGGATGCCGGTTGGAGTGATATAGGCTCTTGGTCATCGTTATGGGACATTAGTGAAAAAAATAATGATGGTAATGTAACGCAGGGTGATGTGCTGTTTCATAACTCCAAAAACTGTTATGTCAGATCAAATGATAGATTAACTGCTGTCATCGGAGCGGATGATTTGGTTATCGTAGATACCAAGGATGCACTTATGGTTGCACACAAAGATGCAGTTCAGGATGCAAAAATTATTGCCCAACAATTAAAGGCGGTTCAACGTAGCGAGTGGGAATTACATCGCGAGGTCTACCGTCCATGGGGTAAATACGACTCGATTGCTAATGGTGGTCGATACCAAGTTAAGTGCATTACTGTTAACCCTGGAGCAAAGCTAAGTTTACAAATGCATCATCATCGTGCCGAACATTGGATTGTTGTTTCTGGTACTGCAAAGGTAACCAATGGAGATAAAACATTCCTACTCTCTGAGAATGAGTCAACCTTCATCCCTGTTGGTGTTATTCATACATTAGAAAATCCGGGAAAGGTTAACCTTGAACTTATAGAAGTCCAGTCTGGTAGCTATCTTGGCGAAGATGATATCGTGAGATTTGAAGATATATACGGCAGAGTAAAAAATTAACAAATAATTTAATTGGGTATTTTATGAAGAAAAAAGCATTAATTACTGGTGTTACTGGCCAAGACGGTTCTTACCTGGCTGAATTTCTCTTGGAGAAGGGTTATGAGGTTCATGGTATTAAGCGAAGAGCATCGTCCTTAAACACGCAGCGGGTTGATCATATATACGAAGATCCCCACACTGATAATCATAACTTTGTTTTACACTATGGCGATCTAACTGACTCATCAAATCTTACCCGAATTCTATCTGAGGTAGAGCCAGATGAGGTATATAACCTTGGTGCTCAATCCCATGTGGCGGTAAGTTTCGATTCACCTGAATATACAGCTGACGTTGATGCCATGGGTACTCTTCGTCTATTGGAGGCTATTCGATTTTTGGGGCTGGAGAAGAAAACAAGGTTCTACCAGGCCTCAACTTCTGAGCTATATGGTTTGGTTCAAGAAACGCCTCAGAAAGAAACGACTCCCTTTTATCCAAGATCTCCCTATGCTGTTGCAAAGCTTTACGCATTCTGGATGACAGTGAACTACCGCGAATCCTATGGTATGTATGCCTGTAATGGGATTCTATTTAACCACGAATCTCCTCGTCGGGGCGAAACATTCGTCACTCGAAAAATTACACGTGGTCTAAGTAATATTGCGCAGGGTTTAGAGAAATGTATACATATGGGGAATCTTGATGCCCTCCGTGACTGGGGTCACGCTAAGGATTACGTTCGAATGCAGTGGTTGATGCTTCAACAAAATGTTGGGGACGATTTTGTGATAGCAACGGGAGTTCAATATTCAGTACGTCAATTTATTATTTGGTCTGCTGAAGAGCTTGGTCTAACTTTGGAATTTAGCGGTACAGGTACAGATGAAATTGCAACGATTACAAAAATTGATGGTGAAAAAGCGCCTGCACTGAATGTTGGTGATGTAGTTGTTCGTGTCGACCCTCGTTATTTTAGACCAGCAGAGGTTGAAACCTTATTAGGCGATCCAACCAAAGCAAAGGAATTGCTTGGTTGGACGCCTCAGATAACAGTGCAAGAAATGTGTGCAGAAATGGTCGCGGCAGACCTTAAACTAGCACAACGTCAGTCCTTCTTAAAAGCCAACGGGTATGACATCTCCGTATCAATTGAAGAAGGGCTTTAAATATGGCGAAAAAGAAAATTTTTATAGCAGGGCATAAAGGTATGGTGGGCAGCGCTCTAGTGCGTCAACTTGCCGTAGATGGTAATCACCAAATCATAACTGCTGATAAACAAGAACTGGATTTAACCAATCAACACATGGTGGAAAGCTTTTTTGCCCAACAAAAAATCGACCAAGTGTATTTGGCTGCTGCCAAAGTCGGCGGTATTCATGCGAATAGTGAATATCCAGCGGAATTTATCTATCAAAATTTGATGATCGAAGCCAATATCATTCATGCTGCGCATCAAAATGATGTGCAAAAGCTCCTATTTTTAGGTTCGTCCTGTATTTACCCAAAACTAGCCGAACAACCTATAGGTGAAGATGCTCTTCTTAGTGGGGCATTAGAATGTTCCAATGAACCGTATGCCATAGCCAAAATCGCGGGTATTAAACTTTGTGAAAGCTATAATCGGCAATATGATCGAGATTATCGTTCGGTGATGCCAACAAACCTGTATGGCGTTAATGATAACTTCCATCCGGAAAATTCACATGTGATTCCGGCACTCATTCGTCGTTTCCACGAAGCAAAGCTCATTAATGCGCCGGTGGTGAAAGTCTGGGGAACGGGTGAGCCTATGCGCGAATTCCTGTATGTTGATGAAATGGCCGAAGCCTCAATTTTTGTTATGAACCTTGATGAGGTCTCCTACGAGCGAGAATCTCAGCCCATGCTGTCACACATTAACGTCGGTACGGGGATTGACTGCACCATCAAAGAGCTCACCGAAATCGTTGCGAAAATAATTGGTTATAAAGGCAAAATCGAATGGGATACCAACAAGCCCGATGGAACACCACGCAAACTTATGGATGTTTCCCGCCTTGAGTGCCTCGGCTGGAAAGCTAAGATCAGCCTAGAAGACGGCTTAGCCAAAACCTATGCGTGGTTTTTAGACAATCAAGATAGCTTTAGAGGTGAGTTAGCATGATCAATATTAAACCTCCGCGTTTCAAGGATTCGACTATAGCTTTTTGTCCTAATCAACTGCCCAAACAATTTTTCCGCTTGTTTGATAACTATTCTCTGCCTCAAAAGATCTGGTCTTATATCCAAGACATCTACATAAGAAATTAATGCCAACTCATCTCACCGCACTCAAAAACCATGCCGGCTTCAACCGCTATTTAAAGAATAGTATGTGGATGATAGGAGAGAAATTCTTGCGCATTCTTTCAGGACTGTTTGTCGGTATCTGGGTGGCGCGTTATCTTGGTCCGGAACAATTCGGTCTCTTTAGTTATCTGATTGCCTTTACCGCCATTTTTGCGGGCATCGCCAAGCTTGGGCTCGACGGCATCATGGTGCGCGAACTCGTCAATCACCCCGAAATGCGTGACACCTACCTTGGAACCGCCTTTTGGCTCAAAATCATCGGTGCATTTATCGTCATGGCCTTAATGGTCGTCATAGTACCGCTTACCAGCAATGACGCTTCCACCAACTTCTTTATCTTTATTATCGCCGCAGGCCTAGTATTTCAAAGCTTTGAAGTAATAGAATTTTACTTTCAATCTCAAGTGCTCGCCAAAATAGTCTCTATTTGCAAAGTCACCCAACTCGCGCTGTCATCAATCATCAAAATCACCCTCGTGATTAATGAGGCTGAATTGGTTTGGTTTGTACTGGTCACCACTTTTGATATGCTGAGTTTAGCAGTTAGCTACTTTACCGCCTACATGGTTGGAAAAAAAACTGCTTTCTTCAAATACTTTGACCTAAGTATCGCCAAGCAACTTCTCAAAGACTCATGGCCGCTGATATTCTCTGCCATCGTGGTGATGGTTTATATGCGCATCGACCAGATTATGATTAAGGAAATTCTTGGCGTATATGAAGTTGGGGTGTATTCGGCAGCGGTGCGATTAAGCGAGGCCTTTTACTTTATTCCAGTAGTAATTACCGCATCACTTTTTCCTGCGCTTTTAAACGGAAAAAATCAAAGTGAAGAACTATACCAAAAACGTCTTCAAAGCCTTTACACATTCATGGTATGGATTGCGATTGCGATTGCCTTACCAATGACTTTTTTCAGTGATTGGATTATCCAACTGCTTTTCGGACAGGCCTACCAAGAATCTGGAGAAGTGCTGATAATTCATATTTGGTCGGGCGTGTTTGTTTTTTTGGGCGTGCCATTTTCTAGATATCTGGTAACCGAAAACTTAACCAAAATTGACTTTCAAAGAACTTTGCTAGGTGCAGCAAGTAATGTGCTTTTAAATTTATGGCTGGTACCTGTTTACAGTCTTGAAGGTGCCGCGATCGCTACTTTGTTAGCGCAATTCATTGCAAACATAGGCTATGATTTTTTTGATAAGCGCCTACGCCAACAATTAAAATTGAAAATAAGGGCTTTATTTATGCCCTGGAGTCTATTTGAACAAAATATTTTTAAATAGTGACGATACTACGAAATTTTGTGGTTTGTTTCTGTAATATAAATAAAAAAATTCATGAAAGGAAGGAATTAAAAAATTGAAAATAGCAGTAGCAGGTATGGGATATGTTGGTTTGTCACTCGCAGTGTTGTTGGCTCAACATCACGATGTGGTGGCGTTGGATGTGATCCAGGAGAAGGTGGATTTACTCAATGCCAAAAAATCGCCGATTCAGGATGATGAAATCCAAGATTTTTTGGACAATAAAGCATTAAATCTTATCAGTACATTGGATAAAGAGCAGGCGTATAAAAATGCTGATTTTGTAATAATCGCTACACCAACTGATTACGATGCCGAAACCCATTACTTCAACACCAAATCCATTGAATCTGTCATTAGTGATATAATAGCGATCAACCCAAAAGCAACAATGGTGATTAAGTCCACTATTCCGTTGGGTTATGTTCAGCGCATAAAAAGCAAGTTTGGCATCGATAATATTCTATTCTCTCCAGAGTTTTTGCGAGAGGGCTTGGCATTATACGACAACCTCTATCCCTCGCGCATTGTGGTGGGAGAGCAATCTGAACGTGCTCAAAAATTTGCTAATTTATTGGTCGAAGGGGCTATCAAAAAAGATATGTCGGTATTGTTTACCGATGCCACCGAAGCCGAGGCTATAAAATTATTTGCTAATACCTATTTGGCTATGCGTGTGTCCTATTTTAATGAGCTGGATAGCTATTGCGAAACCCATAATCTCAACACACGTCAGATTATCGAAGGTGTTGGTCTGGACCCTCGAATTGGCAGCCACTACAACAACCCTAGCTTTGGTTATGGTGGTTATTGCTTGCCCAAAGACACTAAGCAGTTGCTGGCAAACTTTGATCAAGTACCCCAAAATATCATTCAAGCTGTCGTACAAGCTAACTCCACTCGCATGGATTTTATCGCTGATCAAATTATGGCGCGTAATCCAAGGAAAGTCGGTGTGTATCGTTTGGTAATGAAAGCCGGTTCTGACAACTTCCGCGCGTCAGCTATTCAGGGAGTGATGGTTCGTTTGCAAGAGCAGGGCGTTGAGCTTTGCATTTATGAGCCGGCGTTACACCAATCCGAATTTCAAGGCTTGACAGTGATACAAAGCTTTAATCAATTCACTGCTGAAGTCGATGTGATTATTACTAACCGCATGAGCGATGAGCTGCAATCCGTTGCGAGCAAAGTTTATACCCGCGATTTGTTTGCAAAGGATTAAACATGAATAAGAAAAAAATTGTTGTTACCGGAGGCGCAGGCTTTGTCGGCAGTCACCTATGCGAACGTTTGGCACAAGACGCTAATAATGACGTTTATTCACTTGATAATTACTTTACCGGCTCAGTAGGCAATCACGTTTCAAATGTTACGTATATCGAAGGCCATACTGTCGATATCGCGAAGTTGGTGACCTTTGCTCCCGATATGGTCTATCACCTAGGTGAATACTCACGCGTGGAGCAGAGTTTTGATGACATAGAAACTGTGTGGCGATACAACAAAGACGGCATTTTTGCCGTGCTAGAGTTTGTGCGTAAAGTGGGTTGTAAAATTCTTTATGCTGGTAGTAGCACTAAATTTGGCGATGGCGGGATGGGACGAACTGCGAGTCCCTATGCTTGGACAAAAGCATCAAACACCGAGCTCGTCGTGAATTATGGAACCTGGTTTGATGTACCCTATGCCATTACTTATTTTTACAATGTGTATGGCGAGAGAGAAATTGCCACCGGAAAATATGCGACCTTGGTTGCCTTATTCACCGAAAGAATGAATGCCGGAGAAACGCTGACCGTTGTCAGCCCTGGTACGCAAACGCGAAATTTCACCCACATAGACGATATTATTGACGGCTTAGTTTTAGTAGGAGAAAGCGGCTATGGTGATGAATTTGGACTCGGAAGCCCAGAGTCTTTTTCGATTATTGAAGTCGCAGAATTATTTGGCGGAAAGGTCGAAATGCTTCCTGAGCGCAATGGCAACCGTATGTCAGCAGATGTGGTGACTGACAAAACTGAAGCTCTTGGTTGGCTGCCAAAACGCAGATTAGAAGATTATATTGCATCTTTAAGAGCCAAAAGCTGGAGCAAAGAATGAGCGAAGTTACTCAATTTATTCCACCTCATGCACTCAGCACTGCAGTGTTGTTTTTAGTATTTAATCGCTTAGATACAACCGAACAGGTCTTCCACGCCATTCGCCAAGCTAAGCCACCACGCCTGTATATCGCCGCCGATGGCGCCCGGGCGAATAAGCAGGGTGAGGCTAGAAATGTTCAAGCTGTCCGCGATTACATCATGCAAAATATCGACTGGGAGTGTGAAGTAAAAACGTTGTTCCGAGATCAAAACCTCGGCTGTAAATATGCGGTGAGTGGGGCGATTACCTGGTTCTTTGACCACGAAGAACAAGGCATTATTCTGGAGGATGATTGCCTGCCTAGCCAAAGTTTCTTTTGGTACTGCGAGGAGTTATTAGAGCGGTATGAGGATGATAAATCTGTTTATTTGGTGTCCGGGGATTCGCGTGGTCCAGATTCCTTCGGAATGCGTGAAGATTATGGTTTTTGCAGATATCCAATGATTTGGGGGTGGGCTTCTTGGGCTAGTGTTTGGAAAAATTATGATCCGGAGTTGTTAGATTGGCCTCAACAACGCAAGTCTTTACCCCCCTCCATTTCTACTTATAAGTCAACAGTAATTTTCTGGAGAAATATTTTTGAACGGCTGCATAATGGGAAAATTGATACTTGGGACTACCAATTTAGTTATCTCCTACTAAAAAATGGGGGTAAAAGCATAGTTCCGAAAGTGAACTTAATTACAAACATTGGGTTTGGAGTAGAGGCAACACATACTACCAGTGCTGAATCAAACTCAGCCAACCGCAAAAGGTATGAAATAAGTATTCCATTAGATCATAGTCCTAACCAAACTTCGGAGATGAAAATAAATGCTTTCTACGATGAATTTGAGTTTTCCTCAAGGTCTCTATTCGTTCGTGTCATTAATAAACTCGCAAGATCAGCTATTGGGGAAAATTTATTCCCATGAAAATAGCCTTTGATCATCAAACTTTTACAATGCAATCATATGGTGGAATATCTCGTTATTACACCACACTCGTGGATGAACTCTTAAAGCAGGGGCAGGATTCTAAAGTTTTTGCTGGTTTTCACCGAAATAATTATCTCGGCGATTTGCCCAATGGAGTTGTTAAAGGGCTGAAGCTCAAAAAATATCCGCCAAAATCCCATCGATTTTTCCAGTTATTGAGTCATGGTTCTAGTCAGCTTGAAACAAAGTTTTGGCAACCGGATATAATTCACGAAACCTACTATTCTGCCTTGCCTACGTTAAAGACCGATGCGATAAGAGTTACGTCCGTATATGACATGATTCACGAGTTATTTAGCGACCAGTTTTCTTCGCGGGATAGAACAACAAAATGGAAGAAAAAGACTTTTAATCGCGTAGATCACATTATAAGTATTTCGAACAGCACAAAAAGGGACTTAATTGATCTGTTTGGAATCGATGAGGCTAAAGTGTCTGTTGTCCATCTTGGCGTTGATTTGAGAGCCTTTCAACAACCTAAGATTGAAAATGAATTTCGAGATCAGCCTTATCTTCTTTATGTTGGATCACGATCTGGTTATAAAAATTTTAATGGCTTTTTAAAAGCTTGTGCATGTTCAAATTTAATAAGAAATAAAATTAAGATCGTTGCTTTTGGTGGTGGTGTTTTTAGTAATGAGGAAATTTCAAGGATAAATGCACTAGGCTTTAAGCGTGAATTTGTTCAACATGTCGGCGGAAGTGACGAATTATTGGCATCACTTTATGCCAACGCCCTGTGTTTTGTTTATCCATCTTTATATGAAGGATTTGGCCTTCCGCCTCTTGAAGCAATGGCAGCAAAATGTCCAGTGGTATCCTCTAATACTAGTTCAATGCCTGAGGTGGTTAACCAAGCCGGCGTTTACTTTGATCCCTATAATATAGATGAAATTTGCTCTACTATCGAGACAGTTGTTCTAGATAAAAACTTGCGTTACGAGTTAGTCCAATTGGGATTAGAGAATATTAAATTATTTTCTTGGAGTAAATGCGCTAACGAAACACTTGAGATATACAAAACATTGATAGGTAAAAGATGAATAAAAGAGCTCTGATTTGTGGAGTTAGTGGGCAAGATGGAGCTTTTCTTGCAAACTTATTATTGAGTAAGGGATACCAAGTTTTCGGTACTTCGCGCGATGCTCAGGGTTGTGTTTTCAGCAACTTAGAAAAGTTGGGTATTAAGGATAAACTGAGTTTTTTATCAATGATGCCTGAAGATTTCAGAAGTGTCTTGGTGGCTTTTCGTGAATCACAACCCGATGAAATTTATTTTTTGGCGGGCCAATCCTCTGTGGGACTTTCATTTGAGCAGCCTGCTGAGACCATACAAAGTATAACGATGGGGACGCTTAACGTATTAGAGGCCTCACGAATGCAAGAGAAGTCGCCAAAAATGTATTTTGCAGGTTCCAGTGAATCTTTTGGCGATACAGGCGGAAAGCCTGCTAATGAGGATACGCCTGTGCATCCTAAAAGTCCCTATGCCGTCGGAAAAGCCTCTGCTCGTTGGCTAGTTGATAATTATCGTGATGCTTATGGTATGTTTGCCTGCACAGGTATTTTGTTTAATCATGAGTCATTTTTGCGCCCAGAGCGGTTTGTAACACAAAAAATCGTATCGGCCGCAATTCGCATTGCAAAAGGTTCAAAAGAAAAGCTTGAATTGGGTCGATTAGATATATCTCGTGATTGGGGTTGGGCGCCAGAGTATGTTGAAGCTATGTGGTTGATGCTACAGCAAGATGAAGCTGAGGATTTTGTTATCGCAACAGGCGAAACGAGTCCTTTGGAGAGATTTGTAGCAGAGGCTTTCGACTATTTCGGTTTAAATTGGAAAGATCATGTAAAGTTAAATGAAGCCTTTATGCGACCAACGGATTTACTGGTAAGCGTTGGAGATGCAACCAAAGCGTACGAAAAACTAGGTTGGAAAGCAAAAGCTAAAATGAGCGACGTAGTTAGATTGATGGTATCTGCTCATTAATTATTTGACTTGCATTCACCGCTTCTTTCATTTCAGCATGTGTCGCCACGAAAAGGATTGAAATGATACGGTTATGCTTAGTTTTACAGCAGAATAGTGACTAAAACAATAATTAGCCTTAATTCAAAATAGTGAGTGCAAATTATTTATCAAAAAAGTAAAAATAGAGTACCTTATCTATGAATCGACATTTACCTCCTATGGCTACGTTCCGTAAAGATATTAACGGTCTTCGCGCTTGGGCAGTCATTGCAGTCCTTTTATTTCATTTTAGCTTGATTGGTTTACCAGGTGGTTTTGTTGGTGTTGATGTTTTCTTTGTCATTTCTGGATATTTAATGACCACCATCATAGTTGGCGGTCATGAGAATGGGATTTTTTCCATTTGGAAATTCTATTTAGCGCGGGTGAGAAGAATGCTTCCTGCCTTGCTTGTGCTTATTGCGGTCTTACTTGCTTTAGGTTGGATTTGGCTGCCAACCCCTGATTATCAAACATTAGGGGCACAATCTGCCTATAGCATGACTTTTTTGTCAAATATCTCGTATTGGCGTTCTACAGGATATTTTGATGCTGCAGCTGAAGAAAAGTGGTTATTGCATACCTGGTCGCTAGCCGTTGAAGCACAATTCTATTTGACTTATCCGCTCCTAATAACTTTTTTTTGGAAGCTTTGGAAAAGTGTAAAGGGTGTCTCATATGGTATTTTATTTGTTTTTATTGCGTCATTAGTATTTAATTTTTTGGCTATTAACTTTGATCCTGCTGGAGCCTTTTATTTGTTGCCAACACGAGCATGGGAACTTTCAGCGGGTGGTTTGGTGTACATTATATCCAGACAGCGCCATACCTCAAAAATTTCTAAAAGGACTTTGCTTTGGTTAGGGTGGATATTAGTTTTATCGAGCTTTTTTATAATTGACAAGGAATTTCTATGGCCAAGTTACTGGACTCTTTTGCCGGTTTTAGGTGCGAGTTTAATAATCTACGCTGCAGATCAAGACTGTAGGTTAACAAACAATGCCGTTGCTCAGTACCTTGGTGACCGATCTTATTCACTATATTTATGGCATTGGCCCCTAGTAGTACTGCTCTATTTTGCTAGCCTTCAAAATGAATGGGCTTGGGTGGTTGGTGTGTTATCTCTAAGTGTTGTTCTTGCCAGTATCTCTTACAAGTTCGTAGAAGTGCCAACTAGGAAAAACTTGGTACGTTATTCGAATCTTAAAGAAGCTATAGTAATTACTGTAATTACCTCAATTCTTATCATTACTGCTGTTTCAGTTAAGTTATATACCTTCCCAGGAAGAATTCAGCCAGATATTGAATTAGCTGCATTAGGTGCTCTTGACAAAGATCCTCGCAGAGAAGAGTGCTTGAGAAGTGAAAAATATTGTGATTATGGGGCAGGCATAACTGGTGTGGTTATGATTGGTGATAGTCATTCAGGTTCTCTCATTAACGCACTTAAGCTTTCTGCACAGAAACATGATTTGGGCGTCAATTTCAAAGGACGTGATGGGTGTACACCATATATGGGACTGATACCCTATTTGCCCAATGCAGCTGCGAGAGGCGATGACCAAAAGTGTAACAATTATAATCAGAGGGTTAGAGGTAGCTTAAATGATCAAGCTGGCTTGCCTTTAGTAATTGTCGATAGATCCAACTCAAAATTTTTTGGCTCTAATGAGGGGTATGTCTCTGACGATGAAATGAACTCCATCTTAACCAATAAGAACTTTAATCGTCAGGCTGTAATAAATAATTTGTGTAGTTTTTCAAATAATAGGGAAGCGTATGTCCTTCGACCAATACCTGAAATAGGTGTTCATGTCCCTAACACATTAAGTAGAAACATACTTTTTGGCCGTGGCAGTGGTGACATAAAAATAGAGCTAAAAGATTATTTTCAACGTAGTAGTTATGTTTGGGCTATGCAGGACATGGCGGCTGAACAATGTGGTGTAAAAATTTTAAACCCCTTGCCATACCTTTGTGACGACCAATATTGTTACGGTTCAATTAATGGACATTCACTGTACTTTGACGATGACCATCTAAGCGAATATGGTGGAAAACTTCTTATGCCGATGTTTGATCAGATCTTTAAATAATTTGATGAAGCTCAAATGGTAATTTAAATGAAAGCATTAGATGTGAATTTTAGCACTACAAGACGAGTAATAAAGACTAACCCTCAAGTGATTATTCAATTTATGAAGCAATCGCACAAGCCGGAAGATGAATTTGAGGCGCGAGCGTTTTTGCCGACTTGTGAAGGCCGAGAGGTTGAGGGTGGCTTGCGTACAAAAAACTATTTTAATGTTGGTGGATTGATACCTGTGGAAGTGGCCGCTAGTGAGGAAATGGGTAGATACGAGGATCACTATTCGTGCGATAAAGATGAAGGTCGCTCTTCGTCTCTAAAAAGAGAATCCCAAAGAAAATTTGAACCTTTAATAACCGTTGTCACTGTAGTTTTTAACGGCGCGAAATGTCTTGAGGAAACTATTCTGAGCGTCATTAATCAAACCTATGATAATCTCGAGTACATCATTATTGATGGAGGATCTACCGATGGAACTTTAGAAATTATAAAAAAATACGAACACGCCATCAGCTATTGGGCCTCTGAGAAAGATAAGGGGATTTACGATGCTATGAATAAAGGAATTGATCTGGCAACTGGTGCATGGATTAATTTTTTGAACGCAGGAGATTGCTTTTTTCAAGATAATATTCTTTGTGATAGGATTATTCCACTAACACAGAACACTAATTTAATTTATGGCGCAGTATATTTAATCTCACCTAAAAGTAATATAGTAACTCTTCAACCAAAGAAATTTACAAGAATGAATCTTTTTATATGGGGGACTCGAGTTGCTTGCCATCAGACTATTTTTGTAAATAGGTCAATATTAACTAAATACTCGACTAGATATATTTTGAAAGGTGAGTTGGATTGGTATTTTAGGTTGACAGAAAGTGTTTTAAAACCGGGGTTATGCTCTGACCCAATGGTAAAATATTCCTTAGGTGGCTTAGGCGATATTAGGCATTGGCGGAATTTTTTTGAAGCAACGCAAGTCTCGCTAAGAAATAATTTTATTTTAGGTTTGCTCTCACTCCCCCTTCTGATTGTTAAATTATGTCATAAGTGTATCAAATGATTAGTTTTCTCATGATGGCAAAGAATGTCGAGAAATTTATTGGAGAAGCAATAAAAGAGCTGCAAAAGGAAACTAAAGTTGATTGGGAGTTAATCGTAATTGATGATGGCTCTGAAGATGAGACGTTTAAAGTCGTAGAAGACCTAACAAAAACGGATGGTCGAATAATTCTTAAAAGAAACCCTTTTAAAGGGAAGGTTGATGGAACCTCCTATGCTTTTAGTTTATCAACTGGTGATATTGTAAAATGCATTGATTCAGATGATATTTTGATAGCTGATTGGTTTAGTTTTTTACCTCAAATGCAAAATTATGATGCTCACTGTCATTCGGCTTTAATTGTCGACGAGAATTTACATAAGATAGCTAAATATAACCCAAATCCTAGGGTAATAACCTCAAGCTTTGAAGGGGTTGCCTCTAATTTGTTAAGCTTTCCTAAATGGAGCTGGTCATTTAAAAGAAGTGTAGCAGAGAAGGTTTTTCCTCTACCGTCAGACCTCCCTTTTGAAGATGTATGGATGGCGATTTTAATTAAAAAACATGCAAAAAATATTCTAGTCATTAACGACGCTCTTTATTTGTATCGCCAACATGGAAGCCAGACATTTGGAGGGATTGTTAATTTTAGAACAGAAGTTGTTCAATTCAGAGCATCTAGATTGTTAAAGCTTATTTCAGTGATTGAGAGCGAGGATCGTGTGCTTAGTGGCTCCTGTTTAGGCTTAACTTCTTTTGACGAGGAAAAAGTATTTCAGTCATATTTGAGTGGTAGTGGTTATGGAATTAAAAAATTAATTTCTTTAGATATTTCGGTAAAAAGAAAGTTAAAAGCTTTTATGTATATATATATGCCTAAGACTACAGAACAAATTATTACTATGAAATGGTGGTCGGATGCGTTTCTTAAAAGCTAGTTATTCTAGTCTTTCATTTATATTTTTTGTTTTAGCCATTTTTGCAGTACCAATCAATGCTGATTTTGCATCACTACGGTTAACTGACCTATTTATTGTTATTTCTGTTTTGTTTCTTGTTGGAGTGAATAAAATTGATAAAAATGTGATGGGAATATCAATATTTTTGGGTTTAGTTCTAATTTTAATTATATTGTCTCAGTTGTTTGGTTTGCATTATTCAAGAACATTTCGATTTGAAGGCGTGATTTTTTTTATTAAATGGTTGCTCATTTATTCATCTTTAATAATCATTTACTTCCATTTGATTAAATTTGATTCTAATCCACAGCTGATTGTGAAAGGAGTCCTTTTTGTATTTGTAGTACTGTCTATTTGGGTTTATTTGTACACATATCTTGTTACCTCTGGAGTTATTCATGGGTCATTTAGAGTTTCATTTCCATTATCAAACGATTACCTGATTTCTGATGCGCATCTCTACTCCAGTCTGTTAGCCATTTTGTTATTCTCATATGTTTTCTTTCTAAGGATTCTTTTAGATCATAATTTATATGTATCGACCTCATTAACTATTACAGGGTTTATTGCTCTTTTCTTAACTGGTAGTCGTGGTGGTTTATTAATGCTTTTTGTTGGCTCGATCCCCATGGGTTTTTACTATCTTTTTGTAAAAAAAAGGACCTATCTATCTTTAACCAAATTATCGTTTCTGCTAGTGACGGTTGGTGTGTTTATTCTTTATTTTTCGTTTATTTTTGAATTTAGTGATAACTATCAAGCTCTCGTTAGTAGGGCTATAAATTTTGACTTAACTTCAGATCAAAGCTCTCAAGGCAGATTGCACAAGCTTACAGTAGCGATATCCGAAACATCCTATTCCGGACTGTTTATTGGCGTTGGTCCTTTGTCTGCAGAGCTTGATTGGTATGATGGTCTCATAGCGATACTTATATCTCACGGAGGTATTCTATTATTAGTTACAGTTTTAGTAAGCCTGTCCATATTTGTATTTAAAGTGTTGGGGGCTAAGTCTAATTTGTATTTAAAGTTTCTATTTTTTGCTATTGTTTCCATGTACTTTGTATCAAATGTTATTACCGAATTTGTCTTTGTAACAAGGAGTTTTTTCCCCGTTTTTATTGTGATTGGTCTTATTGTGCAGTATATCAATGATAATATTAAGATTTATCGGCGCTGAGGGATCTTCATCATTCTATGTTTTTTTCCGTGGTTAAATTTTTGGTAGTTTGAATATTTGAGCCACGATATTCTGTGTGGTCTTATGGCGCAATCAATTGCTGTTTGGGATATTTTTTCTAGTTTTAAACAAGTGACTATTGGGTGTAAAAATTGTATGTTGCTTGAAGGTGAATATACTTGCATGTTGGAAGTTCAATGAAAATTTCAGTTATCACTGCTACATACAATAGTGCGCAAACTCTTGAAGACACGATAAATTCATTAAATATTCAAGATTATCAGGATATTGAGTATATTATTGTTGATGGAGTTTCGACGGATTCTACGCTGAAAATTGTTGAAA
>Ga0307488_10001881_pt1 | contig 17720 bp, 24 predicted proteins | sample SB02metaG_FD_202248 | JGI IMG/M metagenome (GOLD analysis project Ga0307488, IMG submission 202248) | Sea-ice brine microbial communities from Beaufort Sea near Barrow, Alaska, United States - SB 0.2 | ecosystem: Environmental > Aquatic > Marine > Coastal | place: USA: Alaska | collected... | reverse complement strand
CCCTTGAGCCATGCTACTTGTGTTTCAAATCTAAACTGATCTAAGTCGTCACGTTGTATGTGATTAACATATCCTTTGATAGCTTCACATGCTTCAGACGGAATCCCCGAATGTTTTTGGGCTAGGTGATCCCAATTGCCAATTCTAAAGTTTGATAGTTCTGGACTGTCTTTAAAGAACCAATAGCGATACAAACTGGTCAGTGCGAGAACTACTACGTCATTGGGTGTGATGTCTTTGATGTGATCACGTAACTGGCTTAGTATCCAGTCGTTGCTAGATCCTGGTTCGCTGTGGTTGGACATACTACTAACGTGTAGCTTCTCTGCAAGTTGCCTAGTCCAAGTCCAATCTGTTTTGTAGTCTACTGTAAAGCTATCACCAAAGAAGTAAATCTTTCTACTCATCGTCATCACCTAGATTCGCTAAGAAGCTTCTAAGTTTAGTACTATCTGTTTCTGCTCTTACCTTACCTATTGAAGCACCTTCGTTTGGTTCTTTAGGTACGTCTGGGTCTAGGTTGCCTGAGACACTTGTGTTACGTTTTATACTATCCATGATACTGCTCTGCGGTGCGGCTCCATAGCCACTGCCGTCATCATCTTCATCTAGATTAGTAATACGCAAACAGTCTATGTCAAAGCCTAGATCAATCTTAGCACCAACACCACTACTTGAACGTGTCTTCATTAACTGTATCTGATAGCGTCCACGCTCACGCATTGCTCTACTTGTAAAAATACCAAACACGTTATCAGCAGTTTGAATCTTACTAAGTCCACCTGATATGTGCGAGTGATCAAATTCTATTTCTTCTACTGCACCACGGTTCAACTGTGCCGCTGTTACAAACACACATTGCAGTTCCATTGCTAAGTTACGTAACTCTTCTGATACGTACTTGTCTTTAACATACAAGTTCTCTGCACTAATTTTTGCACCATTGGGCATAAGTAAATCCAAGTAGTCAATCAACAGTACGTCTACTTTCTCTCCTGTTTTAACTTCATACTCTTTAATGTAACTACGTACATCATTAGGTGTCTTACCGGAAGGCATATATTTAATCTGTAGTCTTCCGCTTTTCTTGCCTTGCATTTTAACTTTCATCTCAACGCTGTCAAGGTCTTTAAATATTTCACGACTTGCAACACCTGTCATCATACTGTCAACACGCATAGCAACTAGACTTTCACTAAGCTCTAGTGTTAAGTAGATAACATTCATTCCTGCTTGTGCCCAGTTAACTCCTAGGTTAGCCAAGAACAAACTCTTACCTGCACCTGATCCACCTGCAAAGATATTAAGTTCACCTTTGTTAAGTCCACCAAACAGTTTCTTATCTAAACTTTCCCAGCCTGTGCTTACTTGTCCGTTGTTGTCTTTAAGTCCTAATAGTCTACCTTTAGGATCCTCAAAGTAATCAATACCTAGATCTTTTTGTAAACCAATTTGTACTGCTTCTTTAATCTTTGCTTCAACAGGTCCATACTCACCTTTCTCAAGTAAGTCTGCACTTTCAAGAATTGCTTTCTCTAAACCTTTGTGTCTTGTAAATGTTTCAAAGTCTGTGAGTAGCCAGTCGTAGTGTTGTTCATTTAACCCTTCAGGAATCTTTAGGTTACTACCTGGACATGCACTATTAATTATTTGTTCTGTAGGTAATGTATTATGCTCTGCTACAAACTCTTTTAAGAACGTAGCAACGTCCTGCAATTTGCGATCAAAACTTTCTGGATTAAAGATACCCTGACAACGCACAAATGTCTGTGCATCACTCAGCATCATCTCTAAGTATGTTTTCTGGATGTCAAACCCGTAATCAGTGTTTTGCTTCATGCAATTAGTCCTATGTTATACACTACTATTATACCACATGTTAGCATCAAAGTCAATGACTTCTTTCTTCAAAGCAAGTACTGCTCCGATACAACTTCCTGGATCACCTGGGTTAGGTGGTACGTAGATCGAACGCCAATCTTTTTGGATTGAGTTTACTGCATCTCTATTTAACGCACATCCACCTGTTAGTATTAAATCCTGACTTGCTAAGTTGTTGCGACACCATGCACTATTGCTCTTAATAATAAGTTCAAATACAAACTGAGTTGCATTAGCAAGTCGTTTCATATCGCCTTCTGTCGTTAAGTCGGGCTTGTACCAATCGCAACCTTTGTGTAGGTTGTGCTTAAACTTAACTCCTGGCTTAGTACCATTAAGTGTACCATCAATAAACGTTTCACATATATCGTTAACTAGTGCTAGGTTCTCGCTAGTACTAATACCTTTGCCCGCTTGTGCTACTTGATACTCATCTTTGTTCGCTACAAGGCCCATACGTTGCGTCATAGCACTATAGAACAATCCGATACTATGTGGATAGCCTTGACTAAACACTTTCTTTAGTTTACGATTCTTATCACCTTGCCAAATAGTAAACGTTTCGTATTCACCAATTGAATCCAAACACATGATAGTTGCTTCTGGATTAGGTTGTGTGTAGTATCCGTATGCGGCATGACTAGTGTGATGCTTTGCATACCTAATAGGAATATTAAGTTCGACACAGTTGATATGTAACTTCTTTAGATAGTTAGTAATATTATTTTCAAGAAGTAATGCGCCTAGCTTACCTTGTCCAGCTCGCCATTGTCGTAAAGTCTTCAAGTACGGAAGTTCGTACCACACTATTTCATCTGGGTAACCAAAGTTGTGTAGTGCTAGATTGATCTGCATTTGACTATGCATGGGGGCAGTTGGTGCATCACTAAAGTCCTTGGCCAAACTTGCCCACAACAATTTTGTTCTTGAATTACTAGATAAGCCTCTTACCTTTGTTTCAAAAACTGCTAAACTAGCATCGTGACTGTTACCAACCATCCCCCAAGTAATCATCTTATCGTGTCTCCGTTACTTTGTCTGCAAGTCCGTAAGCTACTGCTTCTTCGGCACTCATAAAGTAATCACGATCCATATCTTTCATAAAGTCTTCACGTGTCTTACCTGCAGAATTATGTTTAACATACAAGTCAGTAAGGCTTTCTTTTAAGTATTGAATCTCTTTGAAACGGATTTCAATATCACTAGCCATACCCGAAGCACCGCCACTTGGCTGATGAATCATTGTACGTGCATTTGGTAATAGAATACGCTTACCTGGTGCGCCTGCTTGTGCAAGGAATGATCCCATGCTACATGCTTGTCCCATAACGATTGTACTAACATCACATTTAATAAACTGCATAGTATCATAAATGCTCATGCCACTAGTAATAACTCCACCTGGGCTGTTAATATAAAAATTAATTGTTTTCTCTGGACTTTGACTTTCTAAGAAAAGCATCTGTGCTACTACTAAGTTTGCACTATGATCATCTACTGGACCATTTAACATTACTATTCGATCTTTTAATAAGCGACTGTAGATGTCATACGACCGTTCGCCTTTGCTTGTAGACTCAACTACCATTGGTATTAACATTATTGCTCTTCTCCTTCTTTGGTTGCATGTCCAACGTTCCATACGTTAAAGCTCATGCTTACTCGTTCAACATTACTTTTAAATGGATATACTGTATGTTTCAATCCTGCATGAAACAATAATATATCCCCTGTCTTTGGTATAATCTTATGTGATCCATTTACACCTACTACATCTGGACCATACATAAATTCTATTTGTCCTGGACAACGAATAGTAGTCTTTAAGTCATCGTTTGCTTCTTGTGCAATTTCTTCAGGAACATCAATATATAATACTGAACTAATGATTCCTGAATGACTATGCATAGGATTAAATTCATTTGCTTGTTGGAAGTTTATCCAAGGTCCGTTGTTTAAATTAAAACTCATAGTCTCAAACTCAGGATCATCACCTTCCTTAGTAATCAAATGACTTTGTTGCCTATTCCATTCTTCTCTTAGGTAGTTGTACAAGTGTTCGCTTAGATGTCGCATAAACATTTTTTGTACTTCACTATCCATTACTGCCTGTAACTGATTCTCAATGTTACCTGCTAGATCGTGTCCTACATTTTCTTTTGCTTCACGGGTATCCTTTGCACACTTAGTAAGTACAGACATTAATTCGTCTGACATAACACCGTGATAGATGGTAGGCCCAAATGGTCTAATTAATTCGTATGTATTACTATTCAACATTATTTGTATATGAAAGGATCTTTTTCTTGAAGTTCCTTTATCCTCTTTTTAAATTTTCTATCTGCTCGCCATTTCTTTATCCACTTGATAGGAAATAGCAGTTTATCTTTTAGCCAAACCATTTCTTGCTCCTTAGTTTAATTTTTAATGATGTACTCTCCGCATGTGTTACAATTTGATGTAGTGTATATATTCTACCATATCGTATGATTGCATCATTAACATCATTAATATCTTCATCCCAGTCCGGCATACTTACACTCCAACCAAATTCTATTGCTTGGTCAATTAATTTAAGTCCTGCTTCGTCTCTATCTGGAACTAGTATTACTTGCTTATTTAATGACTTGATGACCAGGTGCTGTTGATCTTTGACTTCGCTACCTAGTAGTGCTAGTCCTTCAATACCAATTGCGTCCATAGGACCTTCTACTACAATAGCAAACAGTCTACGATAGTCTTGCTGATCCATGTTAAACACATAGCCAGGTTGTTGTTCACTCATATATTTTGGAGAACCGTCTGTGACTTTCCTTGCTGTGTATCCTACTAATTGATTATTATAATAAAAAGGAATAATTAATCTATCTCTGTATCCAATCTTAGGTGTCCACATAAAGTCATAATCTTCTAAAAATAATTGTCTTGACTTCATATACTCTAGTACTTTAATAAAATGCGGATCTGTAAAGTCTGTATACTTTGTAATTGACTGAGCACCTTCTGGTAGTTCTACAACCTTAAACTCAGGCATACGTACCATGTCAGCAAGTATATTTGATTCCTCAAATTGTAATACTGCTAGTGCTAGTTTATTAATAGCATCATCGGATACGTTAAGCCATTGTAAGAACTTACGCATCTTGATAGTTATCTTTCTACCTTTTTGCCAACTAGCTTTATAGCCACAGTTGAAGCAATGAAAGCTAACACCATCTTCTGCATTTTGGATTAGTCCGCCACGTGCTCTCTTATCAGCGTTTGTACCGTTATGCACACAGCAGGGAGCATTAAAGCTCGTCCAACCACTAGGTGTAGTTTTACGCTTTGCTGGCAAGTGTGCTAATATTGTTTCGTGTACGATTCCGCTCATAGTACTATTATACTATAAGTTTAGATAAAAGTCAACTAGTTTCTTATTAAAACTTTATCCAATGTGCCCGATCCAGGCGTGACGTACTTTATTCTTAGGTGTGTGTATACACCATTGAAGTTTACATATTTTGGTTGTGATTCATTTGCTAGACTAACTGTTGCAATGTTTGCCCAAGGTGTGCCACCTGTAATTTGGTTCTCTAGTGTGCCTTGTATTTCTACATCAGCTGTAAAGTTTGTTGAGTATATGGCCGCTGTGTGTAATGCTTCGTTTCCGTTCTTAGCAGGCTCAGCAGTAACTACTTCACTTACATAATCGCCTGAGCTTGGATTAGTTTCTGTAAATGTATTAATAGCATAACTAGCCTTTGCACCTGGGTATGCTTCTGTACTAATTTTAATATTTCCGTTAACACCAAAGTGACTGTTAGCATATGTTATTACATTTGAACTATCACTAGACTTAACTAGGTGTACGTTATATGTTACAAACTGTTGCTTTACATTTAATAAATCGTTAGCAGTAATCTCAACACTAAACTGACCTTTTTTACTTGGCGTACTTGTTTCTAGTATCGTTCCGGTCTTTTCAAAGATTAAAGTATTGCTTTCGTCGAAGGCCATAAACTTGGGGGTGTATGTATTAAGTATGCTTATGGGTTTCTGATCGTTGTTCTTAATTTCAAAGGCGATTGTATTATCAATGCCTCTATGAATTTGTAGGGTTCTTGAATACACTGGTTTATACTCCGTTATGTTATTAGCACCATTTACTAAAAGGCCAACTCGGTTACTTGCTAAATATCTGTATGTTAACTGCGACATATACTTATTTATTAACAAAGAGAGCCAATGCTACTTAAAGATATAGAAACAAAATTCCCCTTCCTCAGTATCGTGCAATACGGCGGTAACGAGTACGTGGGTATAATAAATAATCAAGATAATTATGTCACAAGCATGTATGTCTATACTAGACTAACAACAGATGCATCGAAGCAAGCCTTTTTAGATCTTGGCGAAGCATGGTGGTTTGAAAGTAATCGAACTATTCCGATCAGTATCTTTCTTCCGAAAGAGTTCCCAGCGTTTAGGCATTGTTTAATGACAATGAATACTAAAGACGTTAAAGTAACTGTAGGGCCTGTTGTCAATCTAGGTAATCTAGCTGTAAAGCGAGTAAAGCGTAAGAGCGTACAGTTAGTACGCAAACCTAAGTAATTCTATCCTACTTATATCGTTTTGTTAAAAGTTTAGGCCTATAGTGCTGAGCCTTAAATAGGCTATTGTGAATAAATTGTGTGAGCTTACTATGTGAGCTCCGATGATCGCCCACCGCAGTCTCACTCTCAAAGTTTTCACGTTTGAACGGAATAATCTGTGCTAACGGCATTCCTCTTTCAAATGTAACTTCTTCATTCAATGGTGCAGTAAAGAATGTGTTAATGTGCAACTCATGATAGATATCTGTGTCAACAACTCCGTTCATTACTTCTAAGTTTGGATTGTTATGATAGTATGGACTTACTACCATACAACTATACCCTGGAGGTGTTCTTAGCATCCAAGGGTTCATAAACTTAAAACTTCCTTTGTATGTATCAGGTCCAAATGGGTATGCATCTATTTGTTCTTCTGGGTGAGTGTTAGCAAGGAACTGTCCAGAAACATTTGGAGGAACATTAAATCTAATCTCGTCTCCTTGCATTCCTGAAACTCTTTGAACTTTAAAGTCACACCAAAGAGGTACAACATAACCCATGCCAAGTACATCTAGTACTGCTGGGCAACGTCTAATAGTACTGTTGTCCCTACTGTAGTTTCCACTTTCGTCTGTGTTAGGACGTTGCTTCTTGAACCATTCAGGCCAAAACTTTGCGGCTGGCACAACAGGTAATGATTGCTCTAGTTCTTCAAACCCTGTAAAAAATTTAATCTTCGTTGTCATGTTTAATCCTTTCGCAAAGTAAGTTCATATGTACTACTATTGCATGTGCGTAAGCTACTGCGTGAGCCTTCTTAAAGAAGTACTGTTTGTCAGTTGGTTTTATCCACACCTCTTGTAAAATCGAATTCCAACTGCTCCCCGCTAGGTAACGTTTCGCTGGGCGTATTATCGCTACCGTCGCCGCTAACTCTAACACCGATGTGGGTTTCAATTGCTTCAATAGTTCGCTGTGCCCGTTTAGATGAAAGACTTTTTCGCTGAAGTCCTTGTGTTCCAGAAGTTGCCATAGTGGTTTCCTTTCCATTAGCTCTGTTAAATGTGCTTCGTCTCTTACTTGTTTATAGATACTTACGTTAAGAAAGTCTAACTTAAAGTATCCACGTTCGTCTGCTTTATTGTGATCCAATGTTGATAATAAGTCTACAGGGTTATGTGGAATCTCTGTTGCATAGACTCCTGTATTATGTTTCTTACCTGTACCTAACTTTGCAACACGATGCTTGAGCTTGTCAAGTACTATCTTTCTGTCTGCAAAGTCAATATCAATATCTGGCATTATATTCCTTGTTGATAACTTGTTTTAAATGCTAAAGTTATTCTTGGTTGATCAATATTCAAAGGTGCATGTCCTTTGTGTAGTTTCTGTGCGGCAAAACAAACTAATGTATTTTGCACAAACGGAATAACTATCTCATCATGTATTTCAAATGCACCACTACCTTCTATAGTATTACTTGCCATATACAAACAAGTTACTTCGCCGTCATCTGCATGAAAGTCGCTTACCATATCGTTGTGTTGTACATTGATATACATTCTAATTAAATCTAATTTTCTCTCTAGTGTCTTTTGTAATTTAGTAAACAAAAAGTTATTCATTGGCTCTTGTGGATTCATTTCACTAATGTAAAACTCTTTAGCACCTGCTAAACTCTTTTGACCAAAGTAATGCGGATAATCGTAAGTGTACATAGTGTTCAAGTAACTTACTAGATCGTCTTCTAACCAATTGTCAATAACTAATGTTTTCACAGTCCTGCTTTCTTTACTATTTCTTTTACAAGTTCTATGTCAGATGAACTTCTTCTAAAGCGTCCTGACCAATGACTTGGATCCATTATTTGATAAACAATTTGCAACTGTTCATCATTAAACTTACCCATCATCTCTTTACCTGTTTTACAATTTAATATTAACCAAGGGCTTACTTTACCATCAACAATGTCTTGACATACTCTATTTAAACTTGCATAGTTAAAGTAGTCTTGCCACCTAGCGTTCTTCTCATCGCCCCAATCCATCATGCTCTTAACACTACGTTCTAGAGCTGTTTCAACACCTTCCTTCTTAATAAGTTTAAGTGCGTATTCACTGTATAGTTCTTCTCTACACCAATGGTCTAGTTTAACTCCGCTTGTAACAACATAGTCAATATACTTCTCAGGATACAACGGTCTTACGTTACTAACAAAGCTACCAAACTTAACAAATGCATTGTAGTACGGACTATTGCAAAACGCTTCATATGTTTTAACGCCATCAAACTTCTGACACAGTTTATAAAATCTATTAAATGTTAAGTACCCTAACTGAACTCTTTTTTCATCTTTCTGTAATGCACGTCTTTTCTTTTCGCACATATGTACCATCAACGTTTTCTCACGAGTGTATGATACTTTACAGTAAGGACAAATAAAGCCTTCTTTATTAGAGTTTGACATCTTTCTTATCCATCCCGTGTTGTTCTGCGAGTGCTTTAAGTTCTTTTGTTGTAGATATTCCAGCAAGTAATTCCACCTCGTCCATTTTCATATTAGGAAACATTTCTGCAACAAACTTAACAGACTTATTGTTAGAACCTTTTTGTTTAAGTCCTACCCATTGATGATGTCTACTTTTACGTTTTGCATTATGTGTTGCACATAGAAGCATCCATTGTAACTGCGGATGTCTAGTTGCTAGTATATTCCAATTCTTGTTATAATATTCATTAGTTGCAATGACAGCCCATTCTTTAGCGTCACGGTCTCCGCTCACACTACTTGCGTAACGATTGAGCAACCAATAGTTTAATTCTTTGCGTTCTTCTTCTGACCACTCTTTCCATGCGCCTTTAGCGTCCATGTCTAGTGCCATAAAGATTTCACTTAGCGGTAGTTTTTTAATCTGTTTCATCTCTTATAGTATACCATATTATGAGGGCTTTGTCAAGTTGTTTTTTAAGAGTATAGTTAGTTTTGGCACAATTCGCCATTTCTATAAATTCGTTGTAGGATAATTTGTTTTGTAGTCTATCCAGTTCTTCTGGGTCACCGCCAATTATCCAACGAGGTATTTTGTTGTGTGGAGGGTCTCGATAACGAGCGAACACAACACCGTTGGCCCGCTCGTATATCAAAGGTTGGTCAGGAACTAAATTTCCCATCCATTACCTACTTCTTTTTTGTAGCCGGCTTGCGAGGCTTTTTAACCACAGCCTTGGCCGCTTTCTTAGCCGCCGCTGTTGCTTTTTTCTCTGCCGCTGTAACTGTCTTGGATACTGCTTTGGTTGCAGACTTAGTAGTTTTGGTTGCAGTCTTTGTAACCTTTTTAGCCGTTTTGGTTGCTTCACTAGCTACCTTTGCGGCCTGCTTCATTGCTATATCTTCTGAGACACTTACTGCGTCTGAGGTAGCCTTTACTGCATTGTTTACTGCTTTAGTAAATGGCTTTGTAATCTTATTCCACCATGACATAATTTATTTCTCCTTATTATATGACCGAGGCCGATATAGCCCCGGTCTAGTATTTATTAACCGTCTTGTTGATCGGCTAACTTATCTTTTAGGTATCTTAATAGTAACCCATATGCAGGAAGGAATATTACTAATCCTACTGCAATCTTTAACACAGTTTGTGATCCTGCGATTTCAATCCAGTTAGCGGCCATATACTCATCAGCTGAGTTATTAAACGCTACTGCAAAGAAAGTGTACGAATCAATAATGTTTGCAAAAATGGTTGATAGTGCTGGAGCAATCCACCACTGCTTTGACCAATTCTCACGGAAGTATTGAAACACATATACATCTAAAAATGTACCCACGGCATACGCAGTTGCACTTGCAAAACCAATACGTAGTGCTACGCTTTCCGGTGCACCTTCAGCTAACACTACAGCGATTGATCCAATAATTGCAAATGGATATGCCGCCGCAATAGTTGCTCTTGCAATTCCTTTGCCTAGTAATCGTACTGTTAAGTCAGTTGCTAGTATTACCAACGGGAAGGTAAATGCCGCCCACGTAAGTTTGACACCTGCGATCTCTACTGGAATAGAAACCAAAGCGTTAGAGATAGTGATTACTACAACATGCAATAGTGCAAGTTTCAGCATCATAACCTTGTCGATATTCTTAAACATATTATTTCCTTTTCTGTTCAGTTACACTTGAGCCTGCTGTACGACGAACAATGTCATCGTGATTAAATTCAGCCCAGTACAATTCAAAAGCGACTCCGTCTTCTAAACCTTCAAACTGGTGAATCTTTCCTGGCCTTACTTGCGTAAAATCACCAGCACCAAGAATAGTTTCATCAACTAGTCCTTGATCATCTTGCCAAACACGAACAATCATCTTGCCCGATTCAACAAAGAATCCGTTCCACTTAAATTCATGTGCGTGTTCACTACACTTGAATCCTGCTTTATATTCGATACGATGAAATTCTAATACACCGTTTGCGTGGATCAATTCTGTTTGACCCCATACTTTTCCTGCTTTCATGTTGTCTCCTATGTATCAATAAATTTAAACAATTTTTCTTGTACGTGTGCATCAATGTTAACATATCGTCTAACAGCATTTGGATTATCACGAGGTTCAACTCCGTGTATACTATTAACTGTGTTTAGAAACAATGCCATAGTATTTCTTTTGTATGGTATATGTTCTACAACTTCAATGTCATCTGCAACCGCTTCTCTGCCTGTAACTCTACGCCACTGCTTACCTGCTATATTCTTATACACATTCAATCCACCATCAGTACCTGTGTCTTCTGGTTTCTTAAAATAAAATAATGCCGCAAACAACTCTTTACTTTGATCAACATGTGGAGTTCGAATTTGTATGTTATCAATTGCATTCATAACAAACTGCATCTCCATTCTTACTGAACCACTCTTTGGGGCTCTTCTTGGTGCTACATCACTACGTGTGTACTTAGTATACAAACTTTCTGGAAAGAACTTACCCGCCGGATAGTGGGCTTCAAGTCCTGGACGGAAAGCTCTAATAACTTCGTCTTTAAAATCTTTACTAGTTGCATATGCGGCAAAGTCTTGCCATGCTTGACTTACTACAGTATACTTGTCAAAGTCATGATCAAGATACCGTGCTGTACCAAAGCCGTGTGTTTCGCCTTTGGTTATATATTGTTCTGGATACTCTGCTTCTAACTTGTTGTACAAGTCCCAAGGTAGTACTTCGTCAATGACAATGTACGGGTAAGGACTCATTCTCAAGTCTGCAGGCTTAAAGTTTTGGAGGACACTATACACGTTCATTTATAACGGTTCGCAATCTCATCGCTTGAAATATTATCACCTGCATACAAATGTTGTTGTGGCATTTCAAATTCTGCCGCATCAGTCTTTTTCATAATAGCAACAACCATAGGATCTCGATCCCACTCATCTAATTTAAACTTACCTCTGTAACCTTTGTCACGTGATAACTTTTGTCCTAGCTTCTCAATGTGATGTCCGTCACTAGTACCAATCCATACACCATGCATTTCGTATACATTTTGGTGTGCTAGGCAGAAAAACAAATTAGGATGAAAGCTATAAAAGCCGTGATCAACCCAACGATAAAAAGGAAGTACGTGGATCATATACCCACCAACCTTAGTCATATCATGCATATTTTTAAACACAGTATACTGATTGAATACGTGTTCGCCAGTACCGTTATTAGTTACTAGATCAAACTGTTCAGTGAAGTTATATGCTTGTTTGCAATCTAAATTAAGATCCATTGCAACAGCATCTTTCTCTGTGTTAACATCAATAGCTAGATACTTTCCAAAGCCTAGTGCTTGAAAGTATTCTTTAGTTGTGTTAGCATGTTGTGTAATTCCACGTGCATTAAAAATTTTACTACGTGACTTATTATTCTTTAAACGTTGATTGCCTAGCTCACATACTGTAGGAGTCTTTCCTGCTTTAATGTCATCGTAAACTGAATCAATTGCTTCTGTAATTAAATTTGTAAAGCTCATACTATTTCTCCAACACTACAATGTATTTGTTGTTCTCATGAACTCCGCCACGCTTGTCTGTTCTTGTCTTCTCAAAAAACTGGTGATGTACAATCTTTATACCTGGCATGTTTTTCTCAATACGTTCTTTCCACCAACCCGGAGTTTCTACAATTAAGTGTGCGTTACGTCCATCTGGTAAAAACTTTTTAGCAGGACTTGTTGCAATAATAAGAAATGCATTCTTGTTAAACAAATTATAAATGTCTTTTAATACATCGTCTAGGAAGAAAGGTTCAATGTGTTCTAGTACGTCAGTACTAATAAGCATGTCTGATTGTCTTTTGTTATCAGGAATATTAAAATCTGGCATTCCAGGATCCCAACCAATAGCGTCAATACCCGGGTACTGATCTTTTAGTGCTAATACTACTCCGCCCTTTCCGCATCCATAATCTAAAATTGTTTTCGGTTCGAACTCTACAAGCCATTTCTCAATAGCCTTTAGTCCTTTAGCATCACCAAATGACGCTTTCTCATCATGTAGTTGTGCTAATTGACGAGCGTATTCTTCACTAATTGTTTTCATCTAATTTCCTTTGTTTACCAACATTGCGTATAGTCTTCATGTAACTCCCCACGGAGGAGATATTAACTGTATTTAATTTCTGCATTGTATTTGCGTCTACTAAGTGAACGTTAAGTTTAATAGGCTTATCGCTCATTGGTATTAGTTGTAACCAAGGGTCACCAACTTCAACCTTAATACTGCTACCCCATGGAACCATGATGTTATTTAAAACACTATGTTGATGTTTGTACTCTATAATACCTGGCACTCCCCAATATGCTAACGGGTTCTTTACATGCCAGTCCGGTTTCATCCATACCCATTTTACACCTGTAGTTTCTTTAATGAACCAAGGTGATCCAACTTTAATATGTGCTAACTTTGGTTTATGAAAATCAAAGTCACGTTCGTCATGTGGCAACATCGGAATAGTTTCAGGAAAGACTCTTGCTTCTTTACGCCCTTCATCATCTACTCGCATATGTAACTCACACCAACTAGGAAAAATAATGCCTGCTTTTAGTATGTCATTAATTGCAGGACATTGCTTCATTGAACTAATTGGTAAGTTATCAAAGTACTCTTGATGTGTTTCTCTACTTGCTGGAAGTGACTTCCACCATTCAGGTATATACTTTTTAGCTAACTGCGGCTTACATTGATCGTAAGCCCATTGCTCGTTAGTATACACATCAACTGTAATACTTTTAGATAAGAATGCCATAATCGATAACTTCACTTTGTCTACTAATGTCTTTAACAAACCAAGCACATAAAGGATTGTCTCCATCGGTTAACGGCACACCTAATAGTTGTCCGTTCTTCATTTTAGGGAAGTACCATTTTACATCATTGTAAAAATTAGTAACTTTTACTTCGCCCCAGTTCATCATACTACTAGTTAACGGATTAAACAAAAATGCTTCAAAGCCTCTATCGTTTAAACTTGTTAATGGTAATACTTCAATGTCTCCAGCACCGCCGCTATCTCCCACTGCTAAATGCCAATCGATAGGCATAGTAATTTCATGCCCTCCAATTTCCATTACCATTGCAGGTGAGTTAAAGCTCTCTAAAAAAATCAAAGGAATATAAAAGAAGTCAGGTTCTTTTGGATTACTATTGTCCAAAACTGAAAATCTAATATCGTCTGTTAATTCGTCCGGAAGATGCTCGAGTTTATAACATTTATTTTCTAACGTTAATATTCTCATGTGGTTCCTCTATTTTTAAATTGTTGTGTTAGTATCATTTTGACCAGTCAACTTTCTCTAACGTGAATGGATATTGTGCCTCTTTGTAGAACTTCTTCCTTGATGTTAAGTGCCTTTTTGCGTATTTACATGTGCTAGTTATGTCCCATATCTGCACAAAGTCTTTGTCTTCTGCCTTACGTACTCCACGTCCGATACTTTGGATAACTCTAACAAAGCTCTTGCCAGGTTCAATAAGAACCATGTTAAAGATACGTGGTATGTTAAGGCCTACTGCCGCAACACCATACGTAGCAATAATAACTTCATTAGTGCCTTCTTTGATTGTATCGTAAGTTTCTTTTCTATCTTTTACTTTTACTGATCCACTAACAAACGTACTGTTAGGTATTAGTTCTGCTAACAATGTACCTGCACTAATTCTGTCTACAAGTATTAGTGTGTTGCCTGTTTGCGACACTTGGTTCATCATCTTAGCAATATACCCTAGTCGGTCTGCATCTGATACTAGATACTTTAACTCTTCTGGGTAGCCTGCAAATTCTTTAATATCAATTAACTGACATACGTTAACATGACAGTTTGAAAGTACGCCTTTGTCTTGTAATGACTTAGCACTAATTTGTCCAATGACAGGACCAATACTAGCAAGAATACTTTGAAACTCAAATTGTTCTTTAGGTACTGTACCAGTTAGTCCCCAACGTATAGGTGCATGTTTTAAATTCTGTGTAAGTAATTTTTTAAGTACATCTGCTTTTGCTTGGTGTACTTCGTCAATAATAACAGTTTGCACACCTTCTAAAAACTCTGCAAGTGTTAGTACTGCATCATAGTTTTTACTTTTCTTATCAAGTATGTTTAAACTTTGCCAAGTACAAATAGTATGTGTCTTACCTAATTCTTTTCTATCACCAAAGTAAACGCCAACGTCAAGTCCGCAGTTAACGTAATCTTCTTCAGTTTGTTCAACAAGTGATTTGTTTGGAACAATAACAAGTGTGCGTCCTATCTTTTCCATTAGGTGCGATAGTGTTGCTGTAATAATAGTTTTACCTGCACCAGTTGCAACTTCTTGTAATGCTTGTGGATTATTTAAAAATCCGTTAACAGTTTCAACTTGATAGTCACGTAGTACAATAGGTTCGCCTGCCATCATATGTCCTTCTGGCCATACAACTCCTTGGTCTTTCCAATACTCTTCTGTAATCGCAGTAAAAGATAAATCGTGTTTCTCTCTAAGATCTTCTATCTCAGAAATTTCTACGCCTTGCTCTACAAGACTATTAACAATAATGTCAAGATGGTTAACATAACCTGTACCTCCAATACCAAAGAATGAAACATTTCCGTCCCAGCGTCCTAGCTTATATTGTGGCAAGTATCGTGCATACGGAACTGCAAACTTTAACTTGTTAGCAATCTTTCTACGATTCTCAACAGGCAAGTTTTCAATCTTTATATTCACTTCATCTTGAATTACTATTCTACAACTTGTCATATGTTCTCCACTCGATCCTGCCATTTTAAATTGTATCCTGATACAGTACTACCCTGATCATAATACATTACTAAGTCAATTCCATTTATATATAATTCTGGATTTCTCATTGATTGTCTAGTTAGTACTAGCGATGCAATAGGATACCAATTACTTTTGTATAATGGCTTAGGAACTTTATTATTACTAATATACACTACTTTAGTGTTTCTGTCAACATAATTATTTAACCCTGTGGTCTGGATGAATTGGTTAAATTCCTTTGCATATTCAAACTTCTCATTCTCCAATCTAAACATAACACTCATTTGTGAGCTTGGTATGTAAGTTGAAAGTACACTATGGAAGCGATTTAGTTGCGTCATACAAGATGCTTCGTCTAGTATTATTAGTAACGGAAATCTATCTAACTCGTATAACATTTGACCAAATTCAGTTACTGGCCAAGTAATATCATTAATGCAAACTTCAGTTGTTTTTCTTTCAACAATCTGTGTTGTTAACCTACTACAGTTGTTTACTCGTATACTATGCTGTACTTGCTCTTGGTCAAAATATTCTAATCCGTAATAGTTCTTTCTGTCGTAGTACTGATACAGATTGCTTTCAGTTGGTAGTCCTAGGTCTGCTGTTGCACAATCAATGCCGTGCTGTATATAATTAATAAACTTATTATCTTTAATTCCTGGAATATAATTAAAGCTATTCTTATCCATAGTAGTGAGCTCGTTGTATACTGACATTACTGATTCGTCAATGTCAAACTTTTGTTCAAATCGCATAGCAATGTTTACTAACTTCCAAATATATTTTTCAGTTAACGGAAAGAAATGCTTGTGCTTTTCGTAGAAATAATTCTTATCATTACCGTTTTTTAATTCTTCTAGTCTACTAATAACTTTCTTGTTAAACGGAAATCTAATTACAATCATTGTTTCTGTATTGCCGTCTCTACTAACTTCTTCTAACTTAACCCAATGCGAACTATCTAACTTTCTAATTGGTAATCGTAGATTATCTAAATGGTCCTTAATAGCAATATTATGTTTAGCAAACTGTTCAGCATAGTATTCAACTAGTAATTTCTTAACTAGCTCGTGCTGTTTGTGCGTTAGTGCAGTACCACGAAACACTTGTTTAGCAATACTAAACATGATTCTATGGTTATCTTCATGCAACGTAAACGAATGTAGGTCATGTAATTCAGGATTGGTACTAAACTTAAAGTTACTAATACTAGCAACTAGTTCTACGCAATCTTCAACGGTGAGATCATTGATGTCATTTGTTTGCTTCATACAACTATTATACTAGGTTATAGCTCAGAAGTCAAGTGTTTTAGTGGAATACCTTGGCTTATTTCTTCCAAAGTATATTCTGTGTGGGCGTAGTCGTTAAGCCATTGTTGTCTATCTGGCATAAGAGGTTGTTCTATATCGTGTAGGAAGTCTATGTCATTACTGGCGTCATACGCTAACGATGCGGTACCTACAAACGCTGGAATGCCGTTAATGATACTATGCACACCCGGGTTGCTAGAGTAGCTTAAAGTAGCGTGTGCGTTGTTAAACTGCATGTCAAAATCGTCATATGTTCCGCTAAGTTTTTTTGGTTGTTCCCTATAGACATTTTTAAATTCGTGTTCAATGTTTGGTAATGGGCAACGAGGATGAGGTCTAAATATAATAGGACGTTTGCTGTATGCTTGGAGAGTTGTAATAGCTTCAATTACCCATTTACTTTGTACGGGCATTCCTACCCATTGTAAACTCTTGTCATGTTGGGCACATAGAAGAATATGTTCTCCTTGTGTACGCCAAGGCTTTAATGTTAACCCCAGTGATAGTACGCGAGTATCGTCATTGTTATCAGGCCCAAAGTAAGCATCTCTATTAATTCCATTCAACCCTACCTTCCAAGTTGTGCCACGTTGTATGCCGCCAACTTCTAAAACTATTACTGGTTTATTTAATGATCGGAAGTGAT
>Ga0307488_10001880_pt1 | contig 17726 bp, 11 predicted proteins | sample SB02metaG_FD_202248 | JGI IMG/M metagenome (GOLD analysis project Ga0307488, IMG submission 202248) | Sea-ice brine microbial communities from Beaufort Sea near Barrow, Alaska, United States - SB 0.2 | ecosystem: Environmental > Aquatic > Marine > Coastal | place: USA: Alaska | collected... | reverse complement strand
CATCTCTAGTAAAAGAGGGATGTTTTCATCCTGCTGTATAGTAATCTGCCCTGTTTGAGCGACTCCAATTTGCTGAATTCCAAAGAGTAAAACACATATAAATAGATAATCTTTAATTTTTAATATTCTCATTGTAAAAAGGTTTGGTGTAAAAGTAAAATTAAATAACTGATTGAGGTACCGATTTATTATTTAGAACTGATATAAATTACGTGTTAACACTTCTGCAACATTTCCCAAATCGACTTTAAGTGTTACTTTTGTGCCTGAATTTTAGGGTGCGATACCTGCATATTTTTTGTAATTATATTATAAAATATCGTGCCAAACATAAGACGTTAATTCAACTTACAATATGAAAAAGGTGAAATTCCGCCATTCAACTTCCAGAATACTACTGCTTTCAGTGGTATTTCTGCTTTCTTTTACCAATTTAAATTTTGCTCAGGATGATCAAGCTTCGGCTGGAGCAGAGAAGGCTTCAGAAGCTCAGGCTGTAGAGTCAGGCTCGGGAGATGCTGCAAATGGTAAAGAATTATTTAACTCATTGTGTGCTGCATGTCACAAGCCATATTCAAAATCTATTGGCCCTGCACTTAATGGTGTTTCAGATAGGCGTTCCAGAGAATGGATAGAATCATGGATTTACAATTCAGCTGCTATGATTGCTTCGGGAGATGCAGATGCAGTTGCTGTTTATGAAGAGTACAACAAGACGGCTATGCCGGCTTTTCCTCAGTTAACATCTGTTGAGATTGGAGATATCCTTGCATATGTGGAGACACCAAAACCGACTCCAGTTGCTCCTGTTGGCGAATTAACAGCTGGTGAGGGTTCCGGAGGAGGAGTTTCTAATAATACGATTCTTTCAATATTAGCATTTGTATTAGTGATGCTTTTGGTTATTTTATTTCTAGTAAATAAAACCTTAAGAAAATTTGCAGTAGCTAGTGGTGTAGAGCTTCCGGTTAAGAAAAAAAGAAAGCCGCTTTATAAGTCGTTTGTTGAGAATCAATTCTTAGTATTGGTTACTGCGATAATTGTATTGCTTGCCAGTGGATATATGGTTTATGGTTTCTTTATGCAAGTAGGGGTAGATCAAGGCTATCAGCCAATACAGCCTATCCATTATTCACATAAAATACATGCCGGAGACAACCAGATAGAATGTAAATATTGTCATTCTTCAGCCAGAACTTCAAAGCATTCAGGAATTCCATCCTTAAATGTTTGTATGAACTGTCATAAATCTATTGGAGAAGTTGCAGTATCTACTGCTACAGAAGAATACTCTAAAGAGTTCTATGATAAAGAGATCAAAAAATTATACGAGGCAACTGGTTGGGATCCTGCAGAAATGGCATACACAGGTGAAGCTAAGCCAGTAAAATGGGTTAGAATTCACAACTTACCAGATTTCGCATATTTCAATCACTCACAACACGTTTCTGTTGCGGGAATAGAGTGTCAGAAATGTCACGGTCCAATTCAGGAAATGGAAATAGTTTATCAGGACGCTCCTTTAACTATGGGATGGTGTATTAACTGTCACCGTGAAACTAACGTGAAGATGGCTGGTAATGAGTATTACGAAAAGATTCATGAAGAATTATCTAAAAAATACGGAGTAGAGGAATTGACTGCTGCTCAGTTAGGTGGTTTGGAATGTGGTAAATGCCACTATTAATAAAAAGTCAAGCCTGATAAATCAGGTAATTAATTAAGAAGTAATATCTAGATATATATGTCATCAAACAAGAAATACTGGAAAAGTGTTGAAGAGCTAAATGAAAACAGCTCTATTGTTGAGACGCTCCAACAAAAAGAGTTTACAGAAGAAATCCCTGCAGATGAGTTCTTAGGTGATAAGGAGTCTTTAAGTAGCTCTTCTACAACTCGTCGTGATTTCCTTAAATATGTTGGTTTTAGTACGGCAGCTGCATCTTTGGCAGCGTGTGAAGGGCCGGTTATTAAATCCATTCCTTATTTAGTGCAACCAGAAAGAATTGTGCCTGGAATAGCAAACTATTATGCAACAACTATTGCAGATGGTTTTGACTTTTCAAGTGTATTGGTAAAAACTCGTGAAGGACGTCCAATAAAAATTGATAACAATACAATGTCTGCTGGAAGAGCTGGTGCAAACGCGAGAGTGAATGCTTCTGTGCTTTCATTATATGACACTAAAAGAGTAAAAAGACCAATGGCTAATGGCCAGAATGTGTCTTGGGAAGATTTTGATAAGCAAGTAGGTACTGCGTTAGAAGGAGTGACTGGAGAAGTTGTTCTTTTAACTCAAACATTTGCGAGTCCTTCTACTTCTAAATTAATAAATGAGTTTTCTGGTAAATTCGGGAATGTACGTCACGTTGTGTACGATACGGTATCTGAAGATGCGGCATTAAATGCTTTTCAATCTAAATACGGAACCAGAGCATTACCAAATTACGATTTTTCTAAAACTGGAACTATTGTTTCTGTTGGTGCAGATTTCTTAGGAGATTGGCAAGGTGGCGGACATGATGCGGCTTTTGCGAAGACGAGAATTCCTGAAAACGGAAAAATGTCTCGCCATATTCAGTTTGAATCTAACATGTCTTTATCTGGAGCAAATGCAGATAAACGTGTTCCTGTTACTCCGGCACAACAACGTGCTGTATTAGCGGCATTATATGGATACATTGTTGGAGGTTCTTCTAGTAGTGGTCTATCCGGTAGAATTGATGATGCAGTTGTTAAGGCAGCTTCTCAATTAAGAAAAGCAGGAAGTAAAGGGGTTGTTATTTCTGGATTGCCAGATGCAGATGCTCAAGCTTTGGTATTAGAGATCAATGAAGCTTTAGGTAGCCAGGTGATGGATACTGCTAATCCAAAACTAACCCGTCAAGGAGATGCTGCTGCTGTTACCAAATTGGTAGAAGATATGCAGAATGGGAGCATCGGAGCGATTTTAATTGCAGGGGTGAATCCGGTATATAGCTTACCAAACTCGAAAGAATTTACAAATGCATTAAAAGATATTGAAGTTTCTATCGCTTTCTCTATGAAAGAAGATGAAACTGCTAAGTTGTGTAAGTTCATTGCCGCTACTCCTAATTACTTAGAGAGCTGGGGTGATGTTCAATTCACAAAGAATAATTTCAGCTTGATGCAACCTACTATCAGACCATTGTTTGATACTAGACAATTTCAGGATTGTTTATTGAAGTGGAACGGATCTGATAAATCTTACTACGAATACATCAAGGAAACTTGGAGTTCTTTAGGAACCGATGCATGGAACACTGCCTTGCATGATGGAGTTTTTGAAGGAGTTTCTCCTGTTGTTGATGCAACTGCTGCAACAGAAGTTGTAGGTGGTGCTATCAATATAAGTGCTGCTGTTCGTAATCTAAGTGAAGCTAAAGAAACTAAAGGTTTACAATTAAGTCTTTACACAAAAATAGCTATGGGTGATGGGCAACAAGCCAACAACCCATGGTTGCAGGAAATGCCAGACCCTCTTACGAGATCGTCTTGGGATAACTACTTAACAATGTCCAGAGAAGATGCCGATAATATGGGTCTTATCAATGAGAATGTTGCGAATGGTGCCTTGGATGGTAGCTACGTAAATATTACGATGGATGGTGTTGAAGTGAAAAAGGTTCCTGTACTTATCCAGCCTGGTCAGGCAAAAGGATCTGTTGGTCTTGCTTTAGGTTATGGTAAGAAAGAAGGAGTTCAAGAAGAAATGCAGGTAGGTGTAAATGCCTATCCTTTATATAAAGATTTCAGTTCTGTTCAATATGTTTCTATTGAAAAAGCAGCTGGGATGCATGAATTTGCAAGTGTTCAGTTGCAAAACACCCTAATGGGGAGAGGAGATATCATCAAGGAAACTACCTTGGAGGTCTTCAATACTAAAGAGAAAAACGCATATAACAAGACTCCGGAAGTTTCTTTAAATCATGTTGAAACCATGGTTACTTCACCAGAAGTGGATCTTTGGGAGAGTTTTGATAGAGAAATAGGGCATCATTTTAATCTTTCAATAGATCTAAATTCATGTACCGGATGTGGGGCTTGTGTAATTGCCTGTCATTCTGAAAACAACGTTCCTGTTGTTGGAAAAGAAGAGATCAGAAAATCTAGAGATATGCACTGGTTGCGTATAGATAGATATTATTCTTCTGAAGAGACTTTCACAGAAGATATAGAAAAGAAAGACGATATTTCTGGATTAGGAGAATCATTATCTCAGTTAACCGAAATGGAATCGGCTGCAGATAATCCTCAAGTGGTTTTCCAACCGGTAATGTGTCAGCACTGTAACCATGCGCCATGTGAAACTGTCTGCCCGGTTGCGGCAACTTCGCACGGTCGTCAGGGTCAAAATCAAATGATCTATAACAGATGTGTAGGTACGAGATACTGTGCTAACAACTGTCCTTATAAAGTACGTCGTTTTAACTGGTTCAGCTATACTAAGAACGATGAATTTGACTACCATATGAATAATGACCTTGGTAGAATGGTGTTGAATCCTGATGTTACAGTACGCTCAAGAGGGGTTATGGAAAAATGTTCTATGTGTATTCAAAAAACACAAAAAACGATCCTTGACGCTAAACGTGACGGAAGAGTAATAGAAGACGGTGAATTCCATACAGCTTGTTCTGCAGCATGTGATAAAGGCGCTATGGTCTTTGGAGATGTGAACGATAAAGATGCTAAAATTGGAACCAAGGTGGAAGATAAGAGAATGTATCACTTATTGGAATCTGTGGGAACTAAGCCAAATGTGATGTATCAAACTAAGGTTAGAAATACTTCAGAAGCTTAAAAATTAATATTAGTAAAGAATCAATTATAAAAGGATATGTCTCATTACGAAGCACCTATTAGAAAGCCTTTAATTACCGGGGATAAGACCTATCACGATGTGTCCATAGATGTGGCTGCACCGGTTGAGGGTCGGGCGAATAAGCACTGGTGGATAGTTTTTTCTATCGCACTTCTCGCTTTCCTTTGGGGGATAGGTTGTATAGTTTATACCGTTTCCACTGGAATTGGAACTTGGGGATTAAATAAGACCGTTGGTTGGGCTTGGGATATCACCAACTTTGTTTGGTGGGTAGGAATTGGACATGCAGGAACACTTATTTCTGCAGTACTTTTATTATTCCGTCAAAAATGGAGAATGGCCATTAACCGTTCTGCGGAAGCCATGACTATTTTCTCTGTAATGCAAGCAGGTTTATTTCCAATTATCCACATGGGTCGTCCATGGTTGGCATATTGGGTATTACCAATACCAAACCAGTTTGGTTCATTATGGGTAAACTTTAACTCTCCATTGCTTTGGGATGTATTCGCAATTTCTACTTATTTATCTGTTTCCTTAGTATTCTGGTGGACAGGTTTACTTCCGGATTTTGCAATGATTAGAGATAGAGCGATCACTCCTTTTAATAAACGTATCTACGGAATTCTATCTTTTGGATGGAGTGGACGTGCAAAAGATTGGCAACGTTTCGAGGAAGTATCATTGGTCCTTGCCGGTTTGGCAACTCCTTTAGTGCTTTCTGTACACACGATTGTATCTTTTGATTTTGCTACTTCGGTAATCCCGGGATGGCATACTACCATCTTCCCTCCATACTTTGTTGCTGGAGCGGTATTCTCTGGATTTGCAATGGTAAACACACTTTTGATCATTATGAGAAAAGTGTCTAATCTTGAAGATTATATTACTATACAGCATATCGAATTAATGAACATTGTAATCATGATTACAGGTTCTATTGTGGGATGTGCCTATATTACAGAACTGTTTGTTGCTTGGTACTCTGGAGTAGAGTACGAACAATATGCATTCCTTAACAGAGCAACAGGACCTTACTGGTGGGCTTACTGGTCGATGATGACGTGTAACGTTTTCTCTCCACAATTCATGTGGTTCCCAAAATTAAGAAGAAGTATTATGTTCTCTTTCTTTATCTCTATTGTTGTGAACATAGGGATGTGGTTCGAACGTTTTGTAATTATTGTGACTTCATTGCACCGTGATTATTTACCATCTTCTTGGACGATGTTCTCACCTACATTTGTAGATATAGGTATCTTTATTGGTACCATTGGATTCTTCTTTGTATTGTTCTTATTATATGCTCGTTCGTTCCCAGTGATCGCACAGGCAGAAGTAAAAACTATCTTGAAGGCATCTGGTGCAAAATACAAGCAACTTCGTGCAGAGCAGGGAGATGATGTAGCACACCGAAACACAGCATTCACGGGTGAGCATAGGGCTAATGAAGCTCCTGGTTTACAAAATCGAATAGTTGATGGGGATGTAAACACTCAGGATGAAGAAACTGTAAATGCACTTACAATTTCAGAAGTTCAAAGAGATCAATTAGATAAGATGCTTTCCAGAATTGGAGTTTATGATCCTGCTTCTCAAACTGCAGACGAACTTACTAAGCTGAAAGCTGTTGGACCTATGTTGGAACAAAGCTTACATCAGGTAGGAATTTATACTTTTGCTCAGGTAAGTAGATTAGAATCGATAGATTTTGAATTGTTGAATGAGCTAATCGAGAATTTCCCTGAGGAAACGAAGAGAGAAGATTGGGTTGCTCAGGCAATAAAACTTAATAAAAATAACTAATTAGGATGGCATCAAAAGTAATACACGCTATTTATACCGATGATGATTTATTGCTGCAAGCAGTAAAACAAGTTCGTGACGCCCGTTATCATATCACAGAGATTTATACACCATTTCCTGTTCACGGCCTGGACAAAGCAATGGGACTAGAGCCAACTCGATTGGCGATAGCATCATTTATGTACGGGTTGGTAGGCTTGGCTGTGGCAATAATAATGATGAATTTTATGATGATCACAGACTGGCCACAAGATATTGGAGGGAAACCAAGTTTTAGCTTTATGCAAAACCTTCCTGCATTTGTGCCTATTATATTTGAATTAACAGTGTTTTTTGCGGCTCACCTTATGGTAATTACTTTTTATATGAGAAGTAAATTATGGCCTTTTAAAACTGCTGAAAATCCAGATGTAAGAACAACAGATGATCATTTCTTAATGGAAATAGATGCAGCGAACCATAGTGTAGATGACCTTTCTAAGTTCTTATACGGTACTGGAGCTCTTGAAATTAAATTAATTGAAAATTAATTAAACAGAATGAAAAGTTTATTTCATAAATCAATAGTTTTATTCTTAGTTGTAGTTTCTACTACTTCTTGTTTCAATAAGGATAAGCCAAACTATCAATATTTTCCAGATATGTATGCGCCAGTTTCTTACGAAGCTTATGGAGAGTACGGAATTTTTGCCAATGGGCAGGAAGCTAAATTACCGGTAGAAGGTACGATTCCTCGTGGATGGTTTCCTTACGGATACGAGAACACGAATGAAGGTTACGGGCAGGCTAAAGCGCAATTAACCAATCCATTACCATATACCGAAAAAAATATTGAAGCAGGGAAACAATTATACACAATTTACTGTGCAGTTTGTCACGGAGATCAAGGTAAAGGAAAAGGGATCTTGGTAGAGCGTGAAAAAATATTAGGAGTGCCGAGTTATGATGATGCAGGAAGAGCGATTACAGAAGGTAGTGTTTACCATGTAATGTATTTTGGATTAAATTCTATGGGGTCTTATGCCTCTCAAACAACAATAGAAGAACGTTGGCAAATAGATCATTATGTAATGAAATTGAAAGGTACTCTGCTAGGGAACCCTGAAAGAGCATTTGTTAGTGATACGGCTACCGTTAAAAATAATTTAGTTCCTGCTGTAAATGCTAATACGGAACTAGACGAAGAAAGTACAAACTAAAAATAACTGCACTTAGATATATTAATATGTACACGCTATCAAGTAGATTAAAATTAACGGCAATTATATTTATGATTGTTGGTGCTTTGGGCCTTACTTATGCCTTTATCGCTGCCCCAGATACTATAGAAGATGTAAAGGAAATGATGGCTGCAGATGCAGGCCATGGTTCCGAAGAAGTTGCAGTTGTAGAAAATGACACACAGCTTGCAAATTCTGAACATGCCGAAGAAACGCATGTTACTGCAGAAGGGCATGAAGGAGAAGAAGCTCAAGCTGAAGCTGCTCACGGAGAAGCTGCAGGTCATGATAATGAACATTATGAGCACTTGCTACACCAATTACAAAACAAGCCATGGGCTGCTTTGTATGTTGCTGCGTTTTTCTTTTTTATGATCGCTCTGGGAACAATGGCATTTTACGCTATTCAACATGCTGCTCAAGCAGGATGGTCACCAGTCTTGTTTAGAGTAATGGAAGGGATTACAGGTTATTTATTACCAGGAAGTATCATTATGTTTATACTTTTAGCGCTCTCTGGTTTACATCTTAATCACCTGTTTATCTGGATGGACCCGGAAGTAGTTGCTCATGATGAACTTATTCAGAATAAAACAGCCTATCTAAATGTTCCGTTTTTATTGATAAGAGCTGCTATATATATCGCTGGATGGAACTTATTCAGATATTTATTAAGAAGAAACTCATTGCGTTTGGATGAGGCTAAAGATGATAAATTACATAGAATTAATTTTAAATTAGCAGCAGGATTCCTTGTATTCTTTCTGATTTCAGAATCTATGATGTCCTGGGATTGGATCATGAGTGTAGATCCTCACTGGTTTAGTACATTGTTTGGATGGTACGTATTTGCTAGTATGATCGTATCTGGTATAACAGTTATCGCATTGGTTACTATCTATTTAAAATCTAGAGGATATTTAGAATATGTGAATGATTCTCATATACATGATTTAGCGAAATTTATGTTTGGTTTCAGTATCTTCTGGACCTACCTATGGTTCTCTCAATTTATGTTGATCTGGTATTCGAATATTCCGGAAGAGGTAACTTACTTTATAACAAGAATAGATGATTATACCTTACCATTCTTCGGAATGGTAGTAATGAACTTTGTGTTCCCGGTATTGTTGCTTATGAATAGTGATTACAAAAGAATTAATTTGTTTGTAATTATGGCAGGAATTATAATTCTTGCTGGTCACTATTTGGATATTTTTGTAATGATCATGCCATCTACAGTTGGAGAGTCATGGTTTATAGGAATACCTGAAATTAGTGCTTTATTGATGTTTACAGGATTATTTGTGTTTATTGTGTTTAGAGCACTTACTAAAGTGCCATTGTTACCAAAACGTAATCCGTTTATTGAGGAGAGTAAGCATTTCCATTATTAATAAAAGATTGTTTAAAGAAGAAATAAAAAAATGACTGTATATTTAATAATCATTGTAATAGCACTTTTTGCCGTAACTGTATGGCAAATGTCCAAGATATTTGACTTATCTCGTGACAGTCATACAGATTCATCACAAGTTGCTAATGAAAGAGACAATAAGATAAATGGGTATCTAATGCTCATGTTTGTGATCTTTATTTATGTTATTTCTATTTATTGTTTCTGGCATTACAGCAAATTCTACTTGCCAGAGGCTTCATCTGCGCACGGTAGCGAAGTAGATACCTTAATGTTTATCTCTATAGCATTAATTATGTTCACGCTAGTGATCACGCAGGGCTTACTTCACTGGTTCGCATTTAAATATCGCGGTGAAAAAGGAAAGAAAGCTTTATTCTTTGCAGATAATGATAAGTTAGAATTTATCTGGACCATTATTCCTGTAATTGTATTGGCAGGATTAATTATCTACGGTTTATTTACTTGGTCTGATATTATGAATATAAACGAAGAAGAAGATCCAATAGTAATTGAGGTCTACGCTTATCAGTTCGACTGGAGAGCTCGTTATTCTGGAGAAGATAATACCTTAGGGAAAGCAAATGTTCGTTTTATACAGGGACTAAATCAGCTTGGTGTAGACGAAAGTGATTCTTATGGTAATGATGACGTTATTAGTAATGAATTACACTTACCTGTAGGAAAGCCTATACTTTTCAAATTTAGATCTCAGGATGTATTACACTCAGCATTTTTCCCACACTTTAGAGCGCAAATGAATGTTGTTCCTGGTATGATCACTCAGTTTGGTTTTACTCCAACAATCACTTCTGAAGAGATTAGAAAAACTGAGTACATGATAGAAAAAGTGGCTAGAATTAATGAAATTAGAAAAGAGAAGTCTAAAGAATTAATGGCTGCAGGTGAATTGACTTTAGATCCTTATGAGTTTGAATATTACTTGCTATGTAACAAGATTTGTGGTCAAGGTCACTATAACATGCAAATGAAGATAGTTGTTGAAAGCGAAGAAGATTACAAGGCTTGGATGAAAGAACAACAAAGCTTTGGTGAAACTATGGCTTCTCAACAAGAAGTGAAGGAAGATATTCCTGCAGATCTTGAAGAGGTTGTAGAAGAGGCTAAAGAAGTAGCAGTAGTTGAAAAAAAGAACAATTAAAAAGTAAAGATTAAGAGATATGTCAGCAGTAGGACACGCAACGGTAGCTCACGCAGATGATGACCATGGTCATGACCATCATCATAAGCAAACCTTTATAGAAAAATACATTTTTAGTACAGATCATAAGATGATTGCTAAGCAATATCTTATTACCGGACTGTTAATGGGTATCATTGGAATCGCAATGTCGGTTCTCTTTAGAATGCAATTGGCATGGCCGGAAGAATCATTTTGGATCTTCGAAGCACTTCTAGGGAAATGGGCTCCAAATGGAGTTATGACTCCAGAAATTTATTTGGCTTTAGTGACCATTCACGGTACTATCATGGTATTCTTTGTGCTAACGGCAGGATTGAGTGGTACGTTTAGTAACCTTTTAATTCCATTGCAAATTGGAGCAAGGGATATGGCATCAGGATTTTTGAACATGATCTCCTACTGGTTATTCTTTTTATCCAGTGTTGTAATGTTAAGTTCTTTATTTGTTGAAGCAGGACCGGCATCTGCAGGATGGACTATTTATCCTCCTTTAAGTGCCTTGCCGCAAGCAATTGGTGGATCTGGAATGGGAATGACACTTTGGTTGTCTTCTATGGCAATATTCATTGCATCTTCTTTAATGGGGTCTCTTAACTATATTGTAACCGTGATAAACCTTAGAACAAAGGGGATGTCTATGACAAGGTTACCATTAACAATCTGGACATTTTTTGTAACTGCTATTATTGGGGTGGTTTCATTCCCGGTATTGCTTTCTGCTGCATTATTGCTTATCATGGATAGAAGTTTTGGTACATCCTTCTTCTTAAGTGATATCTTTATTCAAGGAGAGGTATTAAGTCATCAAGGAGGATCTCCCGTATTATTCGAACACTTATTCTGGTTCTTAGGACACCCGGAAGTATATATTGTGATCTTACCTGCAATGGGTCTGGTTTCAGAAATTATGGCAACTAACTCTCGTAAACCAATTTTTGGATACAGAGCGATGATTGCTTCTGTCTTGGCAATTGCTTTCTTATCTACAATTGTTTGGGGTCACCACATGTTCGTCTCAGGGATGAATCCATTCCTAGGATCTGTATTTACCTTTACAACTTTATTGATTGCTATTCCATCTGCAGTAAAAGCCTTTAACTGGATTACTACATTGTGGAAAGGGAACATACAATTTAATCCTGCAATGTTATTCTCAATTGGTTTTGTATCCACCTTTATTACTGGTGGTTTAACAGGGATCATTTTAGGAGATAGTACGTTAGATATAAACGTTCACGATACGTATTTTGTAATTGCGCATTTCCACTTGGTAATGGGAATCTCTGCACTTTATGGATTATTAGCTGGTGTTTACCACTGGTTCCCTAAAATGTTTGGTAGAATGATGAATAAGAACCTTGGTTTTGTTCACTTCTGGGTAACTGCAATTGGAGCATACGGAGTATTCTTCCCAATGCACTTTATAGGAATGGCAGGTTTACCGCGTAGATATTACACAAACACGGCATTCCCGTATTTCGATGATCTAGCAGATGTGAATGTGGTAATTACCGTTTTTGCAATAATCACTGCAGCTGTACAGTTAGTATTCTTATATAACTTCTTTAGTTCAATTTTCTTCGGAAAGAAAGCTACAATGAACCCTTGGGAAGCAACTACTTTAGAATGGACAGCTCCTGTAGAACATATCCATGGAAACTGGTACGGAGAGATACCTTCAGTTTACAGATGGCCTTACGATTACAGTAAGACAAATGAAGATGGTGAGTATGTAATTGCAGGACAAGATTTTGTTCCGCAAAACGTACCACTTCAAGAAGGAGAAGAAGAAATGAATCACTAAGGATTCAACAAAACATAAACTAAAAGCCTTTTCATTTGAAGAGGCTTTTTTTATTTTATCTTTGTTTGCATCAGCTTTGCTGAAACTACCAATAATAGAATATTATATATCGTTATGAACGAGCATCTAGACCCAACCGGTGAGAATTTTTCTTCAGAAGAATTAGATATAGACAGAGCCTTACGGCCCCTTAGTTTCGATGATTTTGCTGGTCAGGATCAAATATTGGAAAACTTAAAGATCTTTGTGGAAGCAGCAAACCAAAGAGGCGAAGCTTTAGATCACACCCTTTTTCATGGGCCTCCGGGGCTAGGTAAGACCACTTTGGCACATATTCTGGCTAATGAGTTACAGGTTGGAATAAAGGTCACCTCCGGTCCGGTTATAGATAAGCCGGGAGATCTTGCGGGATTGCTCACCAATCTGGAAGAGCGAGATGTGCTTTTTATAGATGAGATCCATAGATTGAGCCCTATTGTAGAGGAATATCTGTATTCTGCAATGGAAGATTATAAGATAGATATCATGATAGAGACCGGGCCAAATGCCCGTACAGTCCAAATTAATTTGAATCCTTTTACGCTTATTGGTGCTACCACCCGTTCTGGTTTGCTTACCTCGCCAATGAGAGCTAGGTTTGGTATTTCCAGCCGACTTCAATATTATTCCACAGAATTATTGTCTACTATTCTTCAACGAAGTGCAGATATTTTGAACGTGCCTTTGGCTATAGATGCGGCTATAGAAATTGCTGGACGTAGTAGAGGAACCCCTCGAATTGCAAATGCATTGCTGCGCAGAGTTCGGGATTTTGCTCAGATAAAGGGGAATGGAAGTATCGATATGGAAATTGCCAGATACAGTCTAAAAGCATTGAACGTAGATGCCCATGGATTGGATGAAATGGATAACAAGATCTTAACTACCCTTATAGATAAATTTAAAGGTGGACCTGTAGGGATCTCTACATTGGCGACCGCAGTGAGTGAAAATGCTGAAACCATAGAAGAGGTTTATGAGCCGTTCCTGATCCAGCAAGGATTTATCTTTAGAACTCCAAGAGGGAGAGAAGTAACAGAAGCTGCTTACAAACATTTGGGTCGAATTAAAGGGGAAACTCAGGGAGGACTTTTTTAAATCCCTCATTGAGGGTTTAATTCCCCGTCCCGATAGCTATCGGGATGCCTCGATTTTTTAAAAGTATATTTCCTCCCGAGACATCGGGACATAGCTCGTGAGCCAACCCGTTAAGTTCGGACGGGCTTACCCCGAATTTCATGATTATCGATTTGTGCTTCTTAAATTACATCAATTAGGGAAAAAGGCGTTTTTTAAAAGTGCCTTTTTTATTTGTGGGAAGCCTCTAACCAAACATTCAAAGTAAAAAAATTCCACTTCTTCATTGTAGTAAGCTAAAATAGCAGTCAAATTTTTTTCAAGCTTGAGTTAATTTTTATGAGTCTTCAGGAAAAATTAAATGTCACCCACAATATTTGCGACCTCTATAATGTCTTTCAAGGTATTTAAGCGAACATTGCAAAGCACCAAAAGAGGTTTTATAGTTTTTTCATGCTAAAATCTACCGGGACAATTTCCGGATTCTCACATTTTTTTTCACGTTTTATAAAGTGGAAAAACAAATTTAGATGCATTAATTGACTAAAATGGAGGGTTTTATTAAAATTATTTTTTCTTAAAATGGCACTATTTAATAGCCTTAAACCCCATTATTTTTTGGGAAAATTCTTCAAAAACCATAAGTAAAGTTGGTTTAATTTCCTGTTAAAGAGTTGATTGTAAGTAGTATTTAAAACACTAAAACAGACAAAATTAATATTATAGATAAAAAGTCAAAACACCGTTAAAATCGATAAACAACGAAAGCTTAATTCCCAAGACTCTCCCAAATCCTTTTATAACAATAAAATAGGTTTAATTTTGCCCTGTAAGATATGCAGAGTGAAGTAAGAAAATTCTGTCATGTTTTAATGATTTTAAAGGTTGATGCCTAAATACTGAAGACGAAAATTGTAAGGGAATTAGTTTAAAGAACTGAATTACGGACTTAATAAAATTAATATGAGGTTATATATTAAATATATGGTCAGTTTACGATGTAAAATGCTTGTTAGAGAAGAGTTGGAAAGGCTTAAAATACCATTTGGGATTATCGATCTGGGAATGGTTGAGCTTCTTGAAGAAATATCTATTGGACAGAGGAATGAACTTAAAAAGAATCTTTTAAAGTTTGAGCTGAAACTTCACGAGGATAAAAAGAGCATTCTTATTGAAAAAATAAAAAACACAATCCTTGAGATGATCCAATATTCAGATAGTTGTCCTACCATGAATTATTCTGATTATATAAGTAAAAAATTAAACTATGATTATACCTATCTGGCCAATATATTTTCAGAAGTAAAAGGTGTTACCATACAGCAATATATTATCCTCAATAAAATTGAAAGGGTAAAGGAATTGCTTTTGTATGATGAACTCAATCTTACCGAGATCTCCTATAAACTTCATTATTGTAGCGTGTCACATCTATCTGGTCAATTTAAAAAAGTTACTGGCTATTCGCCATCCATTTATAAAGAAATGAAGCAAAAAAGAGAAGTAACAAAAACACTAATGGCAGCTATTTAATAGTAAGGATTTATTTTTCTCTGTTTTAGAAAATCTTATTCCGGCTAACTAAGTTCTCTTAATAGTTAACAGAGAATTTATTTTAAATTTTAAAAAAGGGTATGGTATAAAACCATATCCTTTTTTTTGCTTCGTCTAATTTTTTATTGATCCCATTTCATCCCGAAAATGCCGGATTAGAAATGAGCTGGTACGTACTTAACAGTTTTTAACCTCTTTTCTTATCATAAATCAATCGGAATAATGCAACTCATTTCTTAACTTGTAACTGACTAAATTAAAATTAAATACTATGTCTATTCAAACAACAAACCCCGCAACAAATAAAGTGGTGAAATCATTTGATGAAATGACAGACCAACAAGTTCAACAAGCTATTGCAGTTGCTGATAAAACTTTTAATGAGTGGAAGAATACAAGTTTTGAACAACGTGCTAGCCTACTTCATAAAGTCGCAAAATTAATGCGCGATAGAAAAAGTGAACTTTCTAAATTAATTACACTGGAAATGGGGAAAATAATTTCGCAATCGGAGGGTGAAATTGATTTAAGTGCAAATATTCTCGACTATTATGCCGATAATGGGGCTAAATTTTTAGCGGATACAAAATTAAATCCCGAGTCAGGGGAAGCCTTCATTAGAAATAGTCCAATAGGAGTTTTATTTGGTGTTATGCCATGGAATTTTCCTTTTTATCAAGTAATTAGGTTTGCAGCTCCAAATATTATGGCAGGGAATACAATTCTGTTAAAACATGCATCCATGGTACCGCAATGTGCTATAGCTATGGAAAAAATATTTATAGAGGCCGGAGCGGCAGAGGGTCTGTACACTAATCTAATGATTTCTGGCAAAAGAAGTTCCGCGTTGATCAGCGATATAAGAATCAAAGGAGTATCACTAACCGGTAGTGAAGCTGCTGGTGCAAGCGTAGCAGAAGCAGCAGGCAGAAACTTAAAGAAATCAGTCCTTGAATTAGGTGGTAGTGATGCTTTTATTGTTTTAGAAGATGCAGATATTGATAAAGCGGTCGATATGGCAATTCAGGGTCGAATGAACAATAATGGGGAAAGCTGTATTGCATCCAAAAGATTTATTGCGGTCGCAGCTATTGCCGATGAGTTTTTAGAAAAATTCACTAAAAAAGTAGCCGCTCTTAAAGTAGGTGATCCGATGGATCCTGAAACCCAGGTTGGCCCGTTAAGTAGTGAAGAAGCATTACTAAATATTCTGGACCAGGTTAAAAGATTTGAAAAAGCAGGGGCCAAAGTTTTAATTGGAGGAAAAAGAGCTTCAGATATTGGCGCTTACATGCAACCTACCATTTTAACTAACCTAAGGAGAGGCGAACCTGTTTTTCATGAAGAGTTGTTTGGCCCTGTAGCGTCCTTTTACAAAGTGAAAGATGAACAGGAAGCCATTGACCTCGCTAATGATTCCCCGTTTGGACTGGGCGGTTCCATTTATACTAAAGACATAAAAAGAGCCATCAAAATAGCAGATCAGATAGACGCAGGAATGGTTTTTATTAATCAACCTACCTGGACAAGTCCAGACCTGCCTTTTGGAGGAACAAAGGCTTCCGGATATGGACGTGAACTCTCTGAACTGGGAATCACTGAGTTTGTAAATAAAAAATTAATTAGAGTTACTTAATCCTAAATAAATGTTGTTTCACTAAATAACAACTATGTAATCAGTTTAATTCAGTACTCTTTTTTAATTCAAAGAAAGGATTTGGTCTAAAATCCAGATCCTTTTTTTGTTTCGAAAAAGTTCATTTATTTATAATTGAATTTTTCATAATCTAGAGGTCAGCTCAAGTTCACTTTTTTTATAGCACCTCTTTAAAGGCTTTCAATTATGTATCTTTGTTTTTCTGAAGAATATGCAAGATGTCTAAATGATATTAAAAGATTGAATTCAGGAAGTTCATAAATCAAAAGAGAACAATGAGTCTTATTTCAAATACTGCTTCTCACGATATTAAAGGTTCTGTTAAAAGTCAGGCTTCTGAATTGGAAATCTATTTTCAGCAGTTCAGGAAACATATTGTCGGGATAAATCAAACGTTTCAATCTCCTTACGGAGATAAGGAAATTATTTATACCGACTGGACTGCCAGTGGAAGATTATACCGGCCTATAGAAAATAAAATACTAAATGAGATAGGTCCTTTTGTTGCCAATACGCACACGGAAACCTCCATTACGGGCTCAGTGATGACATTGGCCTACCATAAAGCGAGAAACCTTATTAAAACGCACGTAAATGCCGGTATAGATGATGTTTTAATTACCGATGGAACCGGTATGACAGGAGTGATCAATAAGTTTCAGCGTATTTTGGGACTAAAAGTTTCAGAGAATCTAAAAGATTTTACCAGTGTTCCGGAAGAATCAAGACCTATAGTATTTATTACACATATGGAGCATCATTCCAACCAAACTTCCTGGTTGGAAACTATAGCTAATGTTGAAATTATCCCTTGTCAGGAATCGGGTTTGATTTGTTTTGAGAGCTTTGAAAAGTTGTTGATTAAATATAAAGACAGGTTAATAAAAATAGCCTCCGTAACCGCCTGTTCCAATGTAACCGGAATTATGACCGATTATCATAAAATCGCAAAAATGATCCACACTCAGGGCGGTTTATGTTTTGTGGATTTTGCCTGTTCCGCACCTTATGTAAAGATCGATATGCATCCGGAAGATCAGGAATCATATTTAGATGCTATTTTCTTTTCCCCTCATAAATTTTTAGGAGGTCCGGGAGCTTC
>Ga0307488_10001879_pt1 | contig 17730 bp, 18 predicted proteins | sample SB02metaG_FD_202248 | JGI IMG/M metagenome (GOLD analysis project Ga0307488, IMG submission 202248) | Sea-ice brine microbial communities from Beaufort Sea near Barrow, Alaska, United States - SB 0.2 | ecosystem: Environmental > Aquatic > Marine > Coastal | place: USA: Alaska | collected... | reverse complement strand
TTAGTTGGATTGCGACAGCGTGGAACGGTTCAATCCATTTGCGAACGCCAATATTATTTGCACTCGGCTTTATCTTCCTATTCACAATAGGTGGACTGACCGGCGTTATTTTAGCAAATGCAGGTATCGACGTTGCATTACACGATACCTACTATGTCGTGGCGCATTTCCACTACGTTCTATCAATGGGCGCAGTATTTGCGCTGTTTGCTGGCTTCTATTACTGGATTGGTAAAATATCAGGATACCAGTATCCAGAAACACTTGGTCAGATTCACTTCTGGCTGTTTTTCGTTGGTGTGAACATTACGTTCTTTCCAATACACTTTCTTGGTCTAGCTGGAATACCCAGGCGTATCCCTGATTATCCAGACGCGTTTGCGGCATGGAATTACGTGTGTAGTTTTGGATCTATCCTTTCACTGTTTGCTACACTCACTTTTTTTTTCGTCGTGTATGAAACTTTCACGTACGGAGAAAAGTGTCCAGCAAATCCTTGGCAATTTTCGCCAAACGGAACAGTGCTTTCGCTAGAATGGACTACAACATCACCACCCAGCTATCATACTTTTAAAGAAACGCCAATCATTAAAGAGACGCGCCAACGAAGCACACTTCGTGATCGCTTTGCAAGCACTAAGCCCACAAAGTAGTCTCCTTACGGGTCGACGCCGTAGTTGACCGAGGGTTAACGCGTTAGTGCTTGCAAAGCAACCACGAAGCAAGACATCACGGTGCTTTCACTCTTTTGACTTTTTTCCACACCTTATCTCTACTTTGTCGTAAAGTCTTAGAACTGTACTACTCCGTGCTACTCCGTAGGAGCACTTCCTTGGCTTTCTTCCACATCTATATGGTGTGTGCAGGTAAAAAGAACACGTAAATGACTGTCTCCTCTGTTGACTTTGCTTCTCTTCTCAAAAAACGTATCTCAAACACTTACCAAAGCCACTCTTTAGATGAAACCGGGCGCGTTATCTCTGTTGGGGACGGTATTGCTCGTGTATCCGGTCTTAATAACATTATAGCTGGTGAAATGGTCCTTTTTGAGGACGGTTTGCGTGGTATAGCACTGAATCTTGAAAAAAGCAACGTCGGTGTCGTATGCTTTGGTAGCGATCATAATATCCGTCAGGGCGGTATTGTTAAACGCACAGGATCTATCGTTGAAGTTAATACCGGCTTTGCTTTGCTTGGACGCGTTGTTGACGGTCTTGGCGAGCCTATTGATAATCTAGGCGTTGTTGAAATAACACACCGTAATGCTTGGCCTATGCAATCCCGCCGCGCAGAAGTAAAAGCACCAAGCGTTATCGCTCGTCAGTCTGTTCGCGAACCGTTGCAAACAGGTATTAAAGCAGTAGATAGTCTCGTGCCTATTGGGAGAGGTCAGCGCGAACTTATTATTGGTGATCGTCAAACAGGTAAAACAGCTATTGCTATTGATGCTATTATCAACCAAAGGGACCTTAATTTTCCGCTTCCTGCTGGTGGTGGGCCAGCAATAACACAGAACGACGTTTTAAAAGCGATCGCTGAAAAAACAATATTTTGTATCTACGTCGCTGTTGGCCAAAAACGCTCGACAGTTGCACAAGTTGTGAAACTGCTTCGTGAGAAGAATGCAATACCGTATACGACCGTTGTTGCTGCAACTGCATCTGATGCAGCACCACTCCAGTTTTTGGCACCGTACACTGCGTGTGCAATAGCTGAGTACTACCGCGATCAAGGAATACATGCGCTTATCGTTTACGACGATTTAAGCAAACATTCTGTATCGTACCGCCAAATGTCTCTTCTCCTTCGCCGTCCACCAGGACGAGAAGCGTATCCAGGCGACGTTTTCTATATTCATTCACGCTTGCTTGAACGCTCGGCAAAAATGTCTGACTTTTTTAAGGCAGGGTCTATAACTGCTTTACCAATCGTGGAAACACAAGGCGGTGATGTATCTGCTTATATTCCAACAAATGTGATTAGTATCACAGACGGTCAAATCTTTTTAGAAACAGATCTGTTTTTTAAAGGTAACCGTCCTGCTATCAACGTTGGGCTTTCTGTAAGTCGTGTTGGTAGCGCTGCACAGTGCAAAGCAATGAAACAAGTATGCGGCTCAATAAAGCTGGAGCTTGCACAATACCGTGAAGTCGCGGCTTTCGCAATGTTCGGTTCTGATCTTGATCTTTCTACGCAGTTCCTCTTAAACCGTGGTGTGCGCTTAACAGAAGTGCTTAAGCAAAAGCAATTTTCACCGCTCCCAGTAGAATCACAAGTGCTTGTGGTATTTGCCGCAACCAAAGGATACTTTGATAAGATCTCTGTGCATGACGTCGCTCTCTTTGAGAAGGAGCTTATCAGTGAAGCTGATGAAGCTCTCCTAAGCACAATCAAACAGGAACTCCAACTTTCTGAAGCAACATCTGAAAAGCTTCATGAGTATTGCACAACGTTTGCAAAAACGTTTGCAGAAGCACATAACAAAGAGCTCCCTACGGTCTAAGCATCCCTGCGGTCCGCGACCGTAGTTGGCCGAGGGTCAACGCGTTAGTCTTAACAGCTTTAGGCTCTTCTTAAAAGGCATTCCGCTAAGAGACATACACGCAGATGTCAATCTACCAGAACGTGACGTTGAAAACGTTACGTCCTGAAGGAACAAAAAAGAAAAAAGTCATGAACTGGTCAGAACAAAGGTCGTCAACCGTAGGGACACTGTGGTCCCGTTGGTCAAGTTTGAATGGCACTATTCAACGCGCTATTTTAGTTTTTGCTTTCTTTCAACCCTGGATTAATCTGTATACTATTTACACGTGGTTAAAAAATTCTGATGCGTTTCTTTTTAATGAAGAAACGCTTGTTGCGTTCACGTTTCTTGCTTTCGTATTGGTATCTAGTCGTGCAATAAGCGAAACACTGAGTCAAACGTTTGCTGAGCGAAGAACGCTTATTCGTAAAGCGTTAGCTCTTAATATTACCAATAAGGAACAGCATCTGAAAGCCTTACTCGTTGAGCTTGAAACACATAGAAAGCTTTCACAACAAGCAATTGCCATTAAAGGTCTTACGATTGAAAAGCTTCATCTTTTTGGAAAATTGCAGAACATTGCCCAAGAAAACAGCGTGCGTGAAAGTGTTCGACAGTGCTTGGAACACATGATCAATTTAGACAAAAAATGTCAAGACGAATTCCAAACAGCGTTCCTAAAGGGTTACATACCATCTGTGCGTGACACATTCCGTCTTGGCGGAGCAAAAGCATACTCATTAGATATCCAAAACACGTTCAAGGTGCTAAGCACTTTATCTGGTAACCGTAAATGTTAATTTAGCTATAACGTTTGCGACACTTTTTCGGCAAACGTCAGATGATAAGTAGATTGACATCTATGGTTAGAAAAGCCTTAAGCAAATGTCCCTGCGGTCCACGACCGTTGAGCTTGCAAAGCACCCACGAAGCAGGACGTGACGTTTTCAAGGTGCCGGATAAAAGAGCTTATTCCTTAAAGGGAAGCTCATGGAGACGTAACGTTGAAAACGTTACGTCCTGGCACATCTGCGAAAAAGTCAAATAAACCTTGACATGCTACATAAAAAACAGAATACGCGACAAGTCGCGCAACGCAAACGGCATATCACAAAGATACTTTCAGTAGGCGGTGATGCTGGTTCTATTGCTACTAACCGCTGGATAGTGCCTTATATTATTGGGTATCGTGACCGAGCGCCCCTCTATGATGGTCAGGAGACGTTGCTGGGTCTTACAAAAGCGCTGTTTTTTCTACGCAGCGTATATAAAAGAAAGGGCGTTATCCTGCTAGTAAATACAAACAGTGAACACTCGAAACTGGTAAAGAAAACAGCAGCGCTTACAAAACAGCCGTACGTAAACGAGTTTTGGACAGGAGGTCTACTCACAAATTGGGAACAGATCAAGTACTCTGTCCAATCCTACTCAAAGTTTGAACAGTTTTTTGCTAAGATGGTTCAAAGTGGCACCCTGGTATTTCCCAAGTACGACAAAGCGCGAAAACGTTTCGCAGGTGTTGAGCATATAGAAAAGATACCCGATGCTCTGGTTCTTTTCCAAGCAACGAACACTTTTCGACACATCATTGAAGAGTCGAACCAAGTAAACATTCCAATCGTTGCTCTTATGGACACGTATTCGCCGAAAGTGTCGGTGGAGTACCCTATCCCAGTAAATACTGATTCAAAAGCTTTTGCGCACCTTTTCTGTAAGCTTTTTGTGAAGCTGTGTACAAGCGAGACCCTACGACCCACGCCGTAGCAGGACCTGACGTTGAAAACGTCACGGCTTTGCAAGCACGCACGAAGCAGGACGTGACGTTCAAAACGTTACTGTTATTCAGCGCATCGTCCTCTAACACTTCGTGGTTGCTTTGCAAGCACCGTAACGTTGAAAACGTGACGTCCTGCTTCGTGCAGAGCACTTCAGTCGTCGACGGTAACGTTGAAAACGTCACGTACCGAAAGGAGACTCTCAAAATTAGACAACTTAATCAATTGGGCGCGTAAAGGGTCTATGTGGCTTATAACTTTTGGACTGGCCTGTTTTGTAATTGAAATAATGCACACAGGAGAAGCGCATTATGACCTTGATCGTTTTGGTATAGCTGTGTGGTGTAGCACTTTTCCAGTCAGCTGGAGTGGTCCAATCAAGGGCAACGACCACCTAGATCAATATGCAACGGACACGCCTGATGCATTGTGCCAATTTTCGCAATGTGACTTAATGCATTGCATGAGTTGGAACTTCCTTGGATTGAGCCAAGCGAAGGGTTATCTCTCTCAATTTACGAGAAAGAGCTTTACTTCGTTGGTATCATGACTTTTGAAGGTGGTACGGTGACTTTTGATGATAAAGGCGGCGTTTACGTCGCTTTAGGTCAAGTAGATGGCCAAATAATTCGCCATCTGAGGCACCTTTTTCCGTTTTCCACTATGTGGGTAAGACGCTGGGTCCCTCATGCAAAAGTCGAAGATATTGGAGCACCCGTGAGTAAAGGTCGTGGTTACTCACAAGTATACAATTTAGTAGTAGCTGCATATACTGACAAATATCCCAAGAGACTGCTCACCTTCTACGAGCTAATTGCGCGACATGGCGTACGTACCACGGACTTCTTGGTCAAGATACAAAGGATCAAAGTGATCCTTAATAATCGCGGCTATATTTTTTGCCGTATTGGTATTGCAGCAGGTGCAGCAAATGGGGCAGTACTGTTAGGCCCTGTCATAGCACAACTAGGGTCCATGGTGTTATTACTGAAATATCAAGCGGTAACATCAATGGTCTTAGCTGCTGGAACTAAAAAATCGCGCAATGTGTCTATCGCTATTTTGAGACTTCGTTTCCCGTCCCAAAATAGTGCAAAACATATTGCACATAATAAATTTACGCAAGTCATGTATCTGTGCATCGATCAAAACGACGGAAGCCAACTTCCATATCCTAAGATTGTGCCTAGAGCTTTATTAACTCATCTTTGTAAACACGTAAACGACCCGCATAACGTGCTAGGTTGGTCGGCAACCCCGTTGTCCGAGCTTCCTTACTTTGATTGGCCACCAAGAAAGCCACCAAACAAGCCACAATCCAAAAAGGTGTGACTTTTTTACGATACGGCTTTGCAAGCACGTACGAAGCAGGACTGGCGTTCAAAACGTTACGATTATTCAACGCGCCTTTTATATGCTTGGAACAGCAGGGTTCGAACCTGCGATCACGGTGTCAAAAACCGCTGCCTTTCCACTTGGCTATGCTCCAGTAAAGAGTGCTTGCAAAACAGCCACGAAGCAGGACGTAACGTTGAAAACGTTACGGTATCCCTGCGAGTCCACGGAGTAGTTTCCCTGCGGTCAACGACCGTTGTGCTTAAAAAGCAACCACGCTGCAGGACGTGACGTAGAAAACGTCACGGTGTCCCTACAGTCCACGCCGTGGTGCTCAGGAGAAAAGGGATTTGAACCCTTAGCCTTTGGTTTTGGAGACCACTGCTCGACCGTTGAGCTATCCTCCTTTGCTTTTGTGTTCTTCAGTAGCTCATTCGGTAGAGCGAATGGCTGTTAACCATTAGGCAGTTGGTTCAAATCCAGCCTGAGGAGCAGTTTTCCTACGGTCAACGACCGTTGTGCTTTAGCAAGCACGAAGCAGGACGTGACATTTTTAACGTCACGGTGCTTTAGCAAACACGTTTGTGCAATGATTACTTTGCTTCAAGGTATCGGTGTGCTTTTACCATTGCTTGTATCTGTAGCGTATTTAACTCTTGCAGAACGAAAAACAATAGCAGCAATACAACGACGTAAAGGACCCAACGTTGTCGGTATCGTTGGACTCTTTCAACCATTTGCCGATGGTTTAAAGCTCACGCTTAAAGAACAGATCCTTCCAAGCAGCGCAAACAGCGTTATTTTTTTGTTTGCCCCAGTGGTGACATTTACGCTTGCTCTTGTCTTTTGGGCCGCGTTGCCCTTCGTAGATGGCGCTGTGTTTTGCGATATACATCTTGGAACGCTTTACGTGTTTGCTATTTCGTCGCTTGGCGTTTACGGTGTTATCATGGCTGGATGGTCAAGTAACTCCAAATACGCTTTCTTAGGAGCACTGCGCTCCACAGCGCAAATAGTATCGTATGAGGTAAGCCTTGGGTTAATCGTCATTTCTATCCTTCTATTAAGTGGCTCCTTAAATCTTAGCGTTATTGTACTGTCGCAGAAAGAACAGTGGTACGCAGAGCCGCTTTTTCCACTGTTGCTTCTGTTTTTCGTTTCGTGCTTAGCAGAAACGAATCGAGCACCTTTTGACTTACCAGAAGCAGAAGCAGAGCTTGTTGCTGGATATAACGTAGAATATTCATCTATAGGCTTTGCGCTCTTTTTTTTGGGAGAGTACTCAAGTATGATCGTTATAAGCGTTTTATGCGTGCTGCTTTTCCTTGGAGGGTGGCTTTCACCTTTCCTTATAGGATTAAAGCTTTCATCAGCATGTATGCTCGGAATGAAGACACTGTTTTTCCTTTTTTTGTACGTTTGGGTACGCGCGTCGTTTCCAAGATATCGCTACGATCAGCTTATGCGTCTTGGTTGGAAGGTCTTTTTACCTTTATCTTTAGCTTTCGTGCTTTTTTTCTCAGGAAATTGTCTGTCTTTTACAGTGCTTCCTTAAAGACGTAATACCAAGCGTTATTCAACAACTACGCACACGTGCTTGGTAAAGCACAACGGTCGTTGACCGTAGGGAAACTACTTCGTGAGACTCCGTAGGATCACTATGGTCGTCGACTTCGTGGACTCGTAGGTCCACTGCGGTCGTTGACCGCAGGGAAACTATCCCCTACGGGAATTGAACCCGTTTCTTCGCCATGAAAAAGCGACGTCCTAACCAGTAGACGAAAGGGACATTAAGGAAGAATGGCTGAGAGGATGAAGGTACTGGTTTGCTAAATCAACGTATGCTTTGCATACCACAGGTTCGAATCCTGTTTCTTCCGCACGAGGCAGTACATAACGTTAAAAACGTTACGCTTCTTGGAGGGGATGTACTTCAATTGGCAGAACGCGTGCTTTGCAAGCACGAAGTTATCGGTTCGATTCCGATCATCTCCAGTAGATGTTAATCAACTGGTCAAATGAAGCGTTAAAAACGTCACGGCGCTCCGCTCGTTTAATCGCTAAGGAGCGTCGGTGACGTTAAAAATGTCACGTCCTGCTTTAAGGTAAAAAAAAATGTGTCCTTTACACTACCTTGTGTTTACAAGCAGTCTCTTTTTTATCGGCCTTAATGGTCTTTTCTTTAACAGAAAGAACGTTGTCGTTATGCTTGTAGCCATTGAATGCATGCTGCTTGCGGCAATACTTAATTTTTTGGTTTTTTCAACCTACTCGGATGATGCTGTGGGAATAGTTTTTGCTTTGTGCGTTCTTACGGTCGCTGCGTCCGAATCTGTTTTGGGCCTTTCATTGCTTGTAACGTATTATCGAACTCGCGGAACTATTGAAGTTGATTTCATTCATCTTCTTAAAGGATAGAGCAATTAAAGACGTCACGTTTTCAACGTTACCTCCTGGTAGATTAGCATCTACGAAGCAGGATGACACGTTGGTATTCGGACCGATAAATATCGGTTAAAGCGCTCTTCTATGAGCAAACACCCATTGGAGAACAAACATCCATTCCATCTTGTTGAGAACAGCCCTTGGCCCTTTGGCATCGCGCTTTCAGTCTTTTTCATGGTGATGAGCGCGGTATCGTACATGCATGGTTACCAAGGCTTCGGCATTTGGTTCGTACAATCGTTATTTATCGTGTTCTTTCTTGTATTAATATGGTGTAGAGACATTATTCGCGAAGCAACTTTCGAAGGGAAACATACCTTAGAAGTACAACGTATAGTTAAATTCGCTGTTCTTCTTTTCTTTGCTTCAGAAGTGATGTTCTTCTCTGCTGTGTTTGCCGCTTTTTTCAATTGCAGCATAATACCAAGTGTTACTATTGGAGGGATATGGCCACCAAAAGGAGTTGAGCCATTTAGTCCTTGGGGTCTTGCTTTCTTAAATACACTGATCTTGCTTGCTTCTGGAGCATCAGTAACGTGGGCTCATCATGCTCTTAAAGCAGGATTGAAAAACGAAGTTATTGCGGGCCTTAGTGTTGGTATTGTTCTGGGCTGCCTGTTCAGCGTCCTTCAGACGTATGAGTACTTATTTTCGCCTTTTACCATTTCAGATGGTATTTATGGGGCAACGTTTTACCTTGCCACAGGGTTTCACGGTTTACACGTGTGTGCAGGAGTACTCCTTCTGAACGCGGTGCTTGCTCACACGATTGAGGGCCATTACACAGCAAAGCACCATGTTGGCTTTGAAGCAGCTTTATGGTACTGGCACCTTGTGGACGTCGTTTGGCTCTTCCTCTTTGTTTCTATTTACTGGTGGGGCGGTGAATATAAAGTGCCCACCGAGCTTTAAAAGCTAAATAATGCTTTCAAAACAACCACGCAGCAGGGCGCAACGTTTTCTACGTCACCGTTGGCGACTGAAGTTTCCCTGCGGTCGTTGACCGCAGTGCTCCTACGTAATTAATTCTGTAATTACGAGACTTATAATTAATTATATAATTAAGCGATTTGGATTGCATAATTACGCGACTTATAATTAATTGATTTGGCAAAGCAAAAGGGAAAAACGTACGTGTGTTTATCCTATTAAAGAACATGTCCGCTTTACCTTTCTTTTGTGTGTTATTTACACCGTTGAAACTCTTTCCTTCTTCACAAAGCATCGCTTTTTATGTTTTTTGCGTTCTTGGCTTATCTGCAGCTGTGTCTTCAATAAGTGCGAGTAATCCTGTGGTACAAGTCGGGCACCTTATCTTATTGTTTGTAAGCACAGCTTTTCACCTGCTCACTTTGCAGCTTACATTTGCGGCTTTACTCTTCATTGTTGTGTACGTTGGTGCAGTCGGCGTGCTCTTTCTTTCCGTTACGCTTATAATCAACGTAAAAAGCGTTGAAGTCAATCAGCAGCGAAAAGAAGTACAGCTTTTTTGCAGTGCGTTCATTGCTCCTTTAATCATCCTGGCGGTACAAGACACCGCGAATCAAAGCGGTGATGAGCCACGATTCGATTGTATGAGCTCCTTTTGGCTCGGTCCTGTTGAAGGATTGCCCAACGCTGTGTGGGAACGGTTTTTGCGTCAAGAAACAATGATTGATGCGTTAGGCGCCTTAATCTACACACACTACCTGGCTCCTTTTCTGATTTGCAGTATCCTTCTCCTCGTAGCTATGGTCGGTGCAATCACGCTCACACTGCACAGAAGTCAAAACGTGAAACGAACAACGACTTTTGATCAAAATACACGCGATAATACTAAGACAATTCTTAAGCTACGTTCGAAAGGCAAAGATAAAAAGCTATAAATGAGGAGCCGCAACGTTTTCAACGTTACGTTCTGATTGTCCTAAGGCCTACGCCGTAGTGCTCTGCACGTTAGTGTGCTTTTCAACGTCGCAGTGGCCTTACGGGCCACGACTGTAGTATCCCTTCGGTACGTGACGTTTTCAACGTCACGCCTTGGCAGATTGAAACCTTCTGAAAATTGAACCAACTTGTAAACAATTAGTTTCCCTGCGGTCAACGACCGCAGTAAATTTTATGAAAACACCTTACCACCAAGCACCGGTAATTTCGGGGCCGGTATCACTCGACGTTAAGCCTGTGCTGGGGAAACGTGTGTCGTTTTGGAAACAGCCTCTTGTTTCTCTTTTACACGAGCACTTAGTGGGTTACCCAACCCCAAGCAACTTGACGTATATATGGGGATTCGGCTCACTTGCAGGGGTATGTCTACTTCTGCAAATAGTGAGTGGTGTATTCCTTGCTATACACTATACCCCAAGCGTTGATTTTGCTTTTCTTAGCGTCGAGCATATTATAAGAGACGTCTATGGTGGATGGCTTCTTCGATATATGCACGCAAACGGTGCGAGCTTTTTCTTTATAGTTGCTTATCTCCACATACTGAGAAGTTTGTACTATGGAAGCTATATAAGTCCTAGAGAGCTCGTATGGATCATTGGAGTCGCAATTTTACTTTTAATAATTACAACGGCTTTTATTGGCTATGTGCTACCTTGGGGACAGATGTCTTTTTGGGGTGCTACTGTAATTACATCTTTAGCATCAGCAATCCCGGTGGTAGGTAAAAGTGTGACACATTGGCTCTGGGGCGGCTTCTCAGTATCAGGCGCAACGCTGAACCGCTTCTACAGCTTGCATTATCTTTTACCGTTCATTATTGCTGGCACAAGCATTGTTCATATTGCAAGCTTACACCAATACGGGTCAAACAATCCATTGGGTATTTCGTCGGATACTGACAAGATTCCCTTTTACCCGTATTACCTACTTAAAGACCTTGTTGGTTGGGTTGCATTCGCAACGGTCTTTTCTTTCTTCATCTACTTTGCCCCAAACGCTCTTGGGCATCCAGATAATTACGTACAAGCGAACCCAATGCTAACACCGTCGCACATCGTACCTGAATGGTACTTTTTACCCGTGTACGCAATTTTACGAAGTGTGCCAAACAAGCTTGGTGGTGTACTAAGTATTTTGCTTGTATTTGTGGCTTTGTTTTTGCTACCCTTCCTTAACAGCTCACCAGTCAAAAGCTCCAATTTTCGACCACTTTATAGAGTGTTCTTCTGGATGTTTGTTTCAGACTGCTTGATTCTTGGCTGGATTGGTAGCATACCAGTTGAGGACCCTTATGTGCTCGTTGGAAGATTAGCCACCTTGTACTTTTTTTTCTATTTTTTAGTGTTTATTCCCCTTATCGGAAAAGTTGAACGCGCGCTCTTAACACCAGCACCTGTTCAAGCCTAAATTAGCGTCTACGTCCGATCTTCCACGTTCTTGTACCTTAAATGAGATGCTCGTAAATGTCAATTTACTTACTTGTGAAATCCAATACTATTTTTTTCTCACACCTATAGAGAGAAGACTCAATCGTGTTGAAGAAATATGGTTTCGTCCCCCAACACCGTAACGTTGAAAACGTTACGTCCTGCTTCGTACAGAGCACTACTCCGTGGTTGTTTTGCAAGCACTGTGATACAGACCGCAGGAATACCGTAACGTTGAAAACATTACGTCCTGCTTCGTGCAGAGCAATGCGGTCGCTGATCGCAGGGAAACTGTGACGTTCAAAACGTTACGTCCTGCTTCGTGCTTGCTAAAGCACTGCTGCGTGGTTGCTTTTGCAAGCACCGTAGCGTTTTCAACGCGACGTCCTGCTTCGTGCAGAGCACTTCAGTCGTCGACGGTGACGTTGAAAAGGTCACGTACCGAAGGGAGACTGCGGCGTGGACCGCGGGGACACTCCGGGAAAGAAAGACAGTTATGAGATCTCTTTGGAAAGGCCCTTTCGTGGATCATTTTCTTCTTCGCCTGTTAGACGAGCAAACAGATAAGGATAATAGCCCTTTATTGCTTAAGAACAGAAAAAAAATCTGGTCTCGTCGTTCAGTTGTATTGCCTCAGTTCGTAGGTATACACTTTGCTGTGCATAACGGTATACGTTTTGTCTCACTCACTGTAATTGAGGACATAGTCGGTCATAAGTTTGGTGAGTTCGCTATAACGCGTAAACGTCCAGTGCATAAGAGAAAAAGCAAGAAAAAAACATAATATGGGACACAAAACACCGCCAGCTTCACTACGTCTTGGCTTAAACCGTCATTTTGACTCGTATTGGTTTTCCGATCGCTTGTACGGTAAACTTTTGCATCAAACGCTAGCTGCGAAGAGCTATCTACACAAAATTATGAAAAAAATAGGGACAAGCACCGCTCTATCCCACGTACAAGCAACACCTAATACCGTCTATATCACAAGCTTTTTTGCTAGCCCTCGAATACTGAACAAAAAAATTCGTAGAAAAGTCGTAGATTATAAGAGAACAGCGTCATTTAGTCGCGTTTTCGACCCATACTGCGTTCCGAATTGGAGCTTAGATCGCAACGCTGTTTTCGTGATCGCTATAGTAACACGCGGTAAAGGTCATGTTATGACAGAGTGGCCCTTAGCGCGTAAACAGGGCATTTTCGGTACGCTGCTTGCACATAACTACTACCTTAAACAAAAACGTTACGTTTTATTCTCAAGCGGTGTTCACTCTGCTCTTAGTGTGCTTGATCGAAGCGTCAGGACAAAGGACCTTCCGAGAAAGGCTATTGTAAACGTTAAAAGGATCAGTCGGTCAAGCGAAGTTGATGGCTACTCATCGCATATTGAAAGCACTTTAGGTCGCTATTTCCAAAAGCGTGTGGTGTTCGTTCCAAAGAAAGTATGGCCTTTATGGTCCAGTGCAACGTTTGTTGCTCATTTCATTGCTATACAGCTTGAGAAAAACAAAAAAAAAACTTTCAGTTCTGTTTTCAAGGACGTCGTCAAGCAATGTACAATCCTTAACATCCTTGCAGGTCTTCGCGTATCTGTAGCTGGAAGGTTAAACGGCGCTGAAATAGCGCGGACAGAAAGCACACACTACGGCCAAGTGTCTTTGCACGTGTTCAAACACAAGGTGGATTATTGCTGCACGATTGCACGCACGAGAAATGGGATCTTTGGCATTAAGGTTTGGCTTTCCTTCAAAGGGTAAAAGTGTCCCTACGGGCCACGACCGTAGTGCACCTACGGAGTAGTCTTCCTACCGTGACGTTTTCAATGTTACGGTGCTCTGCACGTAAGCAGGACGTGACGTTTTTAACGTCACGGTGCTTGCAAATAAACCACGAAGCAGGACGTGACGTTCTCAACGTTACGGTAAGCACCGGATAAGCTGGATTATTAAGCACCGTGACGTTTTTAACGTCGCGTTCTGCCTCATGCTTGCTAAAGCATTACGACAAGGACCGTAAGGAAACGGCGCACACGTGCTTGCTAAAGCACAACGGTCGTTGACCGTAGGGAAACTACGGCGTGGTCCTACTTCGTCTTCGCCATTGGGTATATAGAGAGAAAAGACGTTCTCTGATGCTACAACCGAAGAAAACAAAATACAAAAAACAACATAAGGGCAAAATCGGCGGTGTGAAGTTCCAAGCACTTTCTTTTGGGACATACGGTATTCAGTGCTTGTGTGCTTATCGTTTAACCGCCGTCACTATTGAAGCTGTACGACGTGCTATTGCGCGCTCCTTGCAACGACAGGGTAAAATTTGGGTCCGCGTGTTTCCAGACGTGCCTGTGAGCAAAAAACCTGCTGAAGTCCGTATAGGAAAAGGTAAAGGTGCTGTTAACCACTGGGTCTGTCGTATCCAAAAAGGACAAATTCTTTTTGAAGTCGCTGGTGTAACCGAGAAAAGTGCTCGGCAAGCAATACGCTTGGCAAACCAAAAACTGCCTTTCGCTACGCTGTTCGTTGTTTCGGAAAGGTAAAAGCTGTTTCGTGTTTCGTAATGATGTCGCTTTATAAGGCAAAGGTGCCTTGTTGTAAACGACGTTATAAGAAAAGAGAACGAATTATGATCCAATCAGGTACATTCCTTGAAGTCGCTGACAATTCAGGCGGTCGTATTGTTCAGTGTGTCAAAGTGCTACAGAAAACAAAAGGTCGTTATGGGGGCGTTGGCGACATTATTATTGTGAGCGTGAAATCGCTTGTTCGTAATCAAAAAAGCAAGGTTAAGAAGGGACATCTTTACAAAGCTGTTATCCTAGAAACGAGAAAGGGAACTAGTCGAGTAGACGGCAGTGCCTGTGCTTACTCTCGAAACACAGTAACGCTTCTCTCCGCAAACGGTGGTTCGATTGGCTCTCGTATTACTGGCTTAACGCCGTACGAGCTACGAGCAAAGAACCATACCAAGCTTATATCCCTCTCTGCAAGAAACGTGTAATGCTTTCAGGACGTAACGTTTTCAACGTCACGGTGCGTTGTACGCATTTAAAAGCTAAAGAGCTAACAGCTATGCACTTAACTGATCACTTTTCCCGCTTTCTCTTCTCGCGTGATATGCTCTTGAAAACAAAGTGTCATTCCTTGGAAGATATTGTAACTTTTGATAAAATTACGGTGCAATATACGAGCAAACATTTAAGTGCAGAAAAAAAAAATATTTTGCCTGCGTTTGCAGCGTTTCAGCTGCTGACAGGAGCAAAACCTAGGATTACAAGAGCAAAAAAATCTCTTGCCTCTTACCAGTTGCGTGAGGGCTCGCTTACTGGCCTCATGGTTACGTTGAGAAGAGAGAAAATACACACTTTTCTTGATACTCTTGTAAACGTTCATCTACCTCGTATTCAAAGATACGAAGAAATTTACTCATCTGCGGTGCAAAAGCACGTACATTTTGGCATTGAAGAACTCTTGTTTTTTCCTGTGCTTGAAGGCGCTGTGGAGCTGTTTGAAGTGCTTCCTGGCTGCTCTGTTCACGTGCATACAAAAGCACGTACTCAAGCGGAAAAACTGCTTATTTGCAGTGCTTTCAAGCTTCCGGTAGCACTTTTTGATTTACCGTAGATGTTAATTTACTTTGAAGGAAACCAACGTAATACACGCTCTAATGGATTTGAACCATTAACTTTCAGCTTCGGAAGCTAACACTCTATCCATTGAGTTAAGAGCATATCACATACTCGAGTGGACTTGAACCACTAACCTTTGGTTTAGGAAACCAACGCGCTATCCATTGCGCTACGAATACGTTGAAAACGCTACGTCTTGCTTCGTGGTTGCTTCTCAAGCTTTCATTGCACCTCTTCAAGCAAGTAAGGTGTTTTCAATGAATAATCGTAATCTTAAAGACGCAAAACGAAGAAATGCTTTTCATAATATTGAAGAAACGCGAGTGCTTTACAAAGCGATCATTAAAGACCAAAGCATCTCGCCTCGAGTTCGTTTCGACGTTGTATGTGCGTTGAACGCTTTACCTCGTATTCATTCACGTGTGAGGATTGGTAACCGTTGTGTTCTAACAGGGCGTTCCAAGGCGGTTTTACGTAAATTTAAAATATCGCGTATTTGCCTACGTGATCTTGTTGCTCTTGGCGCTTTAGCTGGTGTCACCAAAGCAAGCTGGTAAAAGCATCGAAAAAACAGTAATCTTGTAGAGCAATCACGAAGCAGGACGCGACGTTGAAAACGTCATGGTACTAACGCGTTGACCCTCGGCCAACTACGGTCGCCGACCGTAGGGAGGCTTTAATCCCTAATGCCCGAAGCCGGGCAAAAAGGGATAAAGAGAAGAAAAAAACTATGTACTCACTTTCCAACGCACTCACCGCTCTTCGAAACGGACAATTAAGCGGGAAATCGTTTGTGCGCGTTAAATATTCAAAAATTGTTTGGGCTGTGCTTATCGTACTTTACGATTCAGGGTTTATTAGTGGTATAGGCATGCATAAGTCGGGTTCCATTGTTAGTACTAAAGGAAGGTATATTTTCGTTCTCCTCAAAAGGCTAAATACTGGCCGATTTGCTATTAATAAAATGCTCCTCGTTTCAACGCCAGGAAAACGAGTGTACGTTCGTGTTTCTCAAATAGTCGAGGATCACAGCGGACTCACTTTTAAAGGTATCACTAAGTCTGGGTTTACTGTTCGTGTGTTGTCCACTGTAGAAGGTGTGATAAGTGAAGATAACGCAAGGATGAAGCACCTTGGTGGAGAAGTCCTTTGTGAATTTGAATAACGCTTAGAAAAGTCCACACCGTAGTTTCCCTACGGTCAACGACCGTTGTGCTTTACAAGCACGTGTGCCCAGCGCTTGTAAAGCAACCCTTTGACTTTTTTCCACACCTTATAAAGAAAAGAAAAGCTCCTTACGGTCCACGCTGTAGTTGACCGAGGGTCAACGCGCTAGTGCTTGCAAAGCAACCACGAAGCAGGACGTCACGGTGTAATCGTAAGCAAAAAGCGAACCAACATGGTTTTCTTTTTACAAACAAACCTCAAACCTAGGACCAATCTTCGTAGAGCTTTAACCCAAATTTACGGTATTAACCACTTCGTTTCAAACTACTGTTGTGATATTCTTGGCTTACGTAGTAACATAATAGTCAAAAATATAAGCGAAGGACGCCTTGCGCATCTTGCCCGACTTATCAGCCAATTTCATGTAACTGGTAGTGAATTAAGGCGTTTACTAAACGAAGATATTGCGCGGTTCGTGCGTATTGGAAGTTATAAGGGCTTTCGTTTTACGCAAGGCTTACCCTTACGTGGACAGCGAACCCATACAAACGCTCGAAATGCAAGGCGTAGAAACAGCTTAGTTCCTATTCGAAGACAAAGAAGTCAAAAGAAGCCAACTCGTGCGTCAGCATTAGTAACTCGCGTTTTACTTGCCAAAAGCAAGCTGCGTCAAAACAGGAAATAGTTTGCCTACGGCTTACGCCGTAGTTGACCGAGGGTCAACGCGTTAGTGCTTGCAAAGCAACCACACAGCAGGACGTGACGTTTTCAACGTCACCGTCGACGACTGAAGTGCTCTGCACGAAGCAAGACGTAGCGTAAAAAACGTCTACTACTCCGTGGACTTCATTGGTCCACTTTATTCCATTGGCGGTGATATTGAAAATTGAATAATAGTATGGTAGAAGGTGCAAAGTTAATTGGCGCTGGTTGTGCAACGATTGCGCTTGCAGGTGCGGGAGCTGGTATTGGTATCGTTTTTGGTTCTTTCCTGTCCGCTGTAGCTCGCAACCCTTCACTCACAAAAACGCTCTTTGGATATGCTATCCTTGGTTTTGCTCTTACGGAAGCTATCGCGCTTTTCGCGCTTATAATAGCTATCCTGATCCTTAAAAGTTAAAACGAAGTCGCTTTTTTCCTGGTAGGCCGATGCTCAAGAGCTAAAAAACTAGATCAAGATCGATTTTCACTTGTTAGGACGCAAAAAGCTCAAATCCCCTTATTTATTGCGGGTATGGTGGAACGGTAGACATACAAGATTTAGGATCTTGCGGAGCATATCCATGGGGGTTCAAATCCCTCTACCCGTATCTTGTGGGTGTATAGCTCAGCGGAAGAGCATTCGGCTTTTAACCGATTGGTCGGTGGTTCGACACCATCTACACCTAGCTTGCTTGGTGAAAATGGTAAACACGGCAGACTTAAAATTTGCTCCTTTATACGGTTATCGGTTCAAGTCCGATAGCGAGTAGCAGTTTCCCTACGGTCACGCCGTAGTTTCCCTAC
>Ga0307488_10001878_pt1 | contig 17732 bp, 16 predicted proteins | sample SB02metaG_FD_202248 | JGI IMG/M metagenome (GOLD analysis project Ga0307488, IMG submission 202248) | Sea-ice brine microbial communities from Beaufort Sea near Barrow, Alaska, United States - SB 0.2 | ecosystem: Environmental > Aquatic > Marine > Coastal | place: USA: Alaska | collected... | reverse complement strand
ATTTATAGGGCTTAATAATTTATTAAGTTATTTGGATTAAATGCAGTTAGTGCGCGGTATACATAACATTGGCTTGAGTGATGACTCAGGTAAAAAGTCTTTTGAAAAAGGCTGTGCATTAACGATTGGTAATTTTGATGGTGTACATTTAGGTCATCGCCGAGTTATTGCCGCATTAGTAGAGCAAGCTAAAGAGATAGGTTGTGAAGCGGTAGTGATGGTTTTTGAACCACAACCGCAAGAGCTTTTTTCTCCTGACACCGCTCCTGCAAGGCTATGCCGCCTAAGAGATAAATACACCTTACTCAAAAAGCTGGGTGTTGATCGCTTACTTTGTGTCAATTTTAACGAAAAATTTGCCAGTCAATCAGCTAAAAAATTTGTTGAACAACTTTTAGTAAAACGTTTAGCGGTAAAACATTTAATTATCGGTGATGACTTTCACTTTGGAAAAAATCGACAAGGTAATTTTGACATGCTTTGTCAAGCAGGTAAAAAATTTGGTTTTTCAGTAACAGATACGGCAAGTTTTAAACTCGCTGATTGCCGAATAAGCAGTACTGAAATAAGACAGGCGTTAGAGCAAGATAGATTAGCTGATGCTGAAAAGATGTTAGGACGTCCCTATTCAATTATTGGCCGAGTATTTCATGGTGATAAACGAGGTAGAGAAATTGGTTTTCCTACTGCCAACGTTTCTCTAAAAAGAAAAGTTTCTCCTATCACCGGAGTTTACGCCGTTCAAATAAAAACGACTGATGGTCACTACTATGGTGTAGCCAACATTGGCAGCCGTCCAACCGTTTTAGGTAAAATAGCCCAATTAGAAGTACATATTTTTGATTTTAACAAAAACTTGTATGGACAAAATATTGAAGTGATCATATTGAAAAAGCTAAGAAGTGAAATTAAATTTGAGTCAATCAATGCTCTAACCGCACAAATTGATACAGATACTAAACAAGCGCGTATTTTCTTAAACAATAAATATAAAATGCGTTACTAGAACGCTGACTAAATACACATAATAGTAAATTAACACGTTAAACGACAACGGATAATGATTTAAATGAGTGATTATAAATATACCTTAAATTTGCCAGATACTAGTTTTCCAATGAAAGGGAACATGGCAAATCGTGAACCACAAATGCTAAAAGATTGGGCGAGCAAAGATCTTTATGGTCAAATTCGAACAGCTAAAAAAGGGAAAAAGTCATTTATTTTGCATGATGGACCTCCTTATGCAAATGGCGATATTCACTTAGGACACTCAGTTAATAAAATACTTAAAGATATTATTGTTAAATCAAAAACTTTATCAGATTTTAATGCACCATACGTTCCTGGTTGGGATTGTCATGGTTTACCAATCGAGTTAATGGTTGAGAAAAAAATAGGTAAACCTGGACAAAAAGTTTCAGCAAGCGTATTTCGAGAAAAATGTCGTGAATATGCGGCCAAACAAGTTATTGGTCAACGCGAAGATTTTAAACGTTTAGGTATTTTTGCTGATTGGGAAAAACCCTATTTGACGATGGATTTTGGTACCGAGGCTAATATCATCCGTTCGTTAGGACAAATTGCTGCAAACGGTCATTTACACCAAGGGTTTAAACCTGTGCATTGGTGCACAGATTGTGGTTCATCTTTAGCAGAGGCGGAAGTTGAATATAAAGACAAACAATCACCGGCAATAGACGTTAGATTTAAAGTTATTGACCAATCAGTAGCCAATAGGTTTAATCACTCTGAGAGTCATTCTGGTGAAGGTGATATTTCAGTTATCATTTGGACAACAACACCTTGGACATTGCCTGCTAACCGAGCTGTATCGCTCAATGCTGATGTTGAATACACTTTAGTGCAATGTGAGTCTGCAGAGGGTATGGAGCGCTTGATACTTGCCTCTGATCTAGTGACTTCATGTATGGACAGATATGGTATTGATAAATACCATACGTTAGGTTTTTGTAAGGGCAGTGAATTAGAACTCGTCCAAATAAAACATCCTTTTTATGATTTTTCTGTTCCCCTTATTTTAGGTGAACATGTTACTACTGATTCAGGTACCGGTTGTGTTCACACCGCTCCTGGGCATGGTGTAGAAGATTTTGAAGTGGGTAAAACATATAATTTAGAAGTGGCGAACCCTGTTGGTGCTAATGGTGTTTACTTAGAAGATACCCTGTTATTTGCTGGCCAACATGTATTTAAAGCGAATGCCAGTGTTGTTGAAACACTAAAAGAACATGGCACTTTAATCCATCACCATGCTATAGAGCATTCTTACCCACATTGCTGGCGACATAAAACTCCACTGATTTTCCGTGCAACACCTCAATGGTTTATCAGTATGGATAATAAAGGGTTGCGTCAAAATTCATTAAAAGAAATTGAAAGAACTCAATGGATCCCTGAATGGGGTCAACGTCGGATAGAGTCAATGGTAGAAGGTCGCCCAGACTGGTGTATTTCACGCCAACGTACTTGGGGTGTTCCAATGGCTTTATTTATCCATCAAGATACTGGTGCACTGCATCCACGCAGTCTTGAATTAATTGAAGCGGTTGCAAAACGTGTTGAACAGTCAGGTATTCAAGCTTGGTTTGATATGGATGCTGCTGAATTAATTGGCGATGATGCTCAAGAGTACATTAAAGTACCTGATACGTTAGATGTTTGGTTTGACTCTGGAACTACCCATTTTTCTGTTGTGAATGCCCGTGAAGAATTTGATGGTATTGCTGACTTATACCTTGAAGGTTCGGATCAACATCGGGGTTGGTTTATGTCGTCAATGATTTCATCTGTAGCGATGAATGGTAAAGCACCCTATAAACAAGTGCTGACACATGGTTTTACTGTTGACGTTAATGGCCGTAAAATGTCTAAATCGTTAGGCAATGTTATTACCCCCTCACAGATTACGAGTAAAATGGGTGCAGATGTTCTGCGTTTATGGGTTGCATCAGTCAATTATACCCAAGAAATAACGGTATCAGATGAGATATTTAAACGCCAAGCCGATGCTTATCGCCGAATTCGTAATACGTCTCGCTTCTTATTGGCGAACTTAAATGGTTTTGAACCAGCACAACATACAATCGCTTTTGACGAAATGGTCGCATTAGATCGTTGGGTTGTTGGCCGTGCCGCGCAATTACAAGAAGACATTGAAACAGCTTACAATGAATATGAGTTTAATGTAGTCGTGCACAAAATCATGAATTTCTGTACTACAGAGCTAGGTAGTTTCTATTTAGACATTATTAAAGATAGACAATACACAGCGAAAAGTGACAGCGTTGCCCGTCGTTCATGTCAAACCGCTATTTATTTAATAGCGGAGGCAATGACACGTTGGATGGCGCCTATTTTATCTTTTACTGCACAAGAAATTTGGCAAGCCCTTCCTACTCCTGCAAATGGTGAAAAGCGAGAAGAGTTTGTTTTTACTGGTGTTTGGTTTGATGGTTTAGAAAAACTAGACGAAAATACTCAGTTAAATAATGATTATTGGAATGAGTTGTTACTTGTTCGCGCTGAAGTTAATCGCGTTATTGAGATTGCCCGTAAAGAAAAAGTTGTTGGTAAAGCACTAGAAGCAACAGTGACCTTATTTGTTAATCAAGACTTAGCCGATAAGTTAACGTTATTGGCTGAAGAGTTACGATTTGTATTAATTACCTCTGGGGCATCAGTGGAAGTTGTAACTGAAGCGCCTGAAGAAACAACCGCGACCGAGGTTAACGGTTTATGGCTCAGAGTAGCACAATCAAATGGCACTAAATGTGAGCGCTGTTGGCACTTCACTGACGATATTGGTCAAAATGATGAATACTCTGATTTGTGTGGTCGTTGTATTACTAATATTGATGGTGACGGTGAAATTCGTCAATTTGCCTAACTTAAAATTAAGAGCTTAATATCCAATATTAAGTTCTTAAGTCACTTTATAGATTTGACACCGTATTTTATCAGTAAGAGGATACCAATAATTAATGAGTGTTTATGTATCACTTAAAAATAGTGGCTTGAGTTGGTTATGGTTAACCTTGGTATGGTTGATCACAGATCAAGTGACAAAACAGTTAGTCGTCAGTAATTTTGAATTATTTCAATCTGTCAATGTATTGCCATTTTTCAACCTAACTTATGTACAGAACCCCGGTGCCGCTTTTAGCTTTTTAGCCGATCAAGATGGTTGGCAGCGTTGGTTCTTTTCCGCAATCGCTGCAATCGCAAGTATTGTATTTGGGGTATGGTTAGCAAAAACGCCTAAAAATCAAACCCTTTTGAATATTGCTGTTGCTTTAATGTTAAGTGGCGCACTAGGTAACTTAATTGACCGAGTACTCTTTGGTTATGTTATCGACTTTTTAGATTTTTACATTGGTAACAAACACTGGCCAGCCTTTAATGTCGCAGACTCTATGATATTTATTGGCGCGGCTTTGATGATTATTGACTCTTTTAAAAATGATCAGTTAAAAAAAGAACTGTAACTATCAGTGAATGAGTCAGCTAAAACAAAGAACAAGTGAATAAATAATGACAAATACAATAGAAAAATTAATTGTAAATAACTCAGAAGTAATTGCACATATCACCATGAAGCTTTCTGACGGCTCAGCTGCCGATAGTACCAAGGTAAATAATAAACCAGCCATAATTTTTATGGGTAATGCAAGTATCTCTCCTGCTTTTGAAGAGCAGATTATTGGCTTAAAAGCCAGTGATACTAAAGAGTTTACGCTCTGCGCAAAAGATGCATTTGGTGAGTCAAATCCAGATAATATTCATTACATGGATATTGATAAGTTTAACGGTGACGTTCCTGCAAAAGTTGGTAATATTATTACTTTCACTCAACCGGGCAATGTGGAACTTCCCGGTATGATTAGAGAAGTGTCAGGCACATCGGTCACTATAGACTTTAATCACCCTTTAGCAGGACAAGAAATCACTTTTGTAATTGATATTGTTGAAATAAAATAATTTAGATTTAATAGACTATAGCGAGACGTCAATGGAAATTATATTAGCCAACCCCAGAGGTTTTTGCGCAGGTGTCGACCGTGCTATTAGTATTGTTAATAGTGCGCTAGATTTGTTTGATTCACCAATATATGTTCGTCATGAGGTGGTACATAATAAGTTTGTTGTCGATGGACTAAAGGAACGAGGAGCTATTTTTGTTGATGAACTCGACGAAATTCCTGATGACAGTATAGTGATTTTTAGTGCTCACGGAGTCTCTAAAACGGTAAGGAATCAGGCGAAAACCCGAGGGTTAAAGATTTTTGATGCAACGTGCCCTTTAGTCACTAAAGTTCATATGGAAGTATCTCGCACTAGTCGAAAAAATGTTGAATGTATCCTTATCGGCCATGCGGGTCATCCGGAAGTAGAAGGTACTATGGGGCAATATGAAAGTAAAGAAGGTGGTATTTATCTAGTAGAATCGACTGATGATGTTGCAAAACTCACAGTCAAAAATCCAGATAAACTTTATTTTTGTAGTCAAACAACATTGTCGGTAGATGATACCAGTGATGTTATTGACGCTTTGAAAGCAAAATTTTCAAAAATTGAAGGACCACGTAAAGATGATATTTGTTATGCAACACAAAATCGTCAAGACGCGGTCAGATCAATTTCAAGTGAAGTAGACTTGCTATTAGTGGTTGGAGCTACAAATAGTTCCAACTCTAACCGTTTAAGAGAAGTTGCTGAAAAATTAGGTACTACAGCCTACCTTATTGATACTGCAGATAATATTGATGAGAAATGGTTGAATTCGGTAAATAAGATAGGTCTAACTGCAGGTGCATCTGCACCGGCTATATTGGTGAACCAGGTAATAGAGAGATTAAAAACGCTTGGTGGAAAAGAAGTTACTGAGTTTCCTGGACGTAAAGAAGACATTGTATTTGCGGTGCCTATAGAATTGCGCTAATCTTAATATAGATTATAATTTAAACATAACAGATAAAAAACCTTTGAGTTTTTTATTGATATTTTTTGATAATGACCGTGAGTAGTAATTATACACTTTAGTGTTATTTGTAATATTTGTTTTATAAGTGCAACACAGCTGTATTTGGCTACTCATTATATGGATATAGGATGTGGGTTAATGCCGTATACTTTTAGGTTATATAACACATATAGTCAACTTTTAGGGGGATTTGCATCCGCAAATTTACTCCCCCTACTACTATTTCTTAAAAAAAATCGCTTTCACTTCCTAATTACCTTATCTTTATTTAATGATTCAAATAGTATCTTTAGGCATCCATATGACGCCTAAAATGTTAACTGATTTAAATCGACATCATCAAAAAGGTATGAGCTTTATCGAAGTTCTTATCGCTTTAGTTATTTTAGTTACTGGGATATTAGGTGCTGTTGCAATGCAAGCAACGGCTAAAAAAGGCTCATTGGATGCATTGCAACGTTCTGTTGCTTCTGCGCTAAGTCAAGATATTTTAGAGCGTATGCGAAGTAATGATATCAACGAACTTAATAACTATGCCAATACCTATGGTGCTATTACGCCTGCAACTATAACAGCATGTTATACAGCGGGTACATTATGCAATTCAACAGCACTGAGAGTTGAAGATACTTTGCAGTGGCAATATGGATTATCAGGATTAATCGACGGGGTAGGTTGTATTGCTGTTAATAATAATCAAGTAACGATAACGATAAGTTGGCAGGGAAGAGAAAGTACTCAAGATGGTGCAACGAATAATATTGATGATGCTGTGGGTTGTGGCACTGCAGATAACAAGAGAAGACAAGTGGTTTTACAGGCTTTTATTATATAGGTAGATCAAGAAAACTTTATGAACAAGAATCAACAAGGTTTTAGTTTATTAGAAATAATCCTTTCCTTATCAGTAGGATTAATGCTTTTTGCCGGCATTTTGAGTGTTTTTATTGGTATGAGAACAACCACTCAAGTAACTAATTCTTTAGGCACGTTGCAAGAAAATGGTCGTTTTGCACTCAGTGTGATGACTGAAGATTTGATGCGTCAGAGCTTTTGGGGAGATTTAGCCTCGCCACTCAATGCGAGTAATTCAATAGCCAATGGTTTACCTGTTATGCCTGCCGCGACCGATTGTAATGGTGGTGGACTCAATAATTCAAGTTTCCCTCAAGCGGGAGGTCACTTTAGAACTTTATGGGGGGTGACTGCTGCAAGTAATAATCCAATAAATTGTATAGATGATGCCAGAGTCGGCTCTGATGTTTTGCAAATAAAACGTGTTTTAGCGAATCCATTACCACCATTAATTGATGGAACCCCAGATAACCCGAACGATAATAGCTATTGGCTAAATAGTAATATTATCTCTGGGATTATATTTCCTGGTAATATTGCCACACCTTACGTTAATAACAGTCAACTTTGGCAATATCAGCACCATGTCTATTATGTGAGAGACGAAACTCAAGGTAACATTACTATACCGGTGTTAATGCAAGCAACACTGAGTAATGGTGGACTAAGTTTAATGAATTTTGAGCCACTGATTGAAGGTATTGAAGTTATTAGATTTATGTACGGGGTCGATACAGACTCCGATAGGGTTGTTAATGCTTATATCTCAGCATCTCAAATGACTGAGGATTATTGGAATAATACCAATGCAACAATTTTAGCAGTCAAAATTTATATTTTAGCTAGAGACATTTTACCGGATAAAAATTATCAGAATACTAAAAGTTATCTTATGGGTGATCTTGAGGTAGTCAGTGATGACAATTATCGTAGGTTATTACTGAGGTCTACTGTGACATTGCATAATTCAGGGGTGGAAACATGGTCAGGAATTTAAATAAACAACAAGGTTTTGTGCTAATTGTCTCACTTGTTTTCCTCATTGCTTTAACAGGAGTTGCATCTGCTTTGATGTTAAACACAACTTCGGATATGAAAATGTCCGGTGCTAGTCAAGAAAAAGTTATCGCTACTCAAGAAGCACTTAGTAGTATTGATGAAGTTATTTTGATTCAGATTACTAGTGGTACAAATCTTTTTTCTTCAAGTGTATTTCCTGAAGAAGGTATCTCAGTCAATGTTACCAGAGATAACATTAATGCCGAAATAACTAATCGAAACGTAAGTGGTTTAGTCGGCGAGTGCCCTCACAGTGGCACAGCTTCTTCAGTTGATATGTTTGACTGTAATATTTTAAAAATCAGTGTCACTAAACTTTATGGAAATAATGATACAAGTTCTGTGGTGGTTAGTGCTGGCATTGCTCAGCAGTTACTAAATGTTGGGGAGTAATGATGAAAAGGTTAATTTTAGCGAGTATGTTAAGCCTATCGTGTTTTTCTATGGCAGAAGATATTGAGCTTTATATAGGTACTAATACTCAACGAACGGGTGGTAAAGCTAAGGTTTTAATTATATTTGATAATTCGGGCAGTATGGGGAGCAACACTTTGTCAGCAAAAAACCCTTACGACCCTAGTACCACATATGAGGCTAATGGTGAGCTTAATGACTCAGCTAAATCAGCTATTTATTTTACCAAAGGTCTAGGTATTGATGATTCAATACCGATTCCAGATGGGCCTAACGAACGACGACGTTTTTTAGAAGAGATAAACGGTTGTGATACTTCTAAAAATATTTTAGCTGACGTTGGTTTTTTTACTGGATACTTTCGAGAATATACCTTTCAAGGTCAATCAGGCTCTTGGCAAGAAATTCCAGATAATAATGGTTTAAATATTGAAGTTTTCGATTGTTTGTCTGATATCACCTTAGAGAATAGTGCCAATGCACTGGGTATGGAAACTGGTTATCCGAGTGATGCTCTTGGTAATAAGAAATCCCCTGATTATTATACTGATGATCTTGCTCAGAGTGATACTCATTTTGGTGAAGGTCAATTAGTCACCTTATATACAGAAAATTATTTGCGTTGGGCTAAGGCAAATGCAGAGGATATCGGTATCACAGAGCAAACACGTTTATCGATTGCTCAAAATACTATTTCAGATTTTATTACTTCCAATCCTAATGTTGATTTTGGTTTACAGGTTTTTAATGTCAACGCTGATGGTGAAAATGAAAAGGACGGCGGTAGGGTCGTTTTTGGCATTCAAGAGATGACTGAAACATCTAAAGCTGAAATTCTCGATATTATAAACAATCAAATAGATGGAGAAACTAATACTCCGCTTTGTGAAAGCTTATACGAAGCTAGTCAATACTTTGGTGGTAAGGCTGTCTTTTATGGCAATGATGACGGTGCATATGATGGTTATGTTCCAAATACCCCACCGAGGGATCAGTTAATTGAAGATAGTTCTGGATACATAAGCCCTTTTACTGGTTGTACGAAAGAAGTTTATACGATTTTGATCACCGATGGTGCACCGACTAAGGATAATGCTGCCGATGATTTAATCTTAGCTTTACCTAAGACTGATGGGATAGCGATAAGCCCATTCATTGTTGATGGTACTGATAATTATTTAGCTGAACTTGCTGGTTGGATGCACCATCATGATTTAATTACCGGTGATCCTGCTACATTCACCGCAACAGGAGAAGAAGACTTTACGAGTATTAGAAACTCTACCTTAAACACCATTGGTTTCGGTTTTGTTGACCCTGATGATGTCGAAGATTATGTTGAACCTGATGCGGTTAAACTTCTCAAAAGTGCAGCAAGTAAAGGGGGTGGGGCTTATTATGCGGCGACAAATCCCTCGGGGTTAAAAGAATCACTGGACGCTGTTATTTTTGAAATATCAAAGTCTCATGGTTCGTTTACGGCACCTGCGGTGGCGACCAACAACTTTGATAGAACCAATACCCTAGACTCTGTATATTACGCTATGTTTCAGCCTGATAGAGGACCTCGTTGGGGAGGGAATATAAAGAAGCTGAAAGTTGAAAGTCATGGAATAACAGATCAAAACGGAGTACTGGGTATAGACTTAAATGGCAATATTAAAGAGACGGCAACAACCTTCTGGAGCACTGTTGGGGCTGACGGTAATAAGGTGGCTGAGGGGGGCGTTGCCCAAATGTTACGTACTAAAACTGAAAGAGTTTTTTTAAGTGATGTGAAACTTGATAATGGTAAATTACTTCCCCTAAACCAACAGAATGCTTTGAGTACTTATTTAACTACGGCTTTATTAGCTGATGAGTTAAATGTTGAAGATGATGATGAGCACCTCAATATCGATAATATGTTAGCTTGGGCAAAAGGACTCAATGTTGATCAGGTTGAGGTAGGTGATACAATTCCAACGATTAGATACGATGTGTTTGGTGACCCGCTCCACTCAAAACCTCTTGCAATTAATTATGCTTCTACTTCAGGTAGTAACGATATTAGACTTATTGTCGGTACAAATGCAGGGGTCTTACATATGTTTTCTGATAGTGGAAACTCGGTAGATGAAGCATGGGCATTTATGCCAAAGGAATTTCTTAAAAATATTAGTGCCTTAAGAGATAATTATCCTTCATCAGAAAAGGTATATGGCATAGATGGTTCGGCAACTGTTTATATTTCTGATGTCGATGGTGATGGTGCAATTGATGAAGGAACCGATAAGGTTTGGTTGTTTTTTGGCCTTAGACGCGGGGGTAACTCTTATTATGCATTAGATATATCCTATAAAGACACACCTAAATTGATGTGGCACAAAACATTTGAAGGTGCAGGTCAATCATGGTCGAAACCAAAAGTTGCCTATTCAAAAATCAACACTTCAGGTACTACAGTTAATCCCGTATTGATTTTTGGTGCAGGTTATTCAACAGCTAAAGATAATGAGGGGGTAGGTGGAAATGATTTGCTTGGACGCGGTGTTTTTATGGTTGATGCGCAATCAGGTGAGCTTATTTGGCGATTAAGTCCTGATGATACTCTTGCTTCAATAACCACCAATTATTCTGGTACTGATAGCATACCATCAAAAATTGCTGTTTTAGACAGTGACAGTGATGGCTTTGTTGACAGACTTTACACTGGGGATACTGGCGGTAATGTTTGGCGAGTTGACATGCCTGGAGAAGAAATTTCAGCTTGGACAGCTGTAAAAATTGCATCCTTAGGCAGTGAACTTACTAATCAAGAGGATAGACGTTTCTTTACACAAACAACAATTGTGAGGGCATTAATAACTGAGACTGTGACCACTACCGTTCAAACTGAACAGCTTGATACGGAAGGTAACCCAGTAGTTGATGAAAACGGTGAAAAAGTCTATGAAGACGTTGTTGCCGTAGATAGGTACGAAAAACCTTACGATGCTTTACTGATTGGCAGTGGTGATTCAGCTAACCCTATTGGTACTGACACCAATGATAAGTTTTTTATGATTAAGGACGAATTAATTATTAGCCAGTCGTTAACAGGCGATTTAATCCCGGATGTTATTGAAATAACTGATTTGAAAGATTACTCCTTGAATCCTTTTCAAGGACTAGAAGGTGAGGAATTAATAACAGAGCAACTGGACGCCAGTTCAAAGTCAGGTTGGTACATTAGTTTAAACACTTCGCTTGGCGAGAAAAGTACCTCACCAGCTCTCGTTATATCTGGTGTGGTGTATTTAAGTACGTATACACCTGCGGCGCCAACTGAAACAGGAGAGGCTTGCAGCGTACAAATAGGCGGCTCAGCATTATATGCTGTAGGTCTTGCTTTAGGTATTAATATTTATGACTGGCGAAGAACTGAAACAACAGAGCATATTACTGATTCTATTACGTTTCATATCCGTAAACCTGTGATTATAGAAGGTGAAGAAACACCCCCAGCTATTATTAGTTTGATTATCCCTGATGTATTTATGATCAAAGGCTGTACAAATAGTGATTGTACCAAGACTGAAGACTCAACCGTTAAAACAATGCGTACTTACCTTTACACTAAGGAGAACTAATAATGAAAAAACACGCGACAGGTTTTTTTATCAATAATGCACCTCTTAATATAAAAGGTTTTACCCTTATCGAAGTGATGATTACCGTTGCTATCATAGGTATTTTAGCTGCTATTACTTATCCATCATATAATGAGTATATTTGGCGTTCTAATCGAACTGAAGCTCAACAAGAGTTGATTAGGTTAGCAAACTTACAAGAGCAGTTATTTGTCGACCAACGTACCTATACAGCAAATATGAGTGACTTAGGAGTACCTGTAACTGATGGTGGTTATCAGGTACCCAAAAACAGGGCTAAAAAATTATATACCATTACAGGTACCAAGGACGGGCGAACATTTATATTATTGGCAACAGCACAGGGTGTTCAAGTAAACGATACTGGATGTACCACATTAACAATTAATGAGTCAGGGCTAAAAACACCTACAACAGGTTGCTGGGAGTAATGATATGAAAAATAAAGGTAATATTGGTCTCATTGTTTTATTTGTCCTTCTCTCTCTAGATATCGCAAATGCTCAAAATAGTAAAAATAGAGTACATGTAGCGACAATCAGTTATAAATGTCATGTTGAACTTATTGGTGGAATTCAGACCATAGACTTTGTTACTACTCAAGAGCAAAGTCTTAAAAGTGTTGCGCAATCACTTGTTGGTAAGAAAAAACTTAAGCCATTTTCCAGAGAAGATCGTGCTATTTATAAAGTATTTGAATGTGTTAAATTAAATGATAAATTTACTCGTGCACAATCTACTGCTGTGGATGAGAAAACGCCTCGTTAAAGGCTCAGTATCACTTGGTGTTAACACAGTCTACAACTTTTCAAACACAGCAATTGATTATTTTATGTTGAAGTTCAAATTAAATTATTGAGCAAAAAAATCATTAATTCACGCAAATTATTGAAGCAGATGGTGTTGCACTAAATTCATCTATACCATCATCATCAAGATCACTAGTCGTTGTAGCTCTCCCATTTCGACTTATTGATATTCCCCTATTTCTCTCTGTATTATTTTCAGGGCAGAAAATAAAGTTACCATTAGCCGTTGACATTAAGCCAGTAGCTTCATAGGTTATAGGAGAACTTTGTGAATATTGAAGTTGATCAATTTGACCAATTTTAGCTTTAACCTTTACTAATGTTTCTCCATCAGCTAAATCAAAGACATTATCATCATCTATATCAATAAACACACTCAGTTGACTTCCCCAGTTATCACTACAGCTATTGTCGGCAGCTAGTGGACATAAGGTAACAGTTTGCCCCATATTTACTGCGGTATTTCGTGCAGTTAGGATCATACGGTTTAATGTTGATATTTCGTTATCAACTCGCATTTTAATTAAAAATTCATTGAAGTTTGGTAAGGCGATGGCAGAAATAATTGCTAAGATGGCAATACCTACCATTAACTCAATTAAGGTAAAACCGGTATGACGTTTGATAATTGACTGTGACACAAGATAACCAACCTATAACAATATACATTTAATCCCTTTAATCTTTATAACATTTATAATTTAATGTGACCAGTAGTGAAAATTTGCTATCTGATAAGGTGACATTTATTCAGGTCGGCAAATGATCTCAGTTCCACTTCTATTTTCGTCTTTACCGTCATTGTTAAGGTCAGAAGATAAATAAAACCGTCCAGAGGTTGCAACAATAACAGCCCTAGAAAATTGCATATTTTTATTAGGACATAGTTTAAATGTGCCGTTTGAACCCCAGCCAGTTGTTCTACCGGACGCTGAGAATTTTATTTTGTTACGTCCCAGACCATACTGTAATTGATCGCCATATCTAACTGCAGCTTTTACTTTAATTATTTTTTCATTTGACTCAGGATTTAGGGATCCGTTATCGTTAACATCGATGAAGACACTCAGTTCATCTTGCCAATTAACCGTACACTCAAGACTTTCATTTAAGGGGCATAAAGTGACATCTTGATTGTAATTTATCGCACTATTTCTTGTTATGAGTAACAAGCGATGCAGTTGTGATAGCTGACTGTCTACTCTTGTTTTTACGATGAATTCGTTAAAGTTTGGTGCGATCATCACTATTAATACTAATAAAATAGAAAAACTAACCATTAATTCAACCAGTGTAAACCCTTTGTATTTATGCATCGAATCACCTTCCTTGATGATTATAGTCATGTTAAACCTTGAGTATAGTCATCAAATTATAAGCTGTAAAAATGACCTATGATTTAATCAAAAGAAAAGGTTGTTGGTAATATGCCAGGTTAACTTGAGTCTGTTCCGAGTTTGTTATTCTAGAGTCGTTTAAAAATCGCCAAATGTAATATTTTAACAATATTCAAAAAGAAAAGGTGCTTCCAAGATGCCGCAGTCAACTTTAGTCCTGAACACCGTGTGTTCAGGGCGGAAATCGCTAACTGTCCGTAGGCTTCTCGATACTAGCCGAGCTTGCACAATAGACAGTTATTAATTTCCTAGGATAAAACTTATCGGCTCAGGGACATAGAAAACATACAAACACCCCAGAAGACGAAACCATTATAGCTAATATTAGAGAGGCATTGTAAGTATTTTATTGTAATTACAGGTCGACCGTTGCTTATTTGAGCTTTTTAATTAAAACGTAGTGAGTTAGGCCTGCTTTTCCTTGTTCTCTAACATGGCACGTTCAATGGTCGATTTTAATAAATTAATTTTACTTTGATAAGCTTTACGTTCATGTCTAATTTGTTCTTGCGCCGCGATTAAATCATGCGTCAAATTTAACGCTGTCATGAGAAGTGATTGTTCTGGTGTTGTGATCATAGTACTGGTATTTGCTTCTGAAATACGAGTATTTAATTCAGCAGTAGCGGCAAGTAATGCACTTTCTTGTCCTACAGGACAAGCTATTTTGAGTGTTCTGTCGGCAATAGTAATTTCAAGGTGTTGCTGACTCATGCGCTCTTTATTTCCTAATGCTTTGCAAAATAAATGATTAAATTAACTGCCGTGATTTACGACCTAAAGTGCACTATAACGGTGCTCGATTTACTATGCAAGTATTGAACTCTGGATAGATAAAACTTTCCACTTTATTCTCTCATCAAAACCTAGCAAGAAACTGAGGTGGGTGGTAGGATAGTGAGCAATACTTGTCTAACTTAAAATCATTATATGCCTGATAACAACCCTGAAGAAAACATCTTAGATTTTGCCTCTGTTCAAGCAATTATCACTACTGAAAGTGTGCAGGTACATGCTGCAGAATTACATGGGGTTTTAACGGGCTTAGTTTGTGCTGGTTTCCCGTTTGAGTCTCCTGATTATTTAGCGATGATCACTGACCTTTTTAATGACGGTGAAAACTTACCTGTTAAAGTTAAAGCTATTGTTAAATTAATATTCAGTGATATTTGGAAAAATATTTTAGATGACTCGTACGGATTTCAACTAATGCTCCCTGATGACGATGACTCAATTGTAGAGCGTGGTCATGCTTTAAGTGTTTGGGTACAAGGATTTAATTTGGGTTTTGGGCTTCATCAAAAAGATAAAGCAATAGTTTCTAACGATGTCAAAGAAGTGCTCAGTGACTTTGCTGAAATTGCTAATTTATCTGATGAAATGGAAGAAGATGAAAATAATGAGCAAGCCTATTTTGAAATCGCTGAATACGTTCGTATCTCATCCTTGCTTTGTTTTACTGAATTAGGTGTTCCTCCTGAAACTAAACCTATAAAAGACAAGTTACACTAATGAAACATACTTTATTATCTGTTGACGACTTTGTTGCTAGACGAGATTATTTTATTGATCAAATGCCGATCAATAGCATTGCATTGTTCAGTGCTGCTAGTGAGGTTACTCGTAGTAACGATACTGAGTATGCTTTTTGTCAAAATAAAAACTTTTATTACCTCACCGGTTTTAATGAGCCAGAGGCCGTATTAGTCTTAATAAAAGAACAAGAAGCTGACACTGATCGACAAGCTATTTTATTTTGTCGAGATAAAGACCCTCTTCAAGAAGTTTGGCATGGTCGCCGAGTAGGGTCCCTAAAAGTTATGGCTGATTATGGTTTTGAACAGTGTTTTGTTTTAAGTGAGCTTAATGAGTTAATTCCTCAATACTTGAATAACAAAAACCAATTAATTTTTTGTTATGGTGATGTTGCCACTTTTGATAAACAAATTTTTACTTGGTTACAGACAGTTAAAGTAAGTAAAAGACAAGGCAAGAAAGCTCCAAACACCCTTGTTGATTGCACTAGTTTACTTCATGAAATGCGACTGATTAAAAGTAAAAATGAGCTTAGCGTTATGCGTCAAGTGAATAAAATTAGTGGTAATGCTCACCAACGAGCTATGGAGAAATCGGCAGTTGGTAAATTTGAATATCAAATAGAAGCTGAAATATTGTATGAATTCTCTCTAAATGGTGCAAGACACCCAGCTTACGGCACTATTGTTGCTGGGGGCGATAACGCTAATATATTACATTATACCGATAATGATCAATTGCTTAATGATAATGAGCTGTTGTTAATTGATGCGGGCGGTGAGCTTGCAGGTTATGCTGCGGATATTACGCGTACCTTTCCTGTTAATGGTAAATTTACTCCAGCTCAAAAAATCATTTATCAACTCGTACTAGAAGCTCAAGAACGTGCCATTAACGCCATTAAACCTAATGCTAACTTTGCTCAATTAAATATCATTACCTGTGATTTTTTAACAACAGAACTGCATAAACTCAATATTTTGAAAGGTAATTTAGCCGAACTTATTGAAGCGAACGCTTGCAAAAAATACTTTATTCATGGCTTGGGTCATTGGTTAGGACTTGATGTGCACGATGTCGGTGACTACCAAGTTAACAATAATCGTCAGCAGCTAAGAAATTTTGAGCCGGGTATGGTGATGACAATTGAACCAGGTTTATATATTCCGTTAAGTGATACTGACGTTGATGAAAAGTGGCGTGGTATAGGAGTACGGATTGAAGATAATGTCTTGGTTACTGATCAAGGTCACGAAAATTTAACAGTAAACGCACCAAAAGCTATTGCGGAAATTGAAAACCTGATGGCTAAACATCAATAACAGACCTAACGTTTACTTTAATTGACGAGCAACGATAAATGACTAATGAGTGTCATATAAATAAAACCCTAGAAGCTACCCCTAAAGATTTCGACATCGTCATCTCTGGTGGTGGGCTATCGGGCTGTTTAATGGCGTCAAGTTTATCTGACTTAAGAAGTACTGATGGCAAGTTACTATCGATTGCTATTATTGAAACTGTTGGGATTAGCCAAGGCTATTCACTCAGTTTTGATGATAGAGTGTTAGCCTTATCTCATGGCACTGCAAGTTACCTTGCCCAACTTGGCGTGTGGGATTTTCTACAAGAAGTGGCTCAACCGATAGAGAAAATTCATATTTCAGACCGGAGTCATTATGGTAAAGCAAGACTTGAGGCAAAAAACCATCAGGTGTTAGCTTTAGGGTATGTCGCTGAAATGTCTCTTATTGGCCAAGCTCTGCTTCAAGTATTGTTGATTAAAAAGAATATCACCTGGTTTACTCCTGATAGCATTGAGAATATAAACTGGCAACAATCTCACGTTGATATTGAGCTTAATTCGGGGACATTACTAACCACTAAACTACTGGTTGGCTGTGATGGCGTAAACTCCTCTTGTCGAACTTTTGCAAATATTGAGTCTAGCCAAACTTCTTATGAACAAAGTGCCTTAATTGCTAATGTCTCCACTAACATTTATCATCAAAACGTTGCTTATGAA
>Ga0307488_10001877_pt1 | contig 17732 bp, 18 predicted proteins | sample SB02metaG_FD_202248 | JGI IMG/M metagenome (GOLD analysis project Ga0307488, IMG submission 202248) | Sea-ice brine microbial communities from Beaufort Sea near Barrow, Alaska, United States - SB 0.2 | ecosystem: Environmental > Aquatic > Marine > Coastal | place: USA: Alaska | collected... | reverse complement strand
AGACTCTAAAAGTTATCAATGAATTAATTTTTAATTTTTCTTTTAGAAAATTATTACTATATTTTTTTTTGTCAGCTATGTGAAAAATTCCTTTTTCATAATTATGTTCTATAACTTGCTTAGTAATCGTTAAAAGTGTCGAAAGGGAGCAATAGGAATGTAATTGAGAATCATCTCCAAATTTCATCTCAAGGAAATTAGTTTTAATTATTCTTTTGTAAATTGTTTTATCTTCAAAATTTAAATAGACAGGGGGAATTCGAAAAATATAGTAATTATGGAATTGTTTTTTTGAAAAAAGTTCTCCTTGAAGTTTAGACTTAGCATATAAGTTTTTTGGATGTACATTATCCATTTCTAGAATATCTCTATCTATTATCGATTCTCCGTATACTGAAATAGTACTCATAAAAATATATTTACAAGCACTATTCATATATGAAGCTAAAATATTTACACTTTCAGAATTCACCTTATAATAGGATTCTTCTGAAAGGTTAGAAGAAGGAAGAATACCTAGGCAATTAATTACAATATCAAAATCTATTTTTTTAAGTAACGTTAAATCTCCTAATTGTTTATCAAAATCATAATAGAAATTGTAATTATCTGAATTAGATCTAGAAACTGTATAAATAGTATAATCCGATTTAAGTGAGTTTAGAAGAAATGATCCGATTTTACCAGTACTACCGACTATTAATATTTTTTTCATATGACTATTTAGGGTTCATTAACACGAATTCGTAGTCCATTTGTTTTGCTAACAACAATAACTTTGAAAGCTTATTGAGATTCGAATATCTTCCATAGCTATATCTTAACTTATCTTTTAATGAAGCTTTAATAGGTAGTTTAAATTTCCCAGGATATAATTCAAAAGGATGAAGAAATAACATATACTCATTTCTTTTCTTTAGTTCAAGTTTAAATAGATATCTAAAAATTACAAATGGAATAATTCTAAGATACCCTCCTCCTGAGATTGGAATATTTAAATTATTTATTTTTGTGGTTGGGATTTGAAATTCAAAAAAATCTGTATTTTTTGATTTTAACAAAATTGAATTAAGCCTTTTAAATGTTGACATATTTAATTCTGAATACAATTTGTGATTTGAAAATTTAATATAACTTGAATCATAGCGAAATCCAATAGAATGTAGTTTTGATAAAGTCTTGTTTGTTAAACTAAAACAGGGAGCTCGGTATCCATATATTTTATCATCAATAATTTCTTCTATAATTTTTTTAGCTTTTATTAATTCATTTACAAATTGATCAACCCTTTTTTCATTTACTAGACCATGATTATATCCATGACATGCAATTTCGTGACCATTATCATAAATTTGTTTGATTATCGATGGGTGTTTTTCAGCCAATTCAGCAAGGACAAAAAATGTAGCCTTAATTTGTCTTTTATTTAAAAAGTTTAAAAATTCATTGATTTTAAAAATAAAAAAATCTTCACCGCTGAAATTTGTGTATTTTTTCAAATAAAGTAAATGATACCATTCTTCTAGATCTATAGATAAATAAAAATTCTTTTTCATAATTTAAAAAAATTTCCCTCCTTGTTTTAAAAATTGATTAATATCTGACTTTTTAGGGAAAGAAAAATAAGTTCCCTTGCCAATTGGGTTATTGATATAGTCAATTTTTCCAGATTTAATTTTTTCTACACTTTCAATTATTAATTCCATTCCTATTTTCTTAGTTCTGATAATTAAATCTTTTTGAGTTGTATTTTTAGAAATTGCTATTTTCTTCTGACTTATAATTGGTCCTGAATCTATTCCTTCATCCATTTTAAAGACAGAAACACCAGTGTGTTTTTCTTTTTTTAATAAAACCCAAAAAGAAGGCATGACTCCTTTGAAATTTGGCAATAATGAACTATGTAGATTTATACAACCGTATGTTGGTAAACTTAAAATTTTACTTTTAAATATCTCATTACCAAGAATAGAAATTATAAGATCAGGTTTGTAAGAATCTATTATTCCTAAAGAATCTCTATGATTAATAGATTTATCTAATATTGTAAGTGGTACTTTATTTAAATTTAAAACTTTCTTCACAGAAGGTTTAAATAATTTGGTTTTGATAAATTTGAAAGTATAATAAATAAAAAATGATAAACCAAAAACACTTAATACTTTTTTTGATTTAGAAAAAAAAGTTTCTCTCCTGCCATAAGGTGAAGGAGACAAAAGTACACATGAGACTATGTCATGATTATTCTTTTTAAGATTCTTCAACAAATAACTTATATTATCACTAAGATAAAATGGTTCATTTGGGGTAACTATAATAATTTTCATGAATTTAAGCGTTTTTTAAAAGCGAAAAATAAATAAGATAATAAATGGGTAACTGAAACCAAAAAATTTAATTCTTCGTGATTTCTATAAATAAACCATGTAGATTTAACAGACTTCATGTAATTACTTGACAATGAATTAGGAGTTACATAATATTTAGTTAATGGGACATTTAAAGGATATGCATAATCAATGATTTTAAGTAAATCGAGCCAATATGCAAAATCTTGTCTTCTTCTGTAATTAGGCATTAATGGAAACCCTTCAAAAACCCTAATCATAACAGTAGATGTATATATCTTTGTGTTTCCAAGTAACTGTTTGTAATTTGTTTTGCCACCTACTTTATTGATTCTAAAACTAGCATCAGGTTCAACTCTAAAATAACTCGTAAAACTGAATCTTATATTATTATTTTTCATAAATAAAATTTGATCATAAAGTTTAGTTGGAATCCATTCATCATCACTGTCTAAAAAACATATGAAATCACCAAACATATTGGTAATAGAATTATTTCTTGCAACTGCCGCTCCAGAATTATGATTTAATTGAAATAACTTTATACGAGAATCTGCAAAAGATTCTATAACTTCAATAGTATCGTCAATTGATCTATCGTCGGTAATTAATAATTCCCAATCATTATATGTTTGGTTTAATACACTTTGAATTGATCTTGAAACAAACTTTTCTGAATTAAAAGTAGGCATTATTATTGATACCATTTTTTTAAATATATGTTTTAATTATTAATTTTTATTTTTGCTGAACGAATAATAAATGATATAAAAATCAAATAAGAAATTAGTGTAATAGTAGAATTATCTATGAGAATTAATGTTTGAAGTGGTGCTTTAAATATTGATTGAAAAAATAAAATATTCAATAAAAAGAATAGAAAACTAGGTTTACCTATTTTATTTAAAACTTTAAATACAAAACTAAAGTATATAGATGAGAATATTAGACCAAAAAACCACCCAAAACCATATTTAAAAGAGGGTATTATTCCTGGAGAAACTCCTGAATTATTATCGATGCTGAAATTTGCTAAGTTTATATAATTTATTCTGTTTATACTTTGGAAAAGTGGTTTTTCATAATCGTAAACATTTCCTAAAATATAATTAATTCTGTAAAAAAAATTATCTATTTGAATAGGTAGTATTTCAACTAAATTAAAAATAGATTGTGACTCCTCTAATAAAAAAGTGTGACCATAAAAAGTAACACTTATTCTTGACACTAAATAGTTTAAATATTTAGTATCAAAGATATACTCAATAAAATATAAAAATTCAAAATTTTCTCCCCACTTTATGTAATATCCGAAAGATATTATTATTAACAATAGACCTGGAGTAATTATAAAAAATAAAACAATATTTATTTTTTTATAAAGAAACAAAACAAAACCAGAAACGGCCAAAAAAATTGCTGATGTTACACCTGTTATACTCATAATTAATGAAAGAATAATTAAAATTTTATCTATCCTTGATAAGGTGAAAAATCTAATATTCTCGTTTTTTTTAAAACAAAACTCTGACAATATAAGAATCGACATTAGCGTTCTTAGAAAAATAGTAATTATAAGAACTAATGAAAGTGATGAAGATGCAGAACCAATATATCTGTAATTTCCATAACCTGAAATAAAAAATAGTGCTGAGAATAATAATGAAAGACGTATTATTAACTTTCTTTTCCTTACTATAAATTTATAAATAGAAAAAAAAAAATTACTGAAATATTCGAATATCAAGTACAGAATATTGTTATTATAAAAGAACAAAGAAAGAATATAAACAAAAAAAACTTCTGTAAAAACTAATAAGTAATTATCATAGGCGTTCCAAACTCCATTGTAACATCCAAGATTAAAACCAATAGCTTGAATAAAATAAGTAACTAAGAAGTAATAAAAAAAATATAGACTATATCTCTTTAACATTTTTAATTAATTTAGAAATATTAGAAGGAATATTACCTCTATACATGTATTTAGTAATTGCATATCTAGTGCCATTTTCAATAACTTTACCCTTATGAATACCAGATGAATCAAAGATGATAAGAGTGCCTTTTTTTGCAGTCAGCTCGACCTCTTGATATCCGTTTTTAATTAATGAACTCACTTTTGATTGAGAGAATCTTGTGCTTGATTTTAAGATATTTGTCTTTAATTTACAGGTTAATTTGTGTGATCCTTTTAAGTAGGTAAAAGGACCATTATTTGATTGTACGTCATTTAAATAAACCATTAATTTTAATTGTCGCCTATTTAATGAATCTCTATGCCATCCACCACCACTTCCTTTATTGCCATTTTTAAATTCAACTCTATTTGCCATAAAAGTTGAAACAAGTTTATTAGACCCTCCTATATGTCTGTCAAATAGTTTATCAAAAGCAGATAATTCATTGTGTATTTTCTTTGAAAAATTCTCGAAACCAAATATTCTATAATCAGATTTCATATCATCATTCCAACTATGTTGTTCTTTATCAATAACTTTATTGATTAAATTAATGTTATGTAATAAATCTTCTTCTGGTAAAAAATTTTCTATTACAAAATATCCGTCTTTATTGAACGAATCAAAAAAATCAATATTATGATTTTTAGATCTTATATAGTGTAGTACTTCAGATATTAAGTATTTCATTTTCTATGGTTTTTTTATGAATATTTTTTTTTGAAATATCTCCAATATAAAATTTTAATTTTTTGTTATCTTGAAAATATGACACATCTCTTTGTAAAGATAATATTAAATCAGTATTTTTTTTATTAAATTCCTTTTTGATTAAACCTGAATCTAAAAAACCATAAACGTCATTGCTCTTAATTCCTTCAATTTGAATGAATTTATATTTTATAGTTTTAATTTTTAGAAAAATAGATTGAAGAGGTATTGAAGATTCATTAGTTATGACATTCTTAACACAATTAATATCATCGTAAAGATTGTTATTTTTGGATTCCCTATAACTAAATGGAATAATTCTTTTATCGGCTGGATGAAGACGAATTATAGAACTGAAATTATTTTTTTCCAAATAATCATAAAGTTTAAAAACATCATCTAAATCATCAAGTTTATTTGGACAAATTAAGAAGTCATGTTTCTTTTTGGATAAATTTTTGTTTTTCAAATTCCAAAATCTAATATCGCTAATGAGTTTATATTTGTTAATAATAGAGTTTCTATCGTTAATAGAATATTTAGAAAGACTATCTTCAGAAAAGATAAAATTCATAGAATGGTATAATTTCGGAAACTTTTTTGTTACTGGAGCGTGTTGAATATAAATTGATTTAACACAAAGGTCTTTCGAAATTAAAAAAATCAAATAATTGTAATGAGAATGGTCATTATAACTAATGTAGCCTTTAGTGAAAAGAAAAATTTTACTTATGAAATTGTGGATACCAATGAGTTTTATAACCCTAAAATCATTATTTCTTAGTCTTTTACTTAGGAAACTTTTATAAAGTGTATATAAATTATCAAAAGGAGTTAAAAAAGAAAGAAGAAACAGATCTAAATCTGAAATATTTTTTTCATCCCCAATAAATATAAATTTATTAGTATTTTGAAGATTTAGGTTATTAGAAATATTAAGTTGATTTTTACTGAAAATAAATTCATTAAATGGGTTATTGGTATTCTTTAATAGTTTTGAAATCAGTAGTATTGAAATAAAATATAAGAACGGAGCAAAGAGAATAGAAATTAAAAAATAAAATACAAGAACAACTCCCTTTTTACCATTATTAAATTTACTTTCCTCGCCGTAAATATTAAAAAAATGCAAGAAAGATTTGTTAATTTTTTCGAACATGATACAGGAAATTAGTTAGATACAGAATTAAACGCATTACGTTTGATATTAAAAATATAATGACCATCGATAAAATATTAATCTCACTATTATGAAAGAAAATAATAAACAAGGTGATAGCTATTGTAAAATATATTAATTCTAAAAATATTTGTTTTTTTATAGAACTATTCCAAAATAAATACTGTCCTATTGGCTTTACAAGACAAAAAGCAATAAATGCAAACATGTATATTAAATAAACATTAAAGTTAATATTATCGATTAGTTCAAAAAAAGAAACTACACACAGGATAGTATAGGAAATCAAGAATCCAAATAATAAAATAAAAAAGAAAAATTTAGGTTTAATTAAATGCCTTATTGATTTTGTTTTACTAACAAATACTGATCTTCTTGGCGCTATGTAGAATAGTTCGGTAAATACATTAATAACATTTGTTATTTGAAACATAATGTAATAAGTTGGAAGAAATGAAATTGCACCAGCCGTTGCTAAAAATATTTTATCAATTTGAATAACATTTCCTGTAAGGATTGAATATAATTGTTTTTTAAAATGAATTAAAATGTAATCTTTTAAATAGTAAAAAAAATGATTTAATCTCAAATATTGTATTATTTTAATAGACAATCTAAAGATACCTTTATCAAGAAATACTAACAGAATGCATAAGTGAGTTAATAATAATAATAAGAAAAAAACATAAGATTTATCAAAAAATATTAATAGAGGAAAACCTAAAATTATTGGAAGTGAAACTTTCATAATAAAAATTTTACTCCAAATCATAAAATATTTTTTAAAAAGATGAAATCTTAATAATTCATCAAATATTTTTTCTAAAATAATTAAAATGGAAAAAACTAAAGAAAGTAGGATACTTTTAGTGAGAAATAAGCTTAACAATAAAGATATAGGGTAAAATAAAAGTATGTGATATATAGTTAAGCTTATATATTTTTTTAAGCTATGGGTATCATAAAATTCATTTATACGATTGGCATCAAATGTCTTTTTGTAAAAACTAAAATAACTATGATTATTATAAATTATCATTAAACTCTGTAATGAAATAAAATAGAGTGTTATATCATCAACAGAGTCAAATTCAAATTTATTTAGAACTATTACAAATAAAGCTTTAATACCTAACCCAAAAATTCTAGAGATATTAAAAAAAGCCTTTTCATTATTAATTTTCATCTATAGTCACATCTGAATTGTATAATGGAGAACCTTTAACCAAATTACACGAAGCAGTTTTACCTAAAATATCATCATAAAATTTCGGTTGCATTCCTATTGATGGTCTTACAACTCTAATGTTATTTTTTGTAAAAGTTTCGCCAACTAAAATATTTTCAGAAACAAAAATAGATCTTCTTCTTCTTTTCTGATCAACAGAAACAGAGTATTTGACTTTACCGAGTGCTTTTTCAACTAATCTAATTTCATCAACCATTTTTTTAAACTCATGTGGTTCCATTGAAAAAAATGCATCAGGACCACCAATTTTTCTATCTAAAATAAAATGTTTTTCTACTACTTCTGCTCCTAAAGACACAGCTACAACTGGAACTCTATATCCCTCAGAATGATCTGATAAGCCAACTTTTACAGCAAATTTTTCTTTCATATGAAGCATCGTTGCTAGATTAGCATCTTCAAGTTTTGATGGATATTGAGATGTACATTTTAACAATGTTATATCATTATTCCCTGCATTTCTACAAGTCTCAATAGCTAATTTAATATCATTTTCTTCAGCTACACCAGTCGATATAATCATTGGTTTTCCCTTAGAAGCAACATATTTTATCAATGGAATATGATTTATTTCAAATGATGCAATTTTATATTTTGGAACATTTATTGATTCAAGAAAATTTACAGCTTCAATATCAAATGGTGTACTAAAAAAATCCAACCCCAATTCATTTGCTTTATCTTTTATCAAATGATGCCATTCTAAGCTTAGGGCGCCTTCTTTGAAAACATCATATGGTTTTAAACCTTTCCATGGACCACTCGTTTTTGGGCCAAAATATTCGTTATCAACATCTAATGTTAGCGAATCAGCTTGATATGTTTGTACTTTTACAGCATCTGCTCCAGAATTAGCAATTGCAGTTACTGTTTCTAAAGTGATGTTTAGATCATTACCATGGTTCGCTGAAATTTCTGCTATTATATATGTTTTTTTCATTTAATTTTTTTTGCTGGAATACCTCCATAAATTGAATTTGACTCTATATCTTTTGTCACAACACTTCCAGCAGCAACTACAGCTCCTGAACCAACGGTAACACCTGCTAGAATAGATGATTGAGCTGCTAACCAAGCCCCTTTTTTAATCAATATTTTTTTTGCTTCATAACCACCAAATCTATAAGAACTATTTTTTGATAAATGATTGCTAGCTGTAATTGAGACAAAATTACCTATTAATACCTCATTCTCTAACTCAATTTCTCCCTGACCAAAATATGAATTAAAACCTATATAGACATGATCTCCAACTGTCAATTCATTTGGATTAAAAATAAAAACATTAGATGCAATTTTAAAATTATCTCCACATGATTTTAAAAATGGTTTATATAAATTTCCTCTAGATGCATCGCCAAGCGGACCATCTGGGATTAATAAGCTCACTAATTTAATTTTTATTCTATGAAATTTAGTCATTTTTTTCATGAAGTATTGTTTTTAAAACAAAGTTATAGTTTTCACTTGGAGCTTCAAATATATTTTTGCAATTAGTATGAAGACTAATTCTTTCTTCTTTATTATTTACTAACCTTGTTAAAGTTTCACTTACACTATTATTTTGTAATTCATTATAGATTCCTAAATTTATCATTGCACCCATATCACTAACTTGTTTAGTAATATTAAACTGCTTTTTGTGAATACTAATTGCTATAGTTGGAATGCCTATATACATGCATTCGTATCTTGAAATACCTCCATTTATTATCGCAATATCATTATTCATTAATTCATTATAAAAGTTTTTTACTTGTCCCTTGAAGTTGAAGTTATCTGGATAACTCAAATTAGTTTCCATTAATATATTAAATTTTAAATTACAGTTGTTATGTTTTAAATCATTAATCACTGTGTTCGTAATGTTATAAGGATCGGTTCCTCCCAAAAATATTAATACAGATTTAACATCATTATTTATTTTAAATTCTGTTTTTTCTGAAAAAGGATTTAATAAAACACAATTTTTTCCTGTAAAAATATTTCTATTATTTTCGATTATTACATTATGTTTTTCTACACTTGGAAAAAATGCTAAATCAAAAACTTTAGAAGAAAAATCGGTTTTAAAAGACAGAATAGAGACAATGTATATCTTCATTTCCCTTACCCATAAAAACTCTGTTAAATCATGCCCTAATAAATCAGTCAAAAAAAAATTATATATTACATGATCTATCTTTTGAATAAGTTTATTTTTTTTAAAAGAATCTGTTTTTAATGATATGAATGACTCTGGAATAATATTTTTTTCATCAATATCAGTGATTTTTGTAACTATGGTGATAGAATAACCTTTACTTTCCAAGAAGTTACCTAAATTAATACACCTTCTTAAGTGACCTGAACCAACCGAAGATCCATAACTGGTAAAAATACATACTTGGTTGTTAGATTGTTCCAAAAGTTATTGAATTAATAATTTTATCTAAATCTTTTTCTGTTGTAATTATATCTTTTTCTGAGGCTAACAAAGCAGACCCAATTCTATCAGTACCCTTTTTCAACGAACTAACTTTATCTCCAATTTTACAGTTAAATTCAAGTAATGTTAAATCTGATAATAATTTGGGATCATTAGATGAAATACTCGAGAGTAAACCACTTTTATTACTGTATAAAATTTTAGCAACAACTGATTTGTTTTTTTTAACAAGATCTGTTTTCTTAAACTTACTTTCAAAACATAATAAGGACATTTTAACCCAATCAACCCCTGTATGAAATAGCAATAATTCAGGAAGACAAGTTGCTCCAATTCTAGCGCTTATTTCAATAATTTTTACTTCCTCTCGGTTTGTATCATAGATTACGTCAACATTAGCAGGTCCATTTATTATTTTTAAAGCATCCACAGCTTTTTTAATTTCTTCTTTTATTTTATCAAAATCAAAATTAAGACTTGTATGAAAAGGCATAGAGTGCCCTGTAGGTATCATATAAGGCGGATTAGATAGTTGGTCATTATGTAGAATAACAACTTCACAATTTCCTTCAATAGAGAATGTTTGAGCACCAAATTCAAAACCTTCAATAAACTCTTCAACTACTATTGATTTTTTTGATAGAGACCATTTAAGAGCCTCATTAAAAGCAGGTTCAATTTCATCTATAGATTGAACTTTGGTTATCCCTCTGCTTCCAGAACTATCAGGACATTTTATAATGCATGGAAAACCTATACTATTACAAGAATTTATACATTCTTCGATTGTATTTGCCATTAAAAAATTAGGCTGAGAGACTTTAGCTTTATCAAATAACTTTCTAGCTATTGACTTATTTGAGCAAGCTTGTGCAGTTTCATATGAATAAGCTTTTGCACCAATATTATCATTTACTTTAGCTACAGATTTAACTCCATGATCACTCTGCATAGTAAATGCAAAATCAATTGCGTTATTTTTAGCAACTTCTAACACAGCCTTTTCGTCAATTATATCAACTAAATATGATTGATCAGCATACTTCATTCCCGGTGCTTCTGGATTTTTATCTACAACAATAACTTTTGCTCCAAGATCTTTTGCTGAAAAAATAGCTGGTAATTGACCAAGTCCTCCGCCGACTATCAAAATGTTTTTACCCTTTAAACTACTCATACCATTTTTTTTGTTTTCTGATTTGATTTATCTTCAGATTATTATATATTTTAACTATTTGATTTAAGTTTTTTTTATCACAATTATGATCTTCAATTAATAGTTTAATTATATCAAAATCTTCAATTGTATCGACTGTTAGTGAAATATTATTATATGTTTCTTTATTTTTAGGGAAATTAAATGTAACATCATTAATCCGTCCATTATAAATTCCTGGTGTAACATGTTCTTTCTCTTTGTCATTAAGCTCATGATCTGCTAATTCCAATATTAAATTACTAGAAATGATTTCAAAAGTAGTGCCGATTGGATAAGATTTCGAACGACCACTAGAAAGATAAAATCTAGGTATTGATTTGTCTATACTATTAAATATTTTTTTAACTAAAAATCCGTCAATTAAAGGGTTATCAGCTGTTATTCTAATTACATAATTTGGATGAAATAAATTGATTATTGATTGAAACCTACTTAAAACATCATCTTCAGATCCTCTAAAAACTTTAACATTTAATTTATTTAATAATACTACTAATTTGTCGTTAGTCGTGTCTTTAGATGTAGCGACTATTATGTTAAAACCTGACTTTTTTAACCTTTCTATTAAAATTTCGATTAAAGTTTTATCATTTATCTTTTTTAGAATTTTGTTTGGCAACCTTGAACTATTAGTTCTAGCTTGAATTATAATTAAAGGCATATTTTTAAACTGTCCATCCACCATCTACACAAATATTTTGTCCTGTTATATAACTTGATTGGTTTCCTGCTAAAAACAAAGCTACCCCAGCAATTTCTTTAGGCTCTCCGACTCGATTTAACAAAGTATATTTCTTTAGCTTATTGATAAAAGATGGATGCTTTTCTTGAATAAATGTTTTGGGAAAAGCTCCGGGAGAGATAGAGTTAACCCTGATATTACGATGACCAAAATAAGATGCAAAATATTTTGAAAGCTGAATTACTCCTGCTTTTGCAGCTCCATAATGTGGAGGATTTAAAAAATCTTTGTGATCATTATATAAATCAAATCTAGGGGCAATGTGTCCATACATAGATGAAATATTTATAATTGAACTTTTTGATTCACAAAATACATTTAGGTGCTTTATAAATCTATAAACCGAGCCTAATACTCCTTCAACCCCATAACTCCATTCCTCTTCAGTTAAATTCAGCGGATCTCTCCCTTTAGATGAATGTGCATTATTTATTAAACATGAAATTATAATTTTATTATCCTCTATATGTTTAGCAAATGATAGTACTGATTTTTCATTTAAAATATCTCCTTTAAAAAATGATATATTTGGATGAGTAGAAAAACTTAGTTCATTAAACTTATCTTTAGATCTTCCAAATATTATCACATTATACTTTTCATAGATAAATAATTCTGAGATTGCAGCCCCCAGGTGACCATAGCCACCAGTAATAATCATTGTTTTCATAAAAATTTTTATTTAGGCCATTTTATAGGGTTAATGATGTTGCTATCTATAGCAGCATTAAATTTTCTTTTAAAATTAGAAAAGTCTATATTTTCTGAATCTATTAACTCTTTCAACTGTTCTTGGTTATTGAATCCAATTATAACTAGGTCTATTTGGTAATTTAGAAATACATATTCAACTAAAAATTTACCTAAATTTTTACCGTAAATGTTTTGAAGTTGTGTAATTTCTTTTTTTAAAGGGTCAAAAAAAGATGGAATTAAATTCATCTCTTTAAAAAATATTCCTTGTAAAAAAACAGACCTTATTTGAACTTCGATACTATTTTCATTACAATATTTTATTATTGAATCAAATCTTTTATCAAAATAATTCAATGGCACTTGAACAACATCAAATTTTAAATTTAATTTAATAATTTCTTCAAAATCTTTTTCATCATAGAGGGAAAATCCAATTTTAGAGGTCAATTTATCTTCTTTAACTTTAAGAAAATCTTCCCAGAGAGAAGGGTTTGATAAAATTTCTTTTGGATCGTGAGAAAGAATAGCATAAAGAGATTTAGTGTTTAAATTATCAAGACTTTTACGAATTTGATTTTTTAGGTTTATGCTTTGTAAATTTTTATATTTTGATGTTATTTTATTTTTTTTATTAATTATATCACCCAAAACACTTTCAGAGTCACCATATAGTGAAGAAGTATCTACAAAGTAAGAATCCTTAATCTCTAAATTTTCTTGGATTTTTAAACCTTCAGATTTTGATGTTTTACCTAGTGAATTGGAAATTCCATAGTCTAATCCTAGTTGAGCTGTTCCCCAACAAATTCTCTCCCAATTTATCATAAATTATAATCCTTAAATATTTAAAAACTCTAAGACGTTGTCAATAACATATGATTGCTCTTTTTTGGATAAAGCCGGATACATAGGTAAACTTATACACTTAGAGTAATAATTCTCAGCATTAAAAAGACCTGCACTTGAATACCCTATTTTTTTGTAATAAGGAAGGGTATGAACTGGGATGTAATGAATTTGAGCCAATATCCCTTTAGAATGCAGAAAATTATATAATTCTTTCCTGTTTTCAATCTCTATAATAAAAAGATGATGTGCATTATATGTCCCTAAAGGTAAGTCTTGAAATTTTATTTTATCCTCAAAAGCATCTTTATAAGCTTTGGAAATTTCATTTCTACGCGCTACGCCTTTTTCATTTTTTGCTAGCTGAGTAATTCCTAGTGCAGATTGAAAATCCGTTAGCCTATAATTAAAGCCAAGTGCTATCATTTCATAATACCAGTTCCCATGGTTTTCTTCCATATTCTCTTTGGTAATTCCATGAGTTCTTAGCAGCATCAACTTTTCGTACAATTCTTTGGAATTGGTGGTAAGCATACCACCCTCTCCGCAAGCAATATGCTTTACAGGGTGAAAAGAAAAAACTCCAATGTTTGCATAATTTCCATTTCCACAAAAGTTTTTATTTTCTTTACTGTCTATAAAATACCCGCCGGGTGCATGACATGCATCTTCTATTATCCAAAGGTCATGAGCGTCTGCCAAAACTCTAAACTCTTCCATATTAACTGGAAGTCCAGCGAAATCCACTGGTATAATTCCCTTAAAAAAACCTTTTGGCTTTGATTCAATTAATTCTTTCACAGAACTAATATCCAACAAATAAGTATTTGGATCAATATCTGCAAACCAAACTTCACCACCTGCGTATCGGACACAGTTTGCTGAAGCGGCAAAAGTAATAGGGGTCGTAATAACCCTATCGCCTTTGGAAAGATTTAAAGCTAATACCGAGAGATGCAAACCCGAAGTAGCATTGTTAACTGCTACGGCATATTTAGCTCCTACATATTGTGCGAATTTAGATTCAAATTCCTTAACTCTAGGTCCTTGTGTAAGGTAATCAGATTGAAGCGCTGAAACAACTGCATCAATATCATTTTGGTCTATATTCTGTCTGCCGTAAGGAATATTTTTTTTCTTCATTAAACTTTAAAATTAGGATCCACATGAATTTTCACTAATTCTCTTAAAGACTCTATCGATTCCCATTCTGTATTGTTTCCTGAATCGTAAGAGAAACCTTCAGGTACATTTACAGCATTAAATTCTAATTTGTAGTTTTCTTTTGAGTATTTAGAATAAGGAGATTTTTGAGGTAATATTGCATAATATTTACCTAAATCAACAGTATTGTATGAATCTGATGAAGTGATCATTTCCTCATGCAATTTTTCTCCTGGACGAATCCCTACAATTCTTTGCTCTAATTCAGGAGCAATAGCTGTTGCAACATCTGGAATTTTGTATGATGGAATCTTTGGAACAAAAACTTCTCCACCCCAAGCTTTTTCTATTGCATAAAACACCATTTCACAGCCATCCTGCAAAGAGATATTGAATCGAGTCATTTTATCGTCTGTAATTGGCAAGAAAGACTCACCTTTATTTTTCTTATTTAAGAAAAAAGGCATTACTGATCCGTTAGACCCCATTACATTTCCGTATCTAACAACAGAAAAACGAATATCCCTTTTCCCTTTTATATTATTTGCAGCTATGAAAAGTTTGTCTGATGCTAATTTTGTGGCCCCATACAAGTTAATTGGAGCTGCTGCTTTATCTGTAGACAATGCTATTACACTATTAACGCCTGTCTTTAAAGCTGCATTTATTACATTTTCTGCACCATTAATATTTGTTTTAACACATTCCATGGGGTTATACTCAGCCAAATGAACATGTTTCATTGCTGCAGCATGGATTACAATATCAATGTCTTCGAAAGCCGTTTCTAGTCGTTTTTCATCTCTAACATCTCCAATGAAATATCTGACTTGTGGATATTCACTTTCAGTAAATTCTTGGGCCATCTGAAAATGTTTTTGCTCGTCCCTTGACAAAATAACTAAACGCTTTACATTTGGATATCTTTCTAAAATTAATTTTGTAAACATTTTACCAAAAGAACCTGTTCCTCCAGTTATTAAAATTGATTTTCCATTTAAATCTAACATAATTTTTTTTTATTTTCCTATTCTACAATACTCTAATCCTTTGTTTTCTAGACTATAAGCAATATATTGATTACGGCCATCAAAAATAACAGGCGTTTTTAATTGTACTTTTATTTCTTCAAAATCAGGCGAACGAAACTCTTTCCATTCTGTGAGTAAAACTAGTGCGTCTGAACCTTTTAAAACATCATACTTAGAATCAACATATGTTATATTTGAAACTCCTTTTAGGTAATGCTCTTTTGCTTCATTAACAGCTTTCGGATCATATGCTTTTATTTTAGCACCTCTGCTCACTAATTCTTTGATTACATAAATGGCTGGTGCTTCACGCATGTCATCAGTTCCTGGCTTAAAGGCCAAGCCCCAAATACCAAAAGTAAAGCCGGTTAGATCTTCTCCAAAACGGTTTACAATTTTTTGAGCGATCACTAATTTCTGTACATCGTTTACTTCTTCTACTGCGGTGATTAATTGCGCAGTATAGCCATTTTCTTTGGCTATTTTAGTCAGTGCTTTTACATCTTTTGGAAAACAAGAACCTCCATAGCCTGCACCAGGGTATATAAAACTATATCCAATACGTTGATCTGAACCAATTCCGATTCGAACCTGATTTGCATCTGCCCCTACCTTTTCACAGATATTGGCAATTTCATTCATAAATGATATTTTGGTTGCCAACATCGCATTGGCTGCATACTTGGTCATTTCAGCAGAACGAATGTCCATGGTAATAAAACGGTCGTGAGATCTAAAAAAAGGAGAATATAATTCCTTCATTTTTTTAAAAGCAATCTCAGAATCAGCTCCAATAACCACCCTGTCTGGTTTCATAAAGTCTTTAATAGCTGCTCCCTCTTTTAGAAACTCAGGATTCGAAACCACATCAAACTGTACATCAGAATTTCGTATATCTAGTTCTTTTTGAATGGTTGCCTTTACTTTATCAGCGGTTCCAATAGGTACCGTAGATTTATCTACCACAATCAATCTTTTTTGCATCGACTGCCCTATAGACTTGGCTACCGCCAATACATATTGTAAATCAGCAGAACCATCATCTCCCATAGGAGTTCCAACTGCAATAAAAGCAATTTCAGAACTTTGTAAAGCTTCGTGCAACGCTGTTGTAAAAAACAGGTTCTTATTTTTTACATTTTTTAAAACTATGGTCTCTAAACCAGGTTCAAAAATAGGAATGATTCCTTGGTTTAGTTTTTCAATTTTAACTGGATCTATATCTACGCAAGTGACATTATTTCCCATTTCTGCAAAACAGGCCCCTGATACCAACCCAACATATCCGGATCCAATAATTGTAATATTCATAACTTATTTATTTTCTTCAATTTCTTTTACTTGCTTTGTAAGTCCACTCGAGGAGAACCTGTGATCTCTAGTGTTATAATAGATCTCGATTCCTTTTTCTTTGCAATAGGTCCTACCCGTAAAGTTCATTTCCTTATACTCATCTCCAATAATTCGATTGTCCAATTTAAAAGAACGCAAGATATCCTCTAAATCTTGTTCAGATACGTAAGGGACAATTTCATCGATGTGCTTGGATTCTTTTAGTTGAATATAACGCTCTATTACAGACTGTGAAGGTCTGTTTTTCTCTGGGCGATCAATCGAAGGGTCTAACTGCAGCCCTACAATCAAATAATCGCACTGACGTTTTTATTCTTCTAACATCTTTAGATGCCCGGCATGAAAAAGATCAAAGGTTGAAAAGGTGCTTTCCACTTTCATAATTTATATATTTCTCGTCTAACATCGCTAGACCTTTTTTTTATGTAATTATTCTAAATTTTTACTCGCGTGGTAACCGCCCGCTTTCAAATACTGTTCTTTTTGCATCAACTTCACATCCGATTGCATCATGTCTTTTACCAACGAAGCCAAATCATGTGCTGCCACCCAGCCTAATTTTTCTTTTGCCTTGGTAGGGTCTCCAATTAATACATTTACTTCCGTAGGTCTAAAATAAGTAGGGTCTACAGATAACACTACTTTACCAATTGTTGGGAGTTTTTTGTTGTTCGTTGTTCGTTGTTCGCTGTTGGGGTTAAGAATACTTTGGTATTTTTCTTGGTTTATACTATCTATAATACCCACTTCATTAACACCTTCTCCTTCAAAACGAAGGGAAATACCAACCTCTGCAAAACTCAT
>Ga0307488_10001875_pt1 | contig 17738 bp, 21 predicted proteins | sample SB02metaG_FD_202248 | JGI IMG/M metagenome (GOLD analysis project Ga0307488, IMG submission 202248) | Sea-ice brine microbial communities from Beaufort Sea near Barrow, Alaska, United States - SB 0.2 | ecosystem: Environmental > Aquatic > Marine > Coastal | place: USA: Alaska | collected... | reverse complement strand
TCAATATCCATACCTTTTGGATCTTCACCACCTATAGGGTTAATAAACTCTAAAAAACTCATACCATTAAAAGTGTCTGGGTCGTAATCTTCTTCTAGTTGTTTCTTTTCTAATGGTCTTTTACTGCTAACTTGTTGTGCAGCTTGGTAGAACATAGGGTTAGGTGTACTCATAGCTTCATAAGCGTCACCTTCTATGCCTAAATTTTTCATGCCGCTTTGCAAGTTAGTCCTACGTGTATTTTCTAAATCAATTTCTTCGCCTAAATCTTTTTTAACAGAAGTAGGGGCATCTTTAAGAATACCTTCAGCAACACCTTCTCCTGATGTATATGTTTTAGTAGGTAATCTATCTAAATTTCTAAGAAAATCTTTTGCCTGTTCTGCAGTTGGGTTTAATTTTAAAACTATATGTTCAGCAGCCTTCATCTTTTTTTCATGATCTTTTGTTTTAACAGTAGTATTAGCTGTGTCATAACTACTTTCGTCAGCAAGTTGTGAAATCATATACTCAGGGCTGCGATCACTAGTTATAATAGGCACTTCTTCTTTGTCTTCATCAGAAAGAGATTGCATAGGATTTGTATCATCTACCATAGGAACGTCATCTACAATAAATGTGTTATCTTCTTCTTCTTCTTTTTTAATACTATCAACCATAAAATAAACCTTATTAATTACTTGGAATAAGTTTATTAAGCTCTACACGACTTTTAATAGTTTCATTCCACTTTGGAACAATCTGTCTTATCCTAAGTCTAATTTCAGCCGCTGTCTTACTATCTTTTGGTAATTTAAGCCCTTCTATTAGGGTAATTGCATCAGTAAGAGTATCTAAATCTGTAATAAAAGGAGTAATCTCTTCAAGGAGATCTACTAAACCTTTAACTTCAGTTAATTTTGCTGTACCTTTTACTGAGTTAACTTTAGCATTAAGTACTTCGGTAGTAGTTTTTGATAAAATTGATTTAAGTAGTTCTGAAGACATAGCTGTAGATGGCCCCGGCCCCTGCGTAAACATTTCCAGTAATAATTTTATGGCTGGGCCTTTTGCAACTACTTCTTGCACTGATTCGGATAGTGTGCTGTAGTAATCTGAGTCTTTTATTTGTTGAATTGTAGTTCGTGTTCTTGAATCAACTACAAGTGCTTCTAATGCTGTTTCTGTATCTCCTAATGAAAGGATATTTTTTTGAAAATTATCTTGATTACTTAATTCAGTCTTAAACATTTCAGATATAGCATCAACACCTTTTGACCCTAGTGCATTTCTAATACCTTCATCCTTAGAAATTTTATCTGCTAGTTCAGTATTAAGACTTTCTAAAACCATGTAAGGAGCATTTTTAGCTATAGTACCGTCAGATGCATTGTATAAGTTTATCATACTAGAACCCCTAAGATTACTAGCTAATCTAGTATAATTAAGTTTAATATCTGACAAAGTTCTAGCTTGCATTTCTGTTTGCATGTCTAAATTTGATATAGTAACACTATTATTTACTAACTTAGAAATTGAATTACTTAAATCTGAAGCGTCATTTATTAAATTAGTTGATATTTGCATAACTTCATTATTATGTTTTAGACCTAATTTAGCAAAAGGATCTAATAATCTTGTTTTAAATGATCCTGATGTGACAGGAAAAGATTTTTCTATAACCTTACTTTTTTGTTCAGCTATATCTATCTCATCTTCAATAGTATTTGCTTTAATGTCTTCGGGGGTATTAGAAGGACGGTCTGGTAATTTACCTAGAGCAGCACCAGCCTGATTAACATTTACCATGTCCCCACCAAGATTAGCAAGTTTAACATCATTAATAAAAGGTACTGATGCTCGTATTTTTACTAATTCGGCTGGGGAATACTCCTCCGCATTATTTTTAAAAAAGTCATTAAACTGTTTAAATCTTTGAGTTACAGATTTATTTTCTGTAATACTAGAAGCTTGTAATGTAGAAAGATCATTTATTCCTTTAGCAATATTACCTTCTTTACTTGCATTTAATGTTTCTGAAAGTAAAGACCCAAGAGTACTAGCTACATTTTCAACAGCACCATAAGCACTGTTATTAGGAGAAGAAACTCTACCAAGACTAGTCCGGCTAAGTTGCCCTCGTTTAGTTGTTTGTGGTGTTCCAGTTGCCATTTATCCTGTCTTCCCTGATCTAAGCTCATACAAACCTTCACTAGCAAGTACATCTGAACCTACACTTGTAGCACCTAAACCTAATAGCGAAGATAATTTAGGAGTTTGACTTGATATGTTAGCAGCTTCGCTACGAAGTCCAATATTAGTTGTTTCCATAGATACTTGTGTATCAAGATCATCTAATGCACCTAATAAACTACTTTCACGACCTGCTTGTTCAATTTTCATAGCTCCAGATTCTGTATCAACATTCCTAGCACCAGCTATACGAGCAGCCGTAGATCTATTAATTCTATTTTGACTTATTATTTTATCTTCTTGTATTTGGCGGCTATAAAGTAAACTTGCTTGTTCTGCTTGTACCATTTTATCATTTAATGATGCCATACGTTTTTCTTTCTTTTTAGCATCTTGATATTTAATAACTTCACCAATTGAAGACAAAGCAAACGAAGCAGCTATAAGTTGATATCCAGTACTCATTATAATATTCTATGCTTATATAGCATACCCTCTATTCCTTTACCTATACACACAGCTTTTTTATCCGTAAGAAATTTAACAACATTATATTTATTTGTATCTGCATAAATATGGTCATAATATAAGTTTAAATTTAAATTATTTATAAATTGTTTAAATGCATCTTTGTATTTACGCAATGAATTTTTATTAACAATATAAATTCTAGGATGTATTAACACAAACTCTTTATAACAATCCGCTTTAATAACACCTATTACACTATCATTATCTTCTACTATATAAGTTTGATATAAAGTTTTATTATAAAATACTTCAATCAGGTTTTCCATAATATTGCTGAGTCCATCCAACTAAATGGTAGTCTTTATCACCATCATTAAGAAACAGTACTTGAAATACTTTACCCCTACCTCTTACACGATGTTTATAATGCACATGGCTATACCCATCTAAACCACTACCTGCAACTGATTTTGTGTATCTAGTAGGGTGGTAGATTTCTCTCATAGGATTTCTTTTATAAACTTGCTCACTATTAGAATCTACAACAAAGTTTCCGGCTGCATCTATAACATCTTCGTAAAAAGTAGAGTGTCCGGGGGCATCATCATCTGTAGCATAATCCCACGCTGTAGAAAGAAAACATCCACCCGGAGTTAAGTCTATACCATTAGAATCTAAAGTGCCTGATTCAGATCTGTTAAATACAACGTACAAGTAGGTTAAATTTTTATTATGTAATGAATCACCAACAGTTTGAATACCGCTAAAAATAGGGCTGTCATAAGATATAGCATAAGTAGTGTCGGATGCCCAATCTTTTAAATTATTAGTATTTAATGTTGCAAATGCAGATTTAATAAGAGCATTTCCACCAGCCTCTACCCTTTGCATAGCTAAGATTAACACAACATCTTTAGGATCTTCAGTGCCAGCAGCCACAACAGGATCTCCTGTAGATGTAGCTACTGTATCCCCAGAAGCTGTAACTGGCTCGTCAATTGAGGGAACGTCAGGTGCAACAATAGGGCAAGCAATATAAGGCTTACTACTATTTGCTCCATCATTAAAAGAATATTCAAAAAAAGCTCCTCTAACAGTGCGTTTTAATTTCTGTTGTTGTTCAGTAGGTAATATATCATCTTGAAATCTTGTATCTAGTATAAGTACATCTTTTGTATATCCGGGTTGAACTAATGTACCATAAGACTTAGTAAAATCAGTACTAGTCTTATTATAAAAATAATACACCTTACGCTCTGAAGGATTAAAAATTGCTCTACCAGCAGCTTTAGATTCCTGCGGTATAGTAGTATACAAACTTTCTACCCTGTTTTGAGATACAGATTTAAATGATGCTTGTCCTGATGTACTTATTGATAAACTAGTTTGTATAGTAGATCGCCAAATTGTATTTTGTGCAAAAACAAGAAACTCATCATCTACAGCTACCATAGATTCTGGCCCATCAATACCATCATTTAACACATTAAAAGTTACAAAGTTTGTAGCTTTAAATATACCATCCGGCCCTGATATTTGCCATATACCTGTATTAGATCCTAGAAAAATAGATGTGCCTAAAGTAAGCAGTCTCTTAATTAATCCAGCACCTTGTACTGCAAGTACACCACCATCATCATCAACAATAGCAGAATCAGTAGCATTAAATGGATCTGCAAACTGATGGTACTTTTCTAAGTCACTATCGTTTAAAACTACTTGCGAAAAGTAAACAAAGTTAGGAAACTTAGGATCACCCGCTAACCAAGAACTACCCGCAAAAAACTCAACGGTAGTAGGGAATGTGTCTGTAGCAGTAGCAGATATATTTTTATTATATCGAATTACCATAGTAGAAGTATAAGACGTGCCGCTACCCCATGAAGTAACAGTAGAAGGTATAGCACCATCATTTAACATCCAATACTCTTCCCAATCCTCCCCTACTCCGGGTTCATTAGAAGAAGACCCAGTATGACTCAGTATAGCATCATACCAGTTACCATCATTTTTTACTTTAGCATTTTCTGCTGTAGCATTAGGGTCACGAATAATAACATTAAGATATACTACTTCTAGGTTTGTATTATCAGACGATACTTGTAAATATCCGGGGTGGCTGTGTTTACCTGCAAAAAACAACCTTTTACCAGACTGAGAAAATTGCATATTAACAAACTTTTGCTGGTCGTGTGAGTGTACAATACCATCAACAGTACGGCTTATTGTTTGTGTAGGGTTGTCTATGTTTGTTAATGATTCATTAGTTACGTCAAATATTAAAAATGTATTGTTTATATCTAGAACAACTTTTTCAACAAGATTACCGTTTGGAGCAGTTAATTGGACATATTTACCAGCAGGTGATTCTTGTTTTAATTCATTAGCTATAGTAGATGTTCTTATAGTTTGTAAAAAACCACCAGAACTAGAAGCACCTAAAAAATCAACACCCCGCCTACGCCGAGCAGATCCATTTTGGAATAACTCAATATTAGTTGTACCGTCCATAAGTTCAGATGGTAATACATTAAGCACAGATGCTTCTGTATTTAATCCATCTGTAAATCCAGATACAGGTAGTTGAAGTTTTTTAGTTGTCATTTTTCTTCAGTAGTTTTAGTATTTATTTTTTTCTTAACAGGCTCACTTACTTTTGATAAATATTTATACAACGCTCTTTCTGCAAAAGATTTATGTGTAAAAATCTCATTTTTAGTTTGGCCTTTTTCTGATTTAATTTTATAGCACATATTATTTGAATCATGAATAATGTGCCAACCAGAAGTGTTAGGGAAGTTAGAAATATCTTTTATTTCCATTAGGGGGTAATCCTTTCAGTCCTATTAAAAGTGTTCCTCATTGACCTACGAGCAACTATGTATTTACGTTTATCATCAGGTTGATCTATAACACGGGCGTTAATTGAAAGTGCTGCTACTGCATTATCAGCCTCTCTTTTTTCTTGTTGGTATCCTGCTGTATCACCTTTTATTTCTAAAACAGCTTTTGCTATACACCTTTGTACTAATGCAGGAAATGCTTGTGCTGGCAAATCAAAGTATTGATAATCAGCAGTTAAACGGCTAGAAGGTTGACTATAAAGAATAGCATTTGTATTTGCACTAACTAAGCCCGACTCGTTTGGGTAAGAATCAAAAGTAATAATTTCATCATCCCAAGACGTATAGTATTGTGGATTTCTATCTGTATATACTTTAGTACTATTAACTTCAGAAACATTACTATCACTAGTATTACGTGTAATAGTAAATGCTAAAAAAGTAGATGGTTCCATATAATACACTCTATCGCCAGAATAATAAAGTGTATCTGGAACAATAGCTATGGCACTAGGGGGTAAAACCATCTCATTTAAATTAGACGTAACAGATAGTTTACCTAAACCTCTAGTGTGTCTCCACCTGTATTTAGAAATAAGTTTTTCAAATTCTCTATTAGCTATGTTAACGCACATACCAGCATCTTCTGTATGACCTACAGAGTTTACATTCTCAGAGTCAGTAGCTGTAAGCATGTCTTGTACAATTTCAAGTAAAGTTAACTTCATAGCTTACCTCTTAGGTAGGAGTAACTGTAAGTACTATAGAAAGTCTAATTGCGTTAGTAGACCCACCATTAGTTATAATTTCAATTTTTGTACCAACAGCTAGTGTTCTATTATTTGAAGGTGAAGTTGTATCAATATCCCCAGCAGCAGATCCGCTTTGAGTTATTGTTAAAGCTCCACCTGTAACAGCTACACCATTTAATTCAGAGGTTATAGCTGCATCACTACCTGCTATAGCCCCGTGTAAAATAGTTTGAATTTTTGTAATAGTACCTGTGCAAGGTGATGGTAGCCATGTACTTGAAGCTGAACTAACATCGTCTAACTCTAGCTGTAAATATATATTATTATCGCCAGAAGTCCATGTACCACTACCTGATCCGTTTGCAATATAAATTTCATCGGCGTTAGCAGCAGCTACACCTTTTGGTTCGTGCAAATCGGCTCCCGTTAGTGTAGAATGTGCAGTTGCCATTTAAATCTCCTAAAGTAGGGCGGGGAGAGCCTAGACCCTCCCCTATAACCCTTAGTCGTCAGCAGTACCTTCAGAACTGTATGCAATTACAAGTTCAATAGTACCTTGGATTGCTGTGCCATCACGGTCAGCAGTTACTTGAATCACATTGCCTTTATTAAAGTTTTTGGCAGTTGTGTTAACAAGTTCCAATACAGCATTAGCAGCGCAAGCAGCTTTATCAGTTGCTTTAGCAGCTTCTGTACCAGTACCAACACCAAAGTAACCTACAACTTCGCTACTTGCGTCAGTATTAATAAATTGAAGTTCCCAACCATGAGATCCATCGGCAGCTTGTGCGCCGTTTTCAATACGGAAGGCTTCAATTTTACCATTGTCTTTAGCCACAAATTCATGGACAAAATCAGCCGAAGCATCAGCTTTACTACGTACACGAATAACTTCAACATTATTCATCATACGATTAATAGAGCCGGGTACTTTAGGCCAAGTAAGTGCCGTAGGAAATTGTGAGGTATCGTCAAGGTATTCGCCAGAACCACTCGTCTGAGCAGAACCAGCAGGAGTACGAGCTTGTGTCATTTTAAATCCTCCCTAGTTCTATTCGGACAGTACGCAAACCAATGATTCGGGGCGATACAGCTTAACGCCATAACGCATCGTAACATGGTAAACATCTGAACGGGTGTTATTGTCGTACCAAGCATCCATATCAGGCATAGCCCTCATAGCACCAATAAAAGCCTCTTCACCAACAAACATGTTAATGTGAGCATCAGTACCTGTGAGCGCACCAGCATTAGGAGCAGTTGCTGTGATAGATTCTGAAGCCGCTGTATCAAGAAACAGAGACTCAAAAATATCAAAGCCAGCAAATCGACCAACGTAGGCCGTTCCATTCATACCTTCTTTAACAAAGGCATTTCCTCCATACACGTCTTGCTGGATGACATTGCTTATTTGTTGCAACTGATATGTCACGGATGGATCAACAAATGCACGGCGATTGCCACGCATTACTTTAGCTTTATCTAAAGCTAGTTTAGCTTTTTGCATGTCAGCTAGAGTAATAACTTCTCCAGTGCCTGTTCCAACATAGCGATGGTCAACGCCATTTATGGTATTAGGATTTGTAGCAGTCTGTGCGGATTGAATGTTTGCAAGATCAGATTCTTTCTGCTCAAGCAATGCACGAGTTAGCTTTTGTACAAAGTTGCTTTCGGCAATACTAACATAAAAACTATCATGACGAAACTTCTCAGGAATTTTAAAACCTGATTGGTAATACTTGTCAATAGTTAGTGTGAAGTTACCAGTGGTAGGATCATCCAAAGTTACTTGCGCTCCTTCGGAATAATTTCGCACTGTCATTTCTGACAATGTGGGGATGTTTAAAGTGTCGCCATCAGGAAACTCAGTAATCCAACGGACATGAGAATCCATCATTAGCTCTTCTTGCAAAACATCCTTAACCTCGTTGGCCCATACCGCAGTACGGATCAATGAGGAGTTGTTTGTTGTATCAAGAGCCATCTTGATCTCCTCTTAGTTAAGTTGCAAAAAAATCAACACCACGTTCCGCTGCTTCTGTTGAAGCTTTTTCTATTTGTTTGCGAAACTCAGCACTTTTATATAAACGAGGGTTTTCTTTCTTTATGTCCCTGCATTTAGTCCAAGTTAACTGCCCCTCAAAAGGACTTACTTCTCCAGAGGAGTTGTTGATTGCCGGAGTATTGCTTGCATCTACGCTAGATACAGGTACAATACCCGTGATGAATTTAACTGCTGTTTCGGGGTTTGTTCTACTAAGGTTATCAATAATATCCTTAACATTGTTATCCGATCCAACAGCTTTGGTAACGGCAGCTTTAACTTGCATTTCAGAACCGTATACCTCTACCAATTTATTCATCGAAACGCTTACATTAGTTTTTGCTAGTGCAGCAGCTTCTCTTTGAGCAAATTGGTCGCTCACGATTTTCGTTACGTCTTCCGTGTGGATTTGAGTCTCAACTGGAGCTTGTGGTAGGGCTACGGTTTCAACAGTCTCTTCCGTTTTGGAATTACGAATTTCGCTTAGAAGCTCGTTAAAAGCTTCTTTACCACCTTTGTATTCTTGAAGATCTGATTTTAACTCTTCAATATGTACATTTGCATGGTGGTATGCTTTTGCCAGTTCATCAGTAGAATTGTACTTCTTACCTTCACCTACTAGGGTATCTATATAGGCAGGTTCTGATTTTTGGCTTTCTTCCGGCTTTGGCTGGTCAGCTACTTCCGGCGACTCTACATTTTCAAGAGCGTCTGTCAACGCTTCACTCATTTGTTAATCCCTTCAATAATTTTAATATTAATTTAGATTGATAAGCTTTTCCATCATGAAAAGCCCTTTCTTCGTGATAACCTTCGGTAAAAGTATTATCAAGAATTTCGTCTAGTAAATAGTCTTCAAGAAATTTAAGTAGTAGTGGGCTACCCTTGGCTTGGGATATTACCCCCTCCCTGTCCTCCTTCTTCGGTAAAAGTCTGGACACCAGTGCCAGAGACATCTCCGACTCCAACTGGTTGCGTTTGTGCGACTTGTTGTAATTTTTGAGCCTCTTCTTGAGCAATTGCTTGAAGTGTAACATCTTCTTTAATTCCTGCATACTCCTCAATAATCCCTTCATCTTCAATATTAAGTTTACGCTCCCAAAAAGTAGCTAGTTTTAAACCGTCAACATGCGCTCGTACTTTTGGATCTTTTAACGGGCCAGACATAAAAGTGTTCATTTCTAAAGTTTCTCTATTTCTTCTAGTCCAATGTCTAGCACCAATAGCTACAAAATTACCTCTAGACAATGTTGATTGACTAGCAAGAGCTATAAGACCTTCTGACTCTGAATCTTCTCCAAATACTTCTACATAATCTTCAATATCAAAATTCAACAACATAAGCTCAAATGTTTCTTTAAGTACATTTTCTAACATACGTTCAAATAATCTTGCTTTATCTACAAACATCATCGTAGCATTTTGGTCTAATTTACTAACTTCAAATGCTGTTTTTTCTCCGGGAGTTCTTACGCCTCTAGATTCTGGGGGTGCGCCAGCCATTTCTTCCATCATACGATGGTAGTTTGCAATTTGAGTATCTGCGTTTAAAGCTGTTGCATCAGGAACAATACTACGAACATCAGAATCTAAACCACCATAATATATAGCTCCGGGCCTATACCCTTCAGATGGTTCCATAACATCGTCACCCTTAACAAATAAAACTGGTTGGGCAATAACATCAAACACATCTGCTTTGAGATTTTCAAGGTGGTCTATTCTATGTTGCATACCAACAAGATTATCTAGTGGCCCTTGCGCCCATGAGTTATCTGGTCGAATACGCCAACCTGCATGATGTAACCCACTAAAATTAGATGGAGATCTTGATGGTTCGTTACGAATAATATGGACACGATCCATTATATATACAACCCTATTACGTTGTATATCTCCAGTAGAAGGGTTAAATACATCTCCTCTATATATTAATATCTCTGCTAAATCTTGTTTAAAGTATTGGTCAAATCCTCCATAGCCGTCCATATTAATGCCACGGTTTTTAATAACTTCTACCCAATCATCTATACCCTCTGGGTGTCTTGATGCAATAGCTTTATTAATTGTGCCTTGTTTAAACCCAGCATTGGGGTAATTTTTTGAAAACTCTTTTATATCTGCTATATGAAAATTACAACTTTCAATCTTAACACTTTTATGAAACTTTTCTCTAGGATTAAAAACCATATCCATAGGAGATACACGTTTTAAATCTGGGCCTTTGTATATTACATTACCATTATTATCATGCTCAACAATGTAATCTACACTAACAAAACAATTACCGTAATCAACAAAATCGCTTATAAGCTCTCTACCAACTACTTCTCTAAATTTACGCTGTTCTAGTTTAACCATCATCCATTTTTCCATAGCTGTTGCTACAGATGGTTTTATATTTTTAGGGGCTGGAAATTTAAAAAATGCTGGCATAGATAGAGATGCTTCAAAGTACTGGCTTTTAAGAGTATCTGCAATTTGTGTTAATTTTGGTTGATGAGTTCTGTTTTTGTGCATTAAATCTGATGCTGAAGTGCTGTCAATATCTGTAGCATAGACAAACCGCCGTGCTTCTTCATTAAGATTTAAAGCATTTTTACGCTCTGTGTTATAACGTGTCCACATTTCAGTAATACGTACTGCTGTGTCATCAACGTCTTCTACCGTCAGTGTGTGACCACTGGTATAGGTTTTACTCACGCTGCTAACCCTCCAAATCTTTTATTAAATCGTACAACATTAGTGGACTGTTGTTGCCGTCTTTGTAAGGGTTTTACCATAAGATCAACGCACATTGCCCACGAATCTTTGGTATCGTCATGTAATGGGTTAACGGAAACTAGCTCATCCTCTAATACTTGGCAGTTACCACCTCTATAATGGTAAATAGCACCACTTTGGTATAAGGGTTCTAGTATACCGTTAACCCTAGCAAACTTGCCTTGGGAGTTAGGTGGGATGTATAAATCAATAGGAATCCTAATACCCATCTCCGTCAGTCTATCTGCCATATCTTGTGCCACGAGTCTAAACCCTGACACAGCTTCAATTCGCAATTTTTTGAACATGTATCGTTCATATGCAAGTCGCACACGAGCAAGTATTTCGGATGCTTTTGCAGACTTGAATCTATCAATGTCCACAACATACCTGTTCCCGTCCTCGTCAATTGCACCAACCGTAATAACTGTGTAATCAGCACTGTCTTTTGTACTTGCTGCCATGTCAACTGCCGCAAACATCCAGACAGGTCTGCCAGCAACCGTCCAAAGCCCTGTAACATATTCTACTTCTTCTTTTTTATAGTATTTAAATAAATCGTGGCTTATTGGTGCTGTAGATTTATCATTAGGGTCATTATAGTATTGAGCATAGAACTGTGTAATTTCTCCTAGACTTTCATACACTGCTCTTTTTTTAGCCAATACAGTAGGGTTAAATCCAAAGTATTTCCCGTCAGTACGTTGTTGTCTAGGCCAAAGAAACTCACCATCATCTTCTACGTTATCCATCATAACAGTAAACATAGATACTTCTGATGTAGTTATTTCCCCGTTTTCATTTTCTGACGGGTCATCATATGCCATGTCCATCATAAGTTGATAAGCATCTTTTGGGTGGTATCTTGTACCAACAACAAACATAGAACTGTCAGCACTCATAATAGAAGCAGCTTGTGCTGCCCATGAGTTAACATCTCTCCTGCCAATTTCAGTATTGTTTTCTGGAACAACAATATCGTCTAGTATTAACCTTTTACAATGTTTACCTGTAATAGTTTTTTCAAGACCGCATGTCATTATAGTACTATCAACTACACCTTCTGATTTTCTATAAGGGTGATCTACAACAATATAAGTTTTATTCCAAGCTTCACGCCTACCTTCTTCTGCATGAAGTAAATCTGGAAAGTATCTTTTTACAATTTTATTGTCTATAATAGTTTTAATAAATCTTAATTGCTCTTCAGCTTTTTCAGCAGTTGCTGAAGCATAAATTATAGTAGTAGAAGGATCTCTAATAACTTCCCAAGCTGCATAAAAAGCAGCATATCTACTTTTACCGTGATCTCTAGGCCATAACAATAACCTATTTAGATCAGAATCTTCTTGCGCCCACTTGCACATTTCAACATGACAATGAGCCATAAGTTGATATGGTGCTACTAAGCGTATAAAAGCTTCAAAATTATTTACAGCAGCATTACGAGCATCTTTTTGAATACTAGTTAAACCTTTACTGTTATATAATTTATTAGCGTCAATCCAATCCATTAATATACACGCTTTCCGTCTTTGTATTTTTTAGTTTTTAAATCAAAACCTTCCATACCATCTTCGACTGAATAACTGCCTACTATTTTAGACACGCCTCTGTTAAACCTTTCCATAATACCACTATCACTTTTAGTAGTTTTTGTAGGGTTTAATGGTGGGCGACCAGCCATTCTTTCTTTTTGGTTAGAGTCCATAGGTGGTTGTTTACTAAATTTTACCATAGGATTATATCTTTGTTTTGATACGTTTACTTTATTTTGTGGTTTTCCTCCATGAGATACTTTTATATTAGCATCTTCACTAGCAGCAGAGTCTTCTGTATTGCTTCTTTTTTTAGATGTAACTCTAGGTGGTGTTCTAGAGATAGCACCTTCTGAAGCTTCAATTGGAGGTTTTTTATAAGCATTTTCCATAGCAGCAGATTTTTCTGTATTTGCGTTTTTACGTGCAGTATCTTCTGCTTTTTTATTTTTTTTCATGCCACCATCAGCAGCATCAACAAGAGAAGCTTTTTTTGGAGTTACTAAATTTTCACTACTAACACCTGCAACTGGAGCTTTCTTTTTCATAGTCGGGTATGAATTAGATTGTTTAGATGGCGTCACAGGTTTAGTTACTAAATTTTCACTGCTAACACCTGCATTTTTAGATTTTGGCTTTGGGGCCATTCTACTCATAGCAGTTTTTGCTTTTCCGTATGCACCAACATAAGATTTGTAAGCACTAATATAGGGTGCTGCTGCTCTTTGCATAAAACCTTTTGTTTTTGCAGATGCTTGCTTTCTACGTGTTGCTAAATTTGCCTGCCCAATTTTCATCTCACTTTTTGCAGTAAGTTTTTTAGATACAGGAGAAAGCTTTGGCATTGCTTTTCGTGCTTTAGCCTTTTTAATATAACCTTCTTTTTTATGTTTTTCAGTATGTGGCATGTTATTTTACCTCAACAAGTTTTAAACCCTGTGTATTCATAACACGGGCAATATCATCTTCTACTTCATCATCAATACGTGCTTGTATTTTTGCTTGCTTTTCAACTTCTGCATTGCTAGGCTTACCTGCTTTTCGTGCATTATATTTACCTTCAGCAATCCATTTAGCTGCTGCTGTACCTTTGGGGTCACGAGCTTGTACGCAAATCTCTCTTACAGCTTGTGATCTTAATTTAACTTCTACTTCAGCTAACCAATCAATTAATATTTTATCTCTAAACTCAGGCCACTCACGTTTAATGCGTTGCCACTCTCCCCACGAACCAGTAAGTTGGATACCTGCTTCATATTCAGTAGGGTCACATACACTTACAAACGTACTACGCCATTCATCTAAACATTCTTTCCCTTCTGGATTAAACTGTTTAAATAATGCTTTGCTTGGTCGCCTAGAAACTTGTTCCATTAAACATACCTTGTTGTATTACGTCTTGCAGATCTTATTTGCTGCCTAGTTGGTATATTAAGACTAACATTATTACTTGAGGTGTTTTGTGCTACAGTAGTTTTAGGTATAGAGGCTGTGCGTTTTGCGGGTTGTGCCATTACTTCCGTACCACCACCCATATCAAAACCTACAGTTGGGGCTGGTGCTTGTGAAACATTACCCCCAACCTCATCATAACCAATAGTATTTTGTGCTAAACTACTTGTTGTAGATTCATCTTCATCTTCATTATCATTTTGAGTTAAAGAACTTATTGCAGATTTAGTTGCTCCATACCCCGGTATACTAACTGTTGTCAAAGTTGGGTCGTCAAACATTTCATCAGTAGCTTTACCTGCAGCGTATCTTCCCATTGAACCAAAAGCGGTACTACCTCCAACGGCAGCAGAAACCCCACCAGTACTAAGAAGAGCAACCAAGCCTAATCCAGTAGTAACTATATCACCAACTGTAACATTGTAACTATTATAGTCAGTACCACCAACACCATCAGATCCTACGTTACCTGCAACAGAGTTTCCAGTGTCTCCAGATCCTTTTGCAGTACCTACATCAGTTTGACCCAATACACCCATAGAGCCGTCACCACCACTAGGGCCATCACTAGACATATACGTTTACTCCGACTCTTTTATTTTTAATGTGCCTACGCCATCTTACTTTTCGGTAAGGGTAGTCTTTAAATATGTTGTAACACAGCCTATGCAATTTTTTAGTATGACCATATGGAGCTACAAAATCCATAAAGACTAAGTAAGTTCCACTGTCCCAATCTTTTGGTTGTAATTTATATTTACCATCTAAAAACAATTCACTTGTTTCCTTAGAGAGAAAAGCCCAAGTTACCCATGCTTTTAATTGTTTATCTTCTATAATACCTACATACTGTTTTAAATATATAGGTGGTATAATGTTGTTACATATTTGTTTTACTGTCCAATTACAGTATGTAGATGTTTGCGATAATAAAACTACTACGCTATCTAACAAGTGCTATGCCTGTTCTTTCATTAATTGTCTAGCTCTTTTTGTCGTGTCAAAAGACTTTTCATTTTGCATATTTTTTGGTTTATTGTTTGCAATCCTAATCGCAGAACGAGTAGCTTCTTGGTTAGAAACTCCTTTACTAAGGAGATTTTCTCTAACTTCTTCCGCAACCCTTCGCTTATTAATGAACTCATCACCTGCAATACCAGCATTGTCGTGCATTACGCCTTCCTACGTTTGTGGTTTTTATTGTTATCTTGACTTCTATTCTGCTTGTGGCTAACCATCTTATTAGTTTTATGGTCAGCTTCTTTTCTACGAGCAGGGTTACCCTGATTACCTTTTTGTGGTTTTATACCAGCTTTACGTCTTGCTTTAGCAGACTCAACTCTCTTCTTCTTATGTTTAGGTTTTTGATTTTTAGAGCGTTGACGTTTAGTTTCTTTAGACGCATTATTTTTATATTCACCACGTTTAGGCATTTCTATGCGCCGTAAAGGATGACACCTACAAAGGTATCCCCTGCAAGTTGTTTAACATCTACAATGTGCAAAGCCTTACCATCATCAATAGTTTCTAGTTTTGTTTCCATTGCAGCTAGTACTTCTTTTAAAGTACCTACTGATGTTTGGTAATCAACTACGGCAAAGTTTGCCATGTATCTACTCCTTTACTGTTTACATTTTAATAGTATATAAAATAATAATATTATTGGTAATAGTTGCCACATAATATTTTTATTCTATATTATATTTCTCGACCCTTTTTACTAGGTATATCTGTAACATGCTGGGCTAGTAATAACGCATAGTGTTCTTGGTTATATAATTTCCACACTTCTACTTTATTATTTTCAGCATCAACGTATTGGTGTATTAATTTTTCTAATTGTAATATTGTTGGTACAGATAATATTCCACAAACACCTTGTTTTATAAAAGCTTTGTATAACTCAAATCCTTGTTGAGAAGATTTTTTATCTAGTTTAGCAATGGCTAGTACAGCTTCTTTTGAAGTACAAGTAGATTTAACTAAACCTGCTACTTTTGCATTAGACGGGGAAGAGCAGAAGGTAAAAAGTCCTATGAGCAATATAATAATGTATGATCTCATGTGCTTTACTTCTGCTCTTCTGCCGTTGTGTTGCTTTCAGATCGCCTAACCGTTTACAAGAATGTCAGGCACATTGATACGTGTATTCTGCATAAAGCAACAATGTACTTGCATTCTTTCGTACTACAAGTATCTAATACCATTATAATGCATATAAGAGTACTTGTCAAGTAAAAAATGTAAAAAAGAGTACTTGACATATCTTTCATTTGTATGTATAATAAGAGTATAGGCCGTGAGGTCTATATACATATAGTATACCTTAGTACTTGGCAAGTGTGCCGAAGGGCAAGGGGTTATACATGCACTCTCAAATTAATAATTTATTACAGAAATTCTTACGCTGCCTCTCTCTATGGGTAAGTAGACCCCAAACCCCCCCTTAAACTTTTTATAGCTACCCCTAGATAATATTTTTTATAGCTCTAGACACATCGTAAGGCTATTAGGCATATAAAAAGAACAACTGTATTGCTTCGCAATGCTCTATAGATGGCGGACGGCTAGGTGATTCAGCCTGTAACAATGGGCGAGACGTTTGACAATTGAACAGCCATCAACCCCCAATAATAACCCCATAGATTATGTGTATATGACCATATGGTCAATGGCACATTATTTTTGTGGGTATTTAATTGCTTTGCACCCCTTGACATAACCGCCCAGCCTGTTAGAATACCTGTATTGAAACCGCTTCAAATGAATCGGTATATTAAAACAGAAAGAGAACATAAAATGACTAAAGCAATTGAACTAAAAAAAGGCATTAACGTAGTTGGCGAAACTGTGACTGAGGAAATAGCTTTCACTTTGTCTGATAAGGTTGCAGTTGAATGTGAAAAACTGATTAAGATCACAGTTAAAAATGCCAAGACTGACCAGAAAAACGAAGACACGGCAGTGTCTGGTTTTGCTCTTTTAGCAACTGAGGTAATCTCTGAATTAGCTATAGCCAAACAAATAATAATGATCGACAGCATTAGAGAGCTAATATTCAAAGCTGGTAAGTTGACCTTGACCTCTAAAGATCCAGCTTACCGCAAAGTTATCAACCGCTCTAAGCGTGGCATCCAATGCGCTATGTTAGTCTACAAAAATTCTGATAATTATCGTTTGACAACTTTGGGCGATCTGGAAGCCACTCACCAGATGCACTTTTCAACAGTCATTCTTCGTGATGATGAAAATAATATTGTTGATGCAAAAGCCCAGAACACCTTGACCAATAACCCCGAAGATTTTGGAACATGGCTAAAAGTTCAACAGCCAGCCCTTGATAGTCACATGGTTAAAAATAATTTGCAAAGTGTGAAAGGTGCTGATAACCGCAAATCTTCTGGTAATGCCACCAGTGTTCAAGACCCCTCCAATATGACAATGAAAGGCCTTGGAGATTTTGTCAGCGGTAAAACTACTAACGGCAAGACTGCCTCTGCTGATTCATTATCACAAGCGCAACTTTTGATATTGGCGGACACTTTGCATATTCTTGAGGAGGCTCATGGCCCAGATGCTAAAGCAATGGGAATGACACTTCCAGAATATTACAACTACAAAGCTTCTGATAAAATTCGTAATGACTCGGTTGCTGTATAATGGATATGACCTTTATTGATAAAGCTATCCTAGTATTCCTTGG
>Ga0307488_10001872_pt1 | contig 17753 bp, 24 predicted proteins | sample SB02metaG_FD_202248 | JGI IMG/M metagenome (GOLD analysis project Ga0307488, IMG submission 202248) | Sea-ice brine microbial communities from Beaufort Sea near Barrow, Alaska, United States - SB 0.2 | ecosystem: Environmental > Aquatic > Marine > Coastal | place: USA: Alaska | collected... | reverse complement strand
GGTAGGGTGGTGCAGGTTGACCCTATGAAACCCAAGTTGAAAGCGCCTAGATCTAAGCGTTTGAAATTAAAATATGATGACCTGCTTTCAAATTTTGCTTTCAAATTCAACTTGCGCCGCTACAACAAGATGGAGGAGGTGGCGGCGTGCATGGTAGGGCGGTGCAGGTTGACCCCAAATTGACCCTGGGTCGATTGCGATTGGTTTCAGTTTCAGCGATTGAAGCTAAACCGTGATAAGTAGCTTCCAGACTTTGCTTTCAATTTGAACTTGCGCCACTACAGCATGGAGCTGGGGGAAGGGACGCTGGAGGTAGGGCGGTGCAGGTTGACAGTCTCATCGAAACTCACGGTGAAAGCGTCTGGAGCTAAGCGCTTGAAACTGAAATGTGATGAAATCGCCTTCAAAACTTTGCTTCCAATTTGAACTTGCGCCGCTACATGTAGCAGAGGGTGCAGTGGGGGGGGCTGACGCCGGGCTCCACGGTGACCAAGATGGCGGTGTTCCCCCGAAAGGAGGCGCTGGATGAGCAGGGGATGCCCCTCGTTAACCCCGCCAACGCCAAGAAGTGAGTCCCCCGTCTCAGCGCGATAATTTAGAAACAGCGGCGGTGGCGATAGAGAGATGCCCGTCAGGGTGTAAGAGGAGGCACCAGGCTTTCGCCTTGGCCTCCGTCGCGGCGGAAGCTGTGGACGACCAGGGGATGCCCCTCGCCCCCGCCACCAAGTGAGTCGTCTCAGCGCGATGATTAGGAAAAGAGCGCCGGTGGCGGTGACGGTGGCGGGACTGCGAGTGGGTTCGAGTTTCTGCGCGGTTATTAGGCCAGTGCCATTCGATTTTGTCCTCCGATGACGCCAACGCTCCCGCCGCCGCCTCCCACTCCACTTCTAAACCCTAACTCCTAACTCCTAAACCCTAAACCCTAAACCCTAAATCATAAACCCTAAACCTGGTCACGCCTACCTCGACCACCTCTACCACCTTGACCATCCCAGCCAACCACGGACACAAAATAATTTACGCGTCTACCGAACGCCCGCTCTCGTGCAGGGCGACGGACGCGACGGACGTGACGGAGGCTGCGGCGACGGGGGCTGCGGCGGCGGCGAGTGCGGAGGAGGTGGCGGCGGCGGCGGCGGCGGTGGCGGCGCAGGGGGAGGTAGTCAAGGCGCTGAAGGCGGCGGGCGGCACCAACGCGGACGCCGATGTGCAGGCAGCCGTGGCGGCGCTGAAGGTCCTCAAGGGCGCGCTCGCCGGGCTGGAGGGGGTTTAGGGTCTAGGTTTAGGGTTAGGGTTTAGGGTTTTAAACCCCAAACCCCGGCGGCGGCGGGCGGCGGGGCGGCGGCGGCGGCCGGCGGGGCACTGCCGGTAGGGACACAGCCACCGCTTGTATGAAGACCTCCGTTTAGACTTGAAAATTGAAAATATAATATCATCATCGTTAATTCGATCCTCAATCGCCCTTCTCCTCCACGGGCAGCTGATTATAGCATCGTTACTTCGAAACCCAAGCTTGGTCCTCCTCCCCTGGCAACCGCACCAGGAGTGGTGGTCAGTAGCGGAAGTGGCCGTCGAACACGTTCTCCAGGTGACCAGGCAGTCCCTCGCATCGACGAAACTGGTCGATACGGCTCCCACTTTGCAGTCGTATTTGCAATTAACGTAGGGATCGGGCGAACGTGACTTGCCCATACGACAGCTTTCGTACGAGCAATTCGTGTAGGGATTGGCACTGGCAGACTGGGCGAATTGGCCATACGGGAGCGGGAGCCCGTCTCGACCAAATTTCGTAGATTTGTGGGACTGCCAGGTAAGAGGTTCCAGCGCGCACTATTGCAGCGAGCGGTGCCAGCTTGTCGACTGGGTGTCGCGGCACCGCAGGGAGTGCGCCGAGGCGCGGCGGGCGCAGCAGGCTGCCGGCACCGAAATCTGAGCCGGGGACGAGCCGCATTGTGCGAATGATACCCACTCGATGTAAACCCGCATGACCTGAATCGACACGCTTCATGCTACTGACGCCAACATATCTACGGGGAGGGACTGGGTGTAGGAGCCGGGAGGGCGACTGCGGCGAAGGCTGTCACACAGAACAAGTTTAGGTTTTGGGTTTTGGGTCAACCCCCTGAACCCTAAACCCTAAACCCTGCGCTATCTGCCGCAGGTGGAAGAGCATGTTGGCACTGATTTGCCTCACCTCTCGCTTTCGAGCTCTATATGACAAACTGCGTGAAACCACTTAGACACTTGTTGAGACTTAGTGCTAAGTCGTCCCGCTCCACCAATCAGAATGCTCCATTTGGACGACTCAATACTACTTGTTGCTAAGTGTCTAAGTGGTTTCACGCACTTTGTCATAGCTAAACATCCACGATCTACACTAGCTTGATTTATTTGCTACGCTTCACTCACTACTCAATCGCTCGTTCACACTCGCTCACGTCTATCACTTGTTCCTCCCATCCGCATGAAACGAGCGCGCATAGTAGACTCGATGGCGACAAACACGCCGGCGGTGGTGTCCAATCAACCGGTCCAGCAACCGTTCCAGCAACCGTTCTGACAACCGCTCCCGCAACCATTACAGCATCCGTTCTGGCCACCGTTCCAGCAACGGTGCCGGCAACCGTTCCAGCAACCGTTTCGGTGACCGTTTCAGCAAGCGGTCCAGACCGTTTGCCCATAGGAGCGGTTCACTCGATGGCGACGAAGGCGGCGGCGGTGGTGTCCCACCATGGTCGGTCGGCGGGTGCCCGCCCGCGCGGCCGTTGCGCCGCGCCCCCAACCACCAGGGCCTCACCCAAGTGTTCTCATCTCAACTAAAGTTGTGCTTCCTTTGGAGGTCTGAATGGATAGATGGAATGTAAATTTTGTGTGGCATCGTCACTATATTGTGTTTGATCGATAGACTTGAAATATGAAATAAAGACGAAATGTACACTACATTAAGCAACATCTTTGAGATAATCGTATGCCAGTGGGATCACTCAAGTGGTGTCAGGACAAATTGCCAAAACGTTCAAGTGTCAGCTCAACCGAAGCATCCTTGAGGTGTGCCAGTGGGGTCACTCATCAAGTGGTCTCAGAGACACAATCGGCCAAAAGTGCCAGCCGAAAGACGTTCTGTGGTCGTGGTCACGGCAAGGGGCTGACACTCGTCCACTTTTGGGCTTGAAACGTGAGCACTATTTGAGGTATACGTTGGTGGTACCAGTGACAGAACCGGCTCAGGTTGAGCTGAGAAGTGAGCAAGAGCGCATCCGTGTGCATACATAATAAGGAGGCGCCAGGTCATCGCGTGGGCCCCCGTAAGACATAGAGAAGCTTCCGCGTGTATAAGGAGGCACCAGGCTTTCGACCTGACCCCCGTGAGGTGAGAAGTGGAGGAGTGGGAGCCCCCGGGCCCTGCCCAGCAGTACGCGGCGGTCCACGTCCGCCAGGCGGGTGCCGCGCTCCGTGCCCACCATAACCGTGATCTCTTCACCCGCGGGGGCCGCCGCCTTTGTGTGTGTCGCCTTCGAACCTGTGATCACCTCACCCACCGCCACCCTTGTGCGCGGCGCCTTCGAGCCTTTGATCGCCGCAACCGCCGGGGCCGCCGCCTCCGTGCGCGAGGGCTTCGGGGCTTTGCTCGCCCCACTCGCCGCTGCCTTCGTTCGCGCGGCCTTCTCTGCCCTGACCCCCGCCGCGGGGCGCTGCCGCCGCTTCACCACCCCCACCTTCACACCCTTCGCAGCGGAGGCGGATGAGGAGGAGGTCGATGAAGAGGATAGAAGCGCAGGGGACGTCGGCGGCGGCGCGGCCGGCGCCGCCGTGGGGTCATGCAACGCGGCGCCCGCCGTGGCGCACAACGCCACAAACGAGGGCCTGGCGGACATTGCTCGCTGCGTCATCGGGTGACATTTAACTCAAGAGACGAGGCTTAAAAGTGTGTTGGATGACGTGGCGAGCAATATAGGGCCTGACGGATATTGCTCGCCACGTCATAGGGTGCCGTTTGACTGAAGAGACGAGGGATCAAAGTGCGTTGGATGACGTGGCGAGCGATATAGGGCCTGGAGGATATTGCTTGCCACGTCATGGGGTGCCATCTGACTGAATAGACGAGGGTTTGAAGTGCGCTGGATGACGTCAAGCGATATTCGCCAGGCCCTACCAAAAACTCTTCGTCGGAAGCCGTTTTGTTGGACCGCATTCTCTGATCCACCATGGTCAACACCGCCGCGGTCAGCGCCCGAAGGTCCGCTCGCAACTCCTTCGCCTCCCCCGTGCGCCGGGCCCGGGGAATAACGCACGCTGCCACATCAGCCGTCAAGCTCATGAAACTAGGGCTGGCAAACGTGGTTGATGACGTGGCGGGCGTTATCCTCTGCCGTGCGTCGGACTCGGGGAAATCATCGCCCGCAGCGACGTCATAGGATGCCATGTAACTCAAGTAATGAGGGTCGCAAATGTGCTTGATGACGTGGCGGCCATTTTTGTTGAGTCAGCCGCACCCGTGCGCGCGTTGAGGAGCACCGCCCGCTTCTCGGGCCAATAAATTGATGGTTGCCACGTCAAAGGGTGCCTTTAAGTCAATAATGCGGGGTCTAAAACGTTGTGGATGACATGGCAGAGAGAGACGCTTCGGCGTGTATAAAGAGGCCCCCAGGCTTTCGTCCTGGACCCCGTGACTCGAGTAAGGAGGGTCTGAAATGTGGTGGATGACGTGGCAGGCCTTGTTCACTGCGCCCTGCCCGTTTCATGACCGCCGCCTCGCTCCCGCCGGTCTCCTCGAAGTAATCCAAAAGCTCCATCGGGGCTGTCACTTCCTCCTCAGTGTACTCCCTCTGCTTCTTTCCAGAGCCCTCGAATCATAGCCAAGTAAATCAAAGGAGCTCGACTGGTCATACAATGGCGTATAATCAAAATACGATGAGAAAGAGAGAGACGCTTCCGCATGTATAAGGAGGCACCAGGCACTCGCCCTGGCCCTGGCCCCTGTTCAAATTAGGATGTTGTACGGCGGGGTGGGCTGGGGGCGTGGTGGATGACGCTGCTGGCTGCTCGGCCCTACCTTAAATCCCCTGTGGGTGCGAGGGGTGGAGGTGACGGCACGGGTTAAGCCCTCGCCCTCTTTCCTCTTGGCTTCTTTCCCCTTGGCTTTCACCACGTGCTCCTGCACTTTCTCCATGGCGTCCAGCCACTGATAACACGCCAGCTGGAGCAAATGCTCGGGCGCCAGCTTCTGCACGCACTTCACCTCGAATATCTCACCGTTGCATAGGGGCGCGAGTTGCAATTGAAAGCAACACTTGAAAGCAGGCGCTCTCAACACGGGTGTCAATCAGGGAGTTACACGCGTCCACTTTTTGGCTCAAGGTTAGCACTTTTTGTAGGATACACCGGGTCAGTTGGGTACGGGGGTGAAATCAGAAGCCTGGTGCCTCCTCATACACATTGACGCGTCTCTCTCTGAGTCAATTGGGTGGTTTCAGTGACAACGCGGTACAGGTTGAACTCAGAAGTGGACCAGTGGAAGCCCCGAGTGTCAACTCCACCGCCGCACCGTTGCGGCCGGCTTTGGTGACGGCGTCGGCGGCACCGAGAATGGTGACGATGGCGCCGAATCGAAACGAGACATCGTACCGCCACGTGGGGCCCGGCATGCGGCATCATGCTCATCAATTCTGATATCCCGCCACAAAGTTGGGCTGCAAGGCTCGGCATCGTTCATGTCAGTGTGGTCAGTATGGTTATTCAACCATTTTACCAAGCAAGTATCACGCCACTCAGTTTGGTCATCATAGCGTCTGCCAAACACTCTGGTTTGACCGGGCATGGACGGGAACGGGAGCCAGGGCGAAAGCCTGGGAGAGAGAGACGCTTCCGCGTGTATAAGGAGGCACCAGGCTTTCGCCCTGCCCCCCGCGGTGCCTCCTTATACAGGCGGAAGCGTCTCTCTCCTCTCTGATGTGAGCGGGCCTCACCGGCGCTCGTAGGTGACGGTGCCGCTGAGAGCACCGCCGTCCAGGGGGAGGTGGCTCACCAGAATCTCTGCGCAAGTCGCGGCCGCCGCGCTGGGCACCCAGTCCAAGTGTCCGTCGCTGAAATGACACTCGCCACGTCACAGAGAGGCGCTTACCTCAAGAAGCGAGCATCTAACATTGCATAACATGGATTGAAACGACGTGGCAGAAGCATCGAATCATCCACCAAACCCTGCCCAGTCAAAGTGCGACAGCTGGAATGGCCGAAACAGATAACCGCCCTGCATCGCCTCGTACCAGCTCGCGAGGCGCAGAAAGTCGCGGATGTGCGAGGGGTCGTTGGCTAGCACCTCGCGCATACATCGGATGGCCTCGATGTCGTCCCCAGTGAGGTCAGGCACGCCGCGCCGCAGGGGCTTGCACTCCTCCGCTTTCCAGCCTAACGTCTCACATTTTGTGAGAGAGAGTGAGAGAGAAACGCTTCCGCGTGTATGATGAGGAGGCCCCAGGCTTCCGCCTTGGCCCCCGTACTCTCCGGCTTGACGTGAGCATTGTTTATGGGATACGTCGGGAGGTTTTAGTGACGAGAACAGCTCAGCTTGAGCTGTGAAGTGGACGAGTTGACCCCCCTGCCGCTGCGGCTGTTTTGAGCGCTTTGCTCTTGTTCCATCTTTTGCAGCCCCCAGGCGAGCTGGCGGGCCAACGCCGTTGACTCCCCCTTGGCCCCGGAAATAACCCCTGCTCTGACCCCTTGCGGGGCGGGGGAGTCAACGGTGTACTTGTGCTCGTGCGCCGCTACCACGGCCGGGGCGTAGGGTCATTGATAACAAGCACTCGAGCTGTGATATGTGCATGACTTCAGGGTGACTGCTCATACAGACGCGTGTCCAGTTCTTGGTTGAGTGCTTGTTCTCAATAACCCCCTGTCAGGGCTGGAGGTTCATTGAGAACAAGCACTCGAATCGAGATCGGAGCACAACTTTTCGGGTACCTTCTTCAGGGTGAGTGCTCATATAGACGCGCGGAGGAGGAGGAGAAAATTCAACGTCGGTCGCGTGGTTGTTCTCAATACACCCCCTGCCAGGGCTGGAGGGTCGTTGAGAACAAGCACTCGCACCGATTTAGGAGCATGACTTGCCCTCAGGGTGAATGCTCATGTAGATGCGTGGAGGAGGAGGAGGAGATTCAACGAGTTCAGAAGTTCAACGTCGTCCGCGTGATTGTTCTGAACACCCCCCTTGCCAGGCCAGTGATATCCGACACGGCCTCCACCAGCCCGGCGCCGGCCAGGCTCGGGACGGTGGTATCGATAATGGCGTCGCGGTCGGAGTCGCACACCATGTTGTAGCGGCGCAAGGTGATTTGTAAGCAAACTTTGAAAGCAATTCATCATATTTTAGATTCGAGCGCTGAAACTTGGCCGCCGCCATTCCAGCAAGATATTGAGTCACCGCATACGATGACGTAAGATGATAAATGCGTAATTTTCTCATCCGGAGTTACGAAACAGAGATTGCCCATACAAGTTTCGGCACATTTCCGAAAATGGCCGCGTGACGTAGGGTGATCAGTTATGCGACCCTGCTCCACGCCCAAGCGCGATCAACACGGGGTCAACCAGGGATCAATCTGCATCGCCCTACGGTGTGTGCCTGGAGGGAGCTCACGGTATCGGATAATATGGCCCCCGGAAGGAACTTGACGATGTCGGTGACTGAGAACTTTGACGCTGGGGTATGCCTGACATCCGACTCTGGTTGCAAGTGCCCGCACCGCCGCACCTCCACCCTCGGCTAGGGCCTTACACTATGACACGGAGGAGGTAAGGAGGAGGCGGGTGTGTACCGGTGCACAATGAGATGGAGGGGGTGTGGAAGAGACGAGTATGTACCGATACACTATGCGACGGAAGTGTTAAGGAGGAGGCGAGTTTGGAGGCGAGTGTGTACGGGTATATACTATGAGACGGAGGAGGTTATAAAGGGGAGAGTATTCATGGGTGCACTATGAGACGGCTGAGGTAGAGGAGGAGGCGAGTGTGTACCGATACACTATGAGACGGAAGAGTTGAGGAGGAGGCGAGTGGTGTGGAGGCGAGTGTGTACGGGTATACTATGAGTTGGAGGAGTTTAGGAGGCGAGTATGTACGGTTTCACATGCTATGGAGGAGGTAGAGGAAGAGACGAGAGCGTGCCGGTGCACTATGAGACGGAGGAGGTAGAGGAAGAGACGAGTGTGTAGCTGTATACCGGTACACTATGAGCAAGCAGTGGACAGTCCCTGATCCCTGCCCACGGCGGCAACGGCGCGCTGAGGCGTTGGGACCATTCTGGGTCCACCCGCAGGAAAGGCAGCTTGCCTCCCTCCTCCTCTTCCGCCACCACGTTGTCGTGGCGCAAATCGAAATTAAAAGCAAAGTTTGAAAGCGGTTGATCATAATTTAGCTTCAAGCGTTGAAACTGAGCGGGGACAAGCCGGGATCAACCTGGGGTCAACCTGCACCACCCTACCACGTACAGGCGCTCACTGGCCCGGGTGGCTGCCACGTACAGCGGGTTCGCGCAAAGCTCCGGCGGCAGATCCTTGCTGTAGCAGCGCAAGTTGAAGTTAAAACCAAAATTGAAGCAAAAATGAAAGCTGTTTATCGTATTTCGCATTCAAGAGCATAGATCCATGCGCTTTCAACACGGGTTTCATCAGTTCTACCAGCACCTGCACCTCCCTACTGTGCCGAAGTACTTGAAGTAATTCGCCGAGAATCAAAACACGATCACCACGGGACGCTCCAGGCCCTTGCTGTAGCGCCGCACATTGATTTTGTAAGCAAACTTTGAAAGCGGTCCATCATGACTTATTTTCACGAGCACGATCCAGACGATTTCAACACGGGTTTCCTCGGTTCAACCTGCACTGCCCTACCTTTGATGCGTGGAATGTGGTGATGCAGACTTTCCCGCGGAGTAAGGAGTCACTCAGCTCCTCCTCACAGGAGGGTCATTGACAACAAGCACTCGACCGAGATCGGAACTGTGCCCGCATGACTGAATTTAACTTCGGGGTGAACACTCTCACAGACGCTGTGAGCGAGGGGGAGAAGGACATTCAACGTTGGTCGAGCGCTTGTTCTCGAAGCACCCCCTGCCTCATCCGACACCGACACGTACACCGGCACGTTGTGCAGCATAACCAGGGTGTTCTCCAGCTGCGCTAACGGGGTCTTCGAGTTGAGCTTTGCACCCTTGACTGTCGGCGAGAGGACGAAGATGTCATCTGGTGAGTACCCCTTTTCGTTCAACAACCAATCAATCTCATCCACCAGCACTTGCTGTAGTGGCGCAAGTTGAACTTGAAAGCAAACGTGACAGCAGCTCATCATACTCCAGGTTCAAGTGCTTAGTTCCGGGCGCTGTCAACATGGGTATCATCGGTCCAACCTGCACCGCCCTGCCTTGTGAGGCGACTTTGAAGGCTTGGCCCACGAGGTAGGTGACGGGCGGGCCGGAGGGGTCCGTCCACCCGGGGCCCGGGCTGTAGCGGCGCAAGATGAAATTGAAAGCAGAAGTTGATAGCGGTTTATCACATTTGAGTTTCGAGCGCTTATTTCCAGGCGCTTTCAACTTGGGTTGAATAGGGTGAACCTGCAACGCCCTACCGGGCGCGGTCGGGCGCTGATGCAAGGGAACCCCAGCATGGCGTCGTTGACGAAGGCGGCCATGTGCGGCGTGGCGCGGAACGACGTGCGCAGCGCGTGCCGCACCCATGGCCGGACGGTCAACGCCTGCACCACCCCCGCCCCCGCCCCAGCCCCTGCCCCCGCCCCTGCCGCCGCCACCGCCTCTGATTGTTTGCGTTTAGAGGGAGTCAACGCCCCCGCCCCCGCCGCCGCCGCCGCCGCCGCCACCCCCTTTTCCCCGACCGCCGCCGCCGCAGCCGCCGCCACCACCCCCTCCGCCGCCACCGGAACCTGCGCGCCGCACTCCCGCGGGTTGTACAGATCCCGATCCGCCATGGACAGAAACCTGAAGCCAGGGCTACATAGATGTTACTCAGCCCATCACCCACCACATTTACGACCGTTGTGTCTTGAATTAAATGTCATCACATGACGTGGCGAGTGCAATGACTTGGCTCTGGCCACGTGATTCACGATATCTGAAAATCTCCCCCATTGACTGAACGGCAGAAAGCAAGAGAGAGACGCTTCCGTGTGTATGAGGAGGCACCAGGCTTTCGCCTCGCCCCCCGATGAGTCAAATGGCATCCAATGACGTGGCCGCACCTGGAGTCGGCACCGCGGAACTGGTAGATGCTCTGCCTCGAGTCCCCCAGCACCAGCAGCCGAGGCCGGGCGGATAATGCTTGCTACGTCACGTCATAGGGTGCTATATAAAACAGAAGACGAGGTTCAAAGTGCGTTGGATGACGTGGCGAGCAAGAGCAATATCCGGCAGGCCCAACCAGCAGCGAGGGAAGCGACGCCGCCGCCGCCGCCACCTGACCCCCGCCGCCTCCTCCCGCCACCGCCGCCGCCACCGCCGCTTCCTGGCGGTCGCGCAACACCTCCAGGTAGGGACTAGTAGATGAAGCTCTCATGGGATGATAAAGCCACCTCATAGAATGATATTCAACTCAATAAGCGAGGTTTTACGATGTGGTGGATGATGTGGACGTGGCAGCACGTCATTGACGTGGCGATCCGCCCGTACCTTGAGCACGAAGCGGTGGAGCAGCGGCGTCAGGTCCTGCGCCTGGCACCAGGTTCATCGAGAACAACACTTCAACCGAGATTCGTTGCACGACTTACCGTCAGATTTCATGCCCATACAGAGGCGTGGAGGATAAGGACGATATTCAACGTCGGTCGAGTGCTTGTTCTCAAGAACTCCCCTACTTCGTCGATGACCAAACAGTCGAACGCCACGCGCGAGTGCGGGCACCTATCATCCTCCACTAGCGCCCACAGCACCTCGTCGTTGCGGCAGTTGGGGGCGTAGTACCGCGCGGCCATCGCGTGGAACGAGTGCACCTCCAGCTTGTAGCGCCGCAACTTGAAAATGAAAGCAAAAGTTGAAAGCGGTTTCTCATTTTTCAGTCTCAAGCGCCTGTTCCAGCTTCCAGGCGCTTTCAACATGGATTTTTTAGATGTTATCGGTTCGTCAATGCACCGCCCTACCAGGTTGCCTAGCCCGAGCTCCCGGGCGCGCTGGCGGGTGTGAAGCTTGAGCCGCGCGTTGTACGTCAGCAGAAGGAAGCGCACGCGCGGCGCCGCCTCGGCGCAGTGCAACACTGTGGTGGTCTTACCGCTGCCCGCCACGGCTTCGCACGCCACGTTCAATCCCGCTATTACCGACGCCACTACTTCCATTTGCTCGGACGACGCCGGCGGCAGCGGCGGCGGCGGGGTTGTGTGGACGGAGGACGCGTCACGCTCGGATACCGAGGAGGAGATGTCACGCGCGGATGCCGAGGAGGACGGGCGGCGCTTGCGGAGGGCAGCGGCGCGGGTGAGGCCTCGGGATGCCGAGGAACGCGTCGGACGGCACCCTATCCCCGGCACCCTAGCGATGGAGCTGGAGGCGAGGCGCCCGAGCGCCAGCCCCATCGCGGCGCCGCGGTGTATGACGGGCGCTACTGGGGGAGGCGGCGACTCGCTCGCGACGTGTCGCTCACCGCGTCCGTCGCGCTGCCGGGGGTCAGACGCAACGGCGCCGTGGTTGTGGCGAGGGTCGACGTCATCTTCACGACGTGTGAGAGCCAAGCAAAACTAACAGTAAGCTGGCCGGTCCCAGCCCGACCGACCCTCCAAATAATCAAAACAAGCAGCGTCTCCGCTGCAGCCGCCAAGCTCATCATCGCTGTGCCGGATTTCGGGTGGAGTGTTCATGATGCTCACAAGTAGCCGTGGCGTCGCCACGCAGAGTGCGGGACTTAGACGTTAGACTCATCTCTGTAACCAATATCCCCGTACGTCAACTTACACCCGGTTCGTGCTGCCGTGTTGCCGCCTCCGCCACCGCAGCCGCTGCCGCCGTCATTCACGCCGCCTTCGACACCACCCCACCTCTTCAATCCGGAGCAGAGCTCGCCTCACTCACATACACCCGCGGCTGTCATCTGAGCACTCGACGCAGACTTATCACTGTATGTAAAATCCTCTTCTCTGCCGCAAAATTGCATGTGTAGTAATGATCATTATATGCATTTGAAAACTATGGGGGCAACTCCACTAGGGGAGGCTTGACGCTGCTCCCTGTTCCAGCTCAGCTTTAGATCGTTGTGTCCCTGAGTCCACTGGCAGCTACTCTACTTGATGCCTCGAAGATGCTTAGCGTGGAACTGAAAAGGGAAGTGGTGTGGGGCCCTCGCTGGCCGCCAGGCGGGCGCACTCGCTCGATATCTGGAAGGCGCCCGAGCATAGGGTGTAGGGTGAACGAGAGGGGGCGTCCGTCCGTAGCGCGGCGTGTCAGGACGCGTGTGCCAGTGCGGGTAAGAGCCATTGGTACATGTGTCAATTCCTATAGTCAAACAGGGCATAGTGGCAGACATCCGGGGATGGTGAGAAACGTTTGAAGTCTAAACATTGCAGCTCATTTCGGCACTGCGTTACCCGGCCGGAGCGCAGGTGAGTATGTTGGACGCGGGCTCCCGGATTCCCGCGCGCGCCTTCCTCGCCACCTCCTGGTGCCCGCCCCTTGCGGCTCTCCAGCGTGTCAACTGACGTCTTCGCGTCAAAGTCTGTAATGTGCGGCACTCGTCCTATGGTTGCGCCCGCACCCATGCCAGCGTCTCGGGGTGGCTCTGGGAAATAGCTACGAGTACACAGTGTTCTTTGTTCCACGGGCAGCCGTGCGCTCGCGCCCACTGCAGTACCTCCAGGTGCCCGTTCCGAGCGGCGTACATACACGTCATCGCATCCCACGAGCAGTCGTGCTCTCGCGCCCACCGCAGTACCTCCAGGTGCCCGTGCTTAGCGGCCCAGGCGCAAGTCCGACCGTCCCACGGACAGTGGTGCTCCCGCGCCCACCTCAGTACCTCCAGGTGCCCGCCCTCGGCGGCGTAGCAACACGTCGCCTCGCTCCACGGGCAGCTGCGATCCCGCGCCCACCGCAGCACATCCAGGTGCCCGCCCCGAGCGGCGAATAAACAAATACTGTGGGCTCCACTGTGTAGCGGCTCAAGCTGAAATTGAAAGCAATCGTTGTAAGCAATAGAAGACGTTACAGTTTCAAGCGCTGAAACCGCAGGCGCTTTCAACACGGCCTTCCATACTGTCAACCTGTACCGCCCTACCACTGGTGCTCCACCAAGGGCACCCGTTGTCCTTTGCCCAAGCTGTAGCTGCGCAAGTCGAAGTTGAAAGCAAAGTTTGAAAGCGTTCCATATGATGTTGGCTTCAAGCGCAGACACCAAGCGCGGCCACCGGGGTTCAACCTGGGTTCATCCTGGGGTCAACCAGGGGCTTACACTCGTTCACTTTTCAGCTCAACGTAAGCGCTTTCTGTGGGATAGGGGGTGCATTGAGGGTTTGTTTAGGGGTTATTTTGCGGGTGTTTAGGAGGTGTCGGGGGACCTTGGGGGGTGTTGGGCATTCAAAGGGTGTATTTGGTGTCAGATTCGGCTCAGGTTGAGCTGAAAAGTGGACGAGTGTAAGCCCCTGGGGTCAACCTGCACCGCCTCACCAAGCCAGCCGCACGACGGACGTGCAGAACTCCCTGATATCGTGCGTCACCACCCACACACTCTTCCCCAGCACCACCCGTCTCGTCCCCGCGCGCGGCAGGTCGGAGGCCGCCACCGCCGCCCGACACGCGCTCCCCGCCTGCGCGAGGAAGGTGCGATCGATGGGGTCCAAGTGCCGTAGCACCTTCTGCTCGAAGAGGTCAGGAAACCGCTGGAGCAGGTCGACCAGCGGCGAGAAAGTGTTGTTGTCGTTGTTGTTGTGTTTGGCGGCGCCACCCCCGTGGCTGTCCGCCGCGGCCGGCTCGGGCGGCGGCGAGAGGGGCGCGGCGCCGGCGGCGGAGGAGGAGATCCCCGCCATGGCGCTCACAGCTCGTGCCAGCATGCGGCGCTCCGGGGGGGCGAGCGCGCGCGTTGGTATTGGGGGGCACTGCCCTCCAAAGGTATTAGATCACACAGGAGAGTTTAGAGCGGCTGCAGTGCTGGCCTATTGTCGTCCACCCGTTGACTCGACGTGATTGGTTGCACAGTTTTCGTCCGAGTCAGCCTCTGTCACCTAGAGCTCCGACACCCCCACCGCCACTTCCAACGCGCACCGTTCACGTTGTGCAACCCGCCAACCGGCGCGCGCCTTGCCGAAGGGCGCGACATCCTCCACCGACGCGGCAATGCGGTTCACGTGGCGCGCTACCGCGGCAGCGGCCGGCGAGGAACTCCCGCGCGCTGAAGGCCTTGCCCGAACTGGTGCCGTGCAACGACGCAACCAGCGGCCGCGGCGCGCTCGAGGCCAGGGGCTTACACTCGTTCACTTTTCAGCTCAACTTGAGCCGTGTCTGACACTCAAAAGCACCCTACACACCCTAAACTCCCCCTAACACCCCCTTACCACGGGCTACACAGGCCCTACGCGCACCCCCTATCCCATAAAAAGCGCCAAGTTGAGCTGAGAAGCGGACGAGTGTAAGCCACTGGCTCGAGGTCTTCCGTACAACGACGACACAACCGCGGCGGCCACCGGACACCTGCACGCGCACGCCGTCGCCCGCGCCACCGTCCTTGGCGCCGAAAGAGACGAAAGGTGAGTCGCCGTGGGGGGGAGAGTATGGATAAGAGGGGACCCGGAACACGGAGAGGTGGGTCGGGGTGACGCGCGAATTTCGGAGTTATAGACCCTCGAAATGGTACCGGTCTATCATCACGGGATATTTTTTTCCGTTTTGTTACCCTGCTGACACGTGGCACAATGCTCGAATCACAGAGCCCGCCCAGACACGAAACAGACACAGCGACCGAATCATTCTGTTAAGTCTGTTCCTTTCTGTTTTTTTCTGTTCCAAAGATACGCGACGTCGACGCGAGTGCAGGTTGCCGTTGTTCTCTCCGACACCCCGGCGCACCACAACCATCCGCGCGACACAAGCCTGCCGCACCGAGCCGCCTCCACCCTCCGTCATTCGTACAGCTACCTGCACGATCGGTCGGCACTGAAGCGGGAAAGCACATTCAGATATTTGTCAGTTAGCCAGGCAAACGGTTCGTCGGCACTGAGGAGAGACGCTTCCGCGTGTTTTGAGGAAGGCGCCAGGCTGTCCATCCTCGTCCCTCCGCGTTGTGTGGCCCGCGTCTGCCTCCCGCCCAGGCGCACGTCTCACCTCCCACCTTGCAAGCACCATGCCGCTGCGGCAGATCGCTCGCGCGGCGCTTGGCGCAAGCGCCCGCGGCAGGGGCTTACACTCGTCCATTTTTCAGCTCAACTTGAGCGCTTTGTATGGGACAGGGGGTGCGCGTAGGGGTTCTGTAGCCCGTGTTAAGTGGGTGTTAGGGGGTGTTTAGGGTGTGTAGGGTGGGTTTGTGTGTCAGACACGGCTCAAGTTGAGCTGAGAAGTGGATGAGTGTAAGCCCCTGGCCCACGGTGGCTGCGCCACCCGCACCCTGGCGACCTTCCCTTCCCCCCTCTGCGCCACCTCGCTCTCCTCCTCCCCCCTCCGCGCCACCGCCGCGGGGTTCCTGTTGGCCGGTGCGCGCAGTGCCACGACCAGCACTGCAGATAGGGCCTGAAGGTCATTACTTGCCACGACGGAACACGTCATTTTTCTCAAGAAACATGGATTCGAAATGCATGCAATGAAGTGGCGAGCAACATTCGTCAGTCCCTAACTCCACGGCGGCTGAAGCAAAAGCTGGTGGTGATGGGTAGGGGCCTGTCATGTACGTTTCGCCACGTCACAGGAATTATTTGAAGAAGGAAGGAAACGAGGGTTCCAAATGAGTGTTGATGACATGGCGAGCAATGGGCCGGGTAGATACTGCTCGCCACGTCACAGGATTCTTTTCAAGGCAAGACGCGAGGGTTCACAATGCGTGTCGACGACGTGGCGAGAATGAAGGGCCAGGCACCGTAGACTGATTCTGCCCGCAACGTTAAATCTTACATCGGGAAACGAGGGTTAAAATTGCGTTTTGATGACACGGCGCGCAATATCTGACAGGCCGCCCTTCACGTCAATCCACAGAGTGCCCGGCCCAGAGTCGACCAGCTCTGACCCGCCACCCGCCTCACTCACATGCTTTGACGGTCCTGACTGTTTGCTCATGTAGAAGCCGACCAACTCTCACGTAGATGATTCTTAATTCTACTCTATATGTTTTCGCAGGTGCCTAGGCCTAGCGGACATTATTCGACCCATCATCGACACGCCATTTACACCCTCGTTTCATGAGTTGAATTGCATCATGTGACGTGGCAGGCAATATCTGACAGGCTCTGGTGCTGGGCAGTGGCTGGGGCGCGGTAGGCACCGACAGATAATGCTCACCACGTCATAGGATGGCATTTAACTCATGAAACGAGGGTAAAGAATGCTTGTCGGTGACTCCACCGGGGTGCAGTGACTGCCGGATATTGCTTCCCACGTCATAGGATGACATTGGATGGCGTGGCGTGCAATATCCTCCTAAACCCTGAACCCCAAACCCTAAACCCTAAACCCTAAACCCCTCGGCCCTCCGGCCCGGTGGCGCTGCTTAAGACCATCGACTCGTCATTGTACGACGTCAGGTATGGACCAGGGGCTCACACTCGTCCATTGTTCAGGTCAACCTGAGCCGTTTGTGTCACTGACGCTACCCAGCCAGCCAGCCAGTGCATCCCTCAAAAAGTGCCAAGGTTGAGCCGAAACGCGGACGAGTGTGGGCCCCTGGTCGTGACTGCTGAACACTTCTCGACGTGTCATAGAATGGCGTTTTACTCAATAAACGAGGGTTTCCGATATGTGTTTGATGACGTGGTGAGCACTATCCAGCAGTCCCTAACGGCTGCGTCATCTCGCCGCGCAACTTCTTTCTCAACACACCGCTGCTGCCCGGCGTTACTGTGGTCGGGCCCGCCTTTTTCTGTTTTATTTCGTGAATACTCTTCTTCATTGCAAGTTTACCCATCACGTAAGGCGCATGGGTAGGGATCGTGACCATACCATGCTACGCGTCACTCTGCAAGGAACGCAAACGCCAACGCGTTTGCCAACCCTCGTGTGTGGAATTGATCTCAGTGTTGGCGTTCCTAGGAACGCTCATCCCCACGAAATCGGGGGTCTATTTACCCAATGATGGCGACCTGGTCGGACTTCCGGCGAGGCGGTCGGTGGGCTGTTCAAACTGGACAGTTCTGATTGGTCAAACGTGATTCGACACCATGCCCTCGATACCAGATCTGACACTGAATTTACATGGCATGCTATGACGTGGCGAGGGCCGATGTGCAGCGGGCCCGACGGCGCGGGCACTGTGGAGGCGCGCACAGTCATCGAGCCCGTGCGCAAACTGCTTCCCGGCAGGGCCTGAGCGTTATAGGACCGGGCGTAGGCCCAACCATTTGCCAGCGATATCTTCGCATATTCACGGGGGTGATCTATTGCCATTTATAATTTTGTCCCTTTTCTTGAGTCAACTCGTCGGCACAAGTTTAATAATTAAGCTTCCAGAACGAGTTGACTCAAGAAAAGGGACAAATCCCTAAACGGCAATAGATCACCTCCGTGAATACGCGAAGATAGACGAGCTGTCCTGACCCATCACGTTTGTGTCGTTCTACTGAAAAACCTCCCTGTCGTT
>Ga0307488_10001871_pt1 | contig 17763 bp, 16 predicted proteins | sample SB02metaG_FD_202248 | JGI IMG/M metagenome (GOLD analysis project Ga0307488, IMG submission 202248) | Sea-ice brine microbial communities from Beaufort Sea near Barrow, Alaska, United States - SB 0.2 | ecosystem: Environmental > Aquatic > Marine > Coastal | place: USA: Alaska | collected... | reverse complement strand
AGAGCTTATTAATTATTCTTAACTTTCCATAATTACATTTCACTGTAAAAAATCGTCTCAACTCCATACTTTTAGCCAAGAAGCCAAAATGTATAACGCTACTTTAATGATGCTAACTGTAAAAATAAGGTAATCTATTAGGAGGTAGCTCTTTTTTGGTAATAATTATACCAAATAAGAGCATAGTTGCGCTATAAGCAATACGCATAAAGATCCCCGTAATGGACAATATACTTTTTTATATTACTTAAGCGCCATCAATCCAGGCAATTATGAGTGTTTCCAGAAGCTATCTTCAACAAACACTACAATATGCCCGACAATATCATCTACATGATAGATCATATATATATAATCTATGCTTATATAAAGCTAAGAAAGAACTAACTTTACGACTAAAGTAATAATCAATTATATGACTTCAGGGATTTTGATCTATTTATGAAAAGCACTTTTAACGACCTATATGGGCATATAGAAAGAACAAAGTATAAAGAAATGCTTGATAATAAACTGCTCGCCTACATAGAGGCGCATATTGGCAGCCTCCATAAAACTATCTCGATAAACTCGATAGAGCCCGCGGCCACTCTTTTTGAATTCACCACGGCCTACATCGATTCAGCTTATGAATATTTAGATGCTATTTACACTTTGGCCGTTGAATCAAAGACCACAGGTTACTTAAAGCCTTTTATTAACTTGGCCTTTATGTTTTTCATTAAACCTCCCGAGTTACTTCTTCAGTATCAAGGGGCACAGCGACTGCTTTATCAAGCTTATCTATCTAATCGCTTGCTAGAGGAGCTCAACGATCAAATTACCAGCATTAGTCCAGCGCCATTGAGCCCAATGGATATCAGTATGGACAACATTGTCTGTCATGCACTCGTTGGCGACGAGCTTGCTAATCAACTCGATCATCTCGTATTTCTCGCGTTAGAGACCACAATATCAGACAAGTCTGTGTTTGAGCAGCCACAGACGCAACTGTATCTCGAGCGCATACGCGAGGGTAACTGGCAACAAGTTAAGGAGCGTTGGCCCTGCTTTAAAAACAAGCTAAGCGTTCATTTACACATCGGTTTCTCTTAAACAGCTTGCTGGTGCGCAAACGTTTGCGCGATAGTTATAAGCAATAGTCATTCAACGGCATTCCAAACAATTAGTGTTAAAGATGCTTAAGCGAACGCAGACCTTGCGCAGTTACTTTTTATTGAAGCTACTTGGCTCCAAGGTCAACACCTGTGTTTGCTCGCGCTTTGTCTCCTCTGAGGCGCTCACCCGTGTTTGCAGCTCTTGGCGTGTATTTGCAAAACGCATTTCATCCGCAAAGTCACAGTTAACGCACTCGCGAAAATCTTTGCCGTCGCGCTTGTACATCATTAATTTATCCATCTCCGCACAGCGAGGACAAACCGCTCCTGCGATGAAGCGCTTTACAATCTTCTCAGTCATAACTCTCTACTTAAACAAAACATTTAAAATTCGTTGCTTATCACATTGCTTATCAATTAGAGACGTCCCATCCATGGACAGCTCTATATTAGTTACCTAACGCTCGCCTTATTGGATCATTCATACAAGCCTTGCAGGCGTCATTAAACAATACCGCCGTGTCGCAGCAGTGCATCGGTATTGGGTTCGCGCCCCCGAAAAGCCTTAAATAATGCCATGGGCTCTTGCGAGCCACCATTGGCCAGAATTGTATTTAAAAACTTTTCTCCGGTGGCTCGGTCAAAAACCCCCTTTTCTTCAAATAGCGAGAAGGCATCTGCCGATAAAACCTCTGCCCACTTATAGCTGTAATAGCCTGCAGCATAACCACCGGCAAATATATGGCTAAAGCCGTTTTGGAATTTATTAAACGCCGGCGGCTGCATTACCGCAACCTCGCTTCGAACCTGATCTAGAACTTCCTGTGCTTCTACCGGATTGGCATCGCTGTATTGCGCATGCAGTCTAAAGTCAAACAGCGAGAACTCAAGCTGTCTAACCATCTGCATGCCCGACTGGAAGTTTTTAGCGGCCAACATCTTCTCTAACAAATTATCAGGCAATGGCTCGCCCGTTTTATAATGACCCGATATCATTGGTATTACCTCGCGTGCCCAGCACCAATTCTCTAAAAATTGGCTTGGCAGTTCTACCGCATCCCAGGCTACACCACTGATACCGCTGACAGCTGACTCGGTCATTTGAGTCAGCATATGATGTAGACCATGGCCAAATTCATGAAACAAGGTTGTTACTTCTTGATGGGTTAATAGTGAAGGCTTACTACCAACAGGGGCACTGAAATTACAGGTAAGATAAGCAACGGGTAACTGAAGATTACCATCGCGCAGACGACGCGTACGACAGTCGGCCATCCATGCGCCGCCCCGTTTTTTATCGCGCGCATAAATATCAAAATAGAAGTAAGCCTGTATTTCGCCCGCTTTTTTAATCACAAAAAAACGCACATCTTCATGATAGAGCTCGACCGTATCGACAGGCTCTATGGTAATGCCAAAAAGCTTGCCGACCACCGTAAACATGCCATCCATAACGCGCTCGGCGGGAAAGTATGGCCGCAAATCTTCTTGTGAGATGGCGTAATCACGCTGGCGTAGTTTTTCACTATAGTAAGCAACATCCCATGCTTGTAGATCGTCAATTTGATGCTCGTCCGCCGCAAATTCTTGTAGTGCCGCTAGATCCTTGTTAGCAACCGGCAAAGATTTCTCAGCTAATGTGCATAAAAAGGCATCGACCTGCTCTGTTGATTCCGCCATTTTTGTTGCTAGTGATAAATCGGCGTAGCTGTCAAACCCTAGCAGCTGGGCTAACTCAAAACGCAGCGCTAAAGTCTCTTTGATCAGTGGTGAATTGTTCCACTTACCACTGGTGGCGCGCGTTGCATAAGCTCTATAAATTTCTTCTCGGAGCGCGCGGTCATCGGCATAAGTTATTACGGCCATGTATGATGGAATATCAAGAGTGATGACGTAACCGCTTAAGTCTTTTTGGGTGGCGGCCTGCTCGGCACTGGCAAGAGCGCCCTCTGGCAGCCCAGCCAATGCAGCTGCGGTTTCAAAATGAGTAAACCAAGCTTGGGTGGCGTCGAGTACATTGTTGGAAAAATTCATCGATAAGGTAGACAGCTGCTTTTGCAACTCGCCATAGCGTCGCTTTTTAGCTTTAGGCAAGGCCACACCTGCAAGCTGAAAGTCACGTAGAGCATCGGTAATAACTTTTTGCTGTGGGGCCGCTAGCGCAATAAAAGCCGCGCTAGACTTAATCGACTCGTAGGCTTTAAATAATGGCTGGTGCTGGTCGATCGCCGTACCAAAGTCGGTCAATAGTTGAATACACTCGGTATAGATCGCGCGCAATTCGTCACTATTTTGTACGCCATTAAGATGGCTTACAGGGGACCAGCTCTGGCTCAATAAGTCCGAGGCCTCATCAAACGGTACAACTATATTCTCCCAAGAAGCGGGCTCACCCTGCTCGATGATCGCAAGCTGATTGTTGAGCACTGACCATACCTGCTCGATACGCGCCTCGATGGCGGGCTTTATGTGCTTGATTTCAATTGCGCTGAATGGCGGTAGGTGATGTTCTTCGAGTAATGGATTATTCATATGTATTGTGTGTACCTCTGCTGGTTGATCTAAATGACTTAAAAGATGACAATGCATCCATAATACACCAGTTATCCGGATCGATTTACTATGTCTACAATAGATAAGCGCTATGCTAACACGCCTTCTGTGCGTACTTTTAACAAGATCACACCCACCTTGGGAGATAACGTTTTTATAGACCCAGCTGCGGTTGTTATTGGCGACGTCCACCTTGGCGACAACGCCTCGGTGTGGCCTGGGGCAATAATTCGCGGCGATATGCACCGAATTCGGATTGGTGCCCGCACTAATGTTCAAGATGGCTCCGTGTTACATATTACCCACGCCAATAAATCTAACGAAACGGGCTATCCACTCACAATTGGTGATGATGTGACTATTGGCCATAGCGTTAATTTACACGGCTGTACCATTGGCAATCGGGTTCTAGTCGGTATTGGCTCGACGCTATTAGATGGCGTTGTCGTCGAGGAAGAAGTTGTCATTGGTGCAGGAACATTGGTTCCGCCCGGAAAAACACTCAAAAGTGGCTTTATGTATATGGGCAGCCCCTGTAAAGAAATACGGCCACTTAAAGATACTGAGAAGAGCTTTTTTACCTATTCTTCGCAAAACTATGTGGATTTAAAAAACGAATATCTGAATCAATAGCCAATCATCCCGCTCAATATTCGCCACCGCAGATACTTTATCGCTTAATTGATAGGATTTAACAACATGCAATATCTACACACTATGATTCGCATTAACAACATTGAAAGTTCAATTGACTTTTACTGTCATAAATTGGGGCTTGTTGAGATCAGCCGCTACGATAGTGAAAAGGGCCGATTTACATTGATATTTCTCGCAGCACCTGATGATATCGAACGCGCTCACGAACAAAAAGCACCGATGGTAGAAATGACTTATAACTGGGATACCGAGGCCTATGAGGGTGGACGCAATTTTGGCCATCTCGCCTATCGTGTTGACAATATCTACGCTACCTGCCAAAAATTAGTAGATAAAGGCGTGGTCATTAATAGACCACCAAGAGACGGCCATATGGCATTTATCCGCTCACCTGACGGCATCTCTATCGAGCTCTTACAAAAAGGTGAATCTCTCGAACCAACGGAACCTTGGGCCTCTATGAAGAATATCGGCAGCTGGTAATGCTCAGACGAAAACGCCCAAGCAACCTTAACTGACCCTGTCGGTCACGGCATGTTTAAGCGCGATCAAAGGTACTGATCAAGAAAATTAGCGGACAAGCATTTGTCCGCCCATACATGTTTTTTTGTGCTTCGTTTTCTTGCCTACACAGGCGTGCATCCAAGTACTTATTTAGCTTGATTACAAATGCGGTAAATAACTCTATTCATGTTTGCTTGATTATTATTATGCCGCCAGATTATTTTTTAAATCATCTATAGAAGATGCTTTTTTTAGCGCTGCACCAATTCGGTTAGATGCTGCGGCAACCTTGGCTCGCCATGCATAGGTAGTTAAAAGCCACCTGTTCAACCTGCCATTTTAAAAATATCTTTTTTAAACGTGCAGCCCGCGGCATCGTCGCCACCAAGTTTCATAAAATCTTCTGAAACTACTTCGTCAAACACTTTCCTTAATGCTCAGTATTACTTCGCTTAATTTATTATTTGTAAGATAATTTTAATCACAAATAAAAGCTAGATTTGAGTTTTTAAGACTGTAACGGGATGAAAAAAATACCAAACTAATAAGATAGTTAGAAGAAAACTATTCGTTAGCACATGCTCTATTTTATAGAGCATGAACATACATCTAGTCTTTCGACAAGAGCGAGTATTTTTTTCGATATCTTATTTAAGCACTTCAAATTGTCCAGCCGTTAAATTCTTGGCAACATTTTGAGGCGAAAAAATGCACCCATTCATACTAATAAAAAGACCTGGTGGTAATAACTGTACTGCAGAGACTGCGAAACCCAAATTAAATGCTGCATCGCTATAGCGCATTCTTGCCGGCTGCATAGCGCCTACAAATACAATCGTCTTACTACCTAAATCTTGCTTCGCTAAATGTTGGGCAGTGGCAACCATGCCGTCGGTGCCATGAGTGATTACAATTTTTTCACTGCTGCAGGCAATGACGTTATCACTCACTAGCTGACGATCATTCTCGTTCATGTCTAGACTGTCTTTTTTAAGTATAGATTTTACATCGTATTTGATCGATATGTTTGCCTCTTTTAACAGCGGTATAATTTGTGGCTCGCCAATACTAAACTCACTGTTTGCATCGAAATATATTTTATCAAAGGTGCCGCCGGTGCAAAAAAAAGTAACCATTATTATTCTCAAATATTGTTAAAGGTTTCTCATAATCTATAATTAATTTATGACTTTTGTTTTATTGCTGCTAACTGTTGTTGCGTCCAAGCTTTGATTTCTTCCATTAACATTTTTGTGTTTTTATCGCCAACAATTATCGGATGGCCTACGACAACCTGCACAACACCTGGCCGCTTTAATAAACTTTTATTGAGCCAATACGCGCCGCCATTGTGAGCGATCGGCACAAGCGGCGCGTTTGCAATTTTTGCAATGTCAGCACTACTGCGTTTGTAGTTACCTAATTCTCCGGGAGGCATGCGTGTGCCCTCGGGAAATATCAATATATTATTTCCCGCTTTAAGTCTAGCAACGCCATCAGACTTAATTTTTTTAATAGCTTGAATAGGATTCTCGCGATCAATAGCAATAGGTTGCGTTACTTTTAAGCCCCAACCGAAAAACGGAATTGACAATAATTGTTTTTTTAATACTGCAGAAACTGGCTTAAAGTACCACTGTAAAAATAAAGTTTCCCAAGGGCTCTGATGGTTAGAGACAATAATGCAAGGGCTATCTAAGGCTTGTGTAAAACCTGTTACCTCGTATCGAATATTACAACACCAGCGCAATAAAAAAAGTGCGGATGCATTCCAATAAACAATAAGTGCATGACCAAATTTTTTAGGTAGCATTATTAATAAAAGGCTTAAGCTACCAAAAAAAATAGTCAGTGGCGCATACAAAAAATAGAAAAGAATAGAGCGAAAAAATAACATAATGATTTCAGTTAAAAACTGTTCCTTATCAACTTAAAATAATAACTAAGGTCGTAGATTAGGTCTTGCTGATTAAGTTACTGACATGAAGACTTAATGGAAAATCGCCTGTGCATTTATAGATTTTGCAACCTTTAATCTTGGCTAACTCTTGCTCATGCTGATTCGCGTAGAAAAAAACAGCCTCCGAAGTATTACAATCAAATTCCATTTCTATTGCATCAAGTAAACCCGACTCTGGTGGGCGACAATGACAGCGATCTTGCTCATCGTGGGGACAATAAAAAAATGCAACTATCTCGCCACCAGCAGCTTCAACCTTAATCGTCACCTCGCTATTGATTGCTTCCAACTCATCGAGGTCAAATAAACCCTTACTAATACCGGGTTGATGGGTAACCACTATTACCCGGAAACCCGCCTTAGTTAATTGCGCAACAGCATCGATACTACCCACAATTAATTCGAGCTTAGTGCGGTGATTCACCCCACCCGCTAACGCTTTATTAATGACACCATCACGGCCAAGCAGAGCAAGCTTCATAACAATACAGACCTAATAATGCGTGTTGCGTTCATGCACTTGTGAACACATAGTTGTGTAGATCATTAATGCGCGATTGATTTTCAACAATCAATAGATTTAAAAAATTTATTGTTGCGTCTATTTTGTCTTAGATAAACAAGAGATGTCAGCAACTTCAAAAAACAGAGCTCTTAGCTGTAACAATAATGCAAGACGATTGTTTCTAAGAGCCATATCATCAGCCATCACCATAACATCTTCAAAAAAGGTATCAACTACATCTTGAAGTGACGCAAGCGCAGTTAGCGCGGCTTTGTAATCACGAATTTTAAATAAAGGCATCACTTCTTTTTGACTTGCAGCAACAGCTGTTGCTAATGCAAGCTCCGCAGGCTCTTGTAAAAGAGCAACATCGATTGCGGCGGGTATAGCGTCTCCCGCTTTTGCTAAGATATTGGCAACTCGCTTATTGGCTGCCGCCAGTGCAGAGGATGCGTCTAGTAGACGAAAGTGGTTAACCGCCTGTACGCGCTGATCGATATCAAGCGGGAAGGATAACTGTTTAACACTGACGGCCTGAAAAACCTCTACTGGTATATCTTGCTCTTCATACCAAGCCCGAAGACGCTCAAGCATATATTGTAAAACTTGCTCAACGACCGCATCGCCCTCTGACAGAGGTTTATCGAGAGATTTATACTGAGCAAAGGTCAACTCTAATAACTCACGTAAATCCAAATTCAGCGCCTGCTCAATCAACAAGCGTAATACACCGACGCTAGCACGACGCAACGCAAAGGGATCTTTAGACCCCGTGGGTTGCTCGCCAATACCAAAAATACCCACTAGAGTATCGAGTCTATCGGCTAGTGCAACAATATTTCCGGTCGTGGTCGTGGGTAGCTTATCGCCGGCGAAGCGTGGCATATAATGTTCGTTCATAGCCGACGCAACATCCGCTGCTTCACCATCGTGAGTCGCATAGTGGAAGCCTGCGATACCCTGCATGTCGGCAAACTCGTAAACCATTTCACTAACGAGGTCAGATTTACATAACTGCCCTGCACGCTCGGCTTGTACTTCACTAGCATCTAGCTGTTTAGCGATAGCCTTCGCGAGACTTGCTACTCGCGTTGTTTTTTCAAAAATGGTGCCGAGCTTCGCCTGAAACACAACTTTTTTGAGCTGTTCGCGCTTACTCGCCAGTGTGGTCTTTTTATCGGTTTCAAAAAAGAAAGCCGCATCGGATAATCGAGGTCTAATCACACGCTCATTACCATCGATCACTTGGCTTGGATCCTTACTCTCGATATTAGCAACCGTAATAAAATACGGTAGTAACTTTTGCTGCTGGTCGACAACATGAAAATATTTTTGGTGCTCTTTCATGGAAGAGATTAACGCCTCGGCTGGAACACTTAAAAAACGTGTCTCAAAGCGACCCATCAGGGCAACCGGCCACTCGACAAGAGCGGTTACTTCTTGTAGCAAGCTCTCGTCTATAACTGCCTCGCCCTTAGCAATTTTAGCCGCATTCAAAACCTGTTCTCGAATCAAGGTTTTACGCGCATCCATGTCTGCCATCACATAGGCAATACTCGCAAGCTTTGATACATATTCACCGGGATGATTAATCGATAGCGTTTGATTGTAATGAAAACGGTGGCCTCGAGTAAGTCTGCCGGCCTGTAGCCCTAAAATATTTGCGTCGACAACAGCGTCGCCAAACAGCATAACTAGCCAGTGCACGGGACGGACAAAATCATGGCGATTCGAGCCCCAACGCATACGTTTTGGAATAGGTAATTTGGTTAAAGATCGCTGCACAATGTCCTCAAAAAGGCTAACAGCTTGCTCGCCACCGGCTTGTCTTTTGAACACTAGCTTGTCAACTTTACCGTCACTCTCAACGATTAAGTCAGCTGCTTCAATGGCGTTTTTGTTTGCAAAAGCAAGTGCCGCTTTGCTAGGGTTGCCCTCGACATCAAAAGCTATTTTTGCAGGTGGGCCCCAGTTTACGATCTCTTTGATTGCGGTTGTCGTGGCTAGGCCATTAACTATTACCGCCAAACGTCTCGGCGTTGCATAGGCTTTGATACCATCGAAGCTCAAATCATTTTCTTTTAAGCCGCTTTCAATGCCCTTTAAAAATGCGTTAGATAATGCCAATAATGATTTGGGTGGAAGCTCTTCAAGACCTAACTCAACTAAAAAATCCTGGCTCATTATGCAGCTCCCTTGGATGCATCGGCATCGATCTTTAACAACTCTTGTCTTAAGGCCTCGGGGGCTAATGGAAAGCCTAATTGTTTACGTGCGTTATAATAGGTCTGCGCAACTGCACGCGACAACGTGCGCACACGTAAAATATAACGCTGTCGCTCCGTGACCGAGATCGCGTGACGCGCATCGAGTAAGTTAAAAGCATGGGACGCCTTCATCACCAGCTCATAGGCAGGCAGTGGTAATTTTGCCTCGATTAAACGCTGGCATTCACGCTCACAAACATCAAAAGTCTCTGTCATAAAATCAACATCGGCATACTCAAAATTATAGTGTGACATCTCGACTTCATTCTGATGGAAGACGTCACCATAACTAACTTTGTTACCTTCGGCGTCATGTGTCCAGGTTAAGTCATAAATAGAATCGACACCTTGTATGTACATAGCGATACGCTCGAGACCATAGGTAAGCTCGCCCGTTACCGGATAACATTCAAGACCACCAACTTGCTGAAAGTAGGTAAACTGCGACACCTCCATACCGTTAAGCCATAACTCCCAGCCCAAGCCCCAGGCACCTAAAGTTGGCGACTCCCAGTTATCTTCAACAAAGCGAATGTCGTGGATACAGGGATCAATTCCCAACGCATAAAGAGATTCAAGATATAGGTCTTGGATGTTATCGGGTGACGGCTTCAGGGCTACCTGAAATTGATAATAGTGCTGCAAGCGATTTGGATTTTCGCCATAGCGGCCATCGGTCGGACGTCGGCAAGGCTGTACATAGGCACTACGCCAAGATTCAGGTCCAATAGCACGTAAAAATGTTGCCGGATGAAAGGTACCTGCGCCGACTTCCAAATCTAGTGGTTGAAGAATGACGCAACCTTGTTTAGCCCAATATTGTTGGAGTGATAAAATAAGCCCCTGAAATGTCTGCGTCGTTATGTTTGTACTGGTATCCGTTGCGGTCACACCTGTCTCCGGCAATTTTGATTGAATGCGAAAAATAGAAAGGCGCCGATTATAGCGGGGTATAGCATGGATTGGTATTCGCTGCCCTCTGTATTAGGACTTTTTTTATGTATTTACTGTAAGCTTTGTACAACTCACAAATATCTATCGCTATTCGTCACAACCTTTTATAATTGTTCAATTTATATGTACTTAACTTTATGCAAGTCACTCGCGGTCAATGTCTCGCCTTTGTATTAAATATTACAGGACAACTGCCCTTATTCGCTTGTCGGTTGTTAGGCCGGCTGGCCGGCTTGATGCTGTGGATTGTGCCTAATAAAAGTCGCAGAATTACACAAATAAATATCGCGCTATGTTTCCCCGAGCTATCGACCGCGCAGCAGCGTAAACTTGTTTTTAATAGCCTGCAGCATACCGGCATGCTGGCATTAGAGACGGCAGTGATATGGCGCAAACCCTACCGCTTGCTCAAGCAGCACATGTCGACGATTGTGAATCTTGATTTGCTAGAGGCCGCCAAGGTAACTGATCGAGGTATTGTTATACTGCTACCACACTTGGGCAACTGGGAAATATTTTCGCGCTATATGCCGGTAGAGCACGACCTTATTATGGCTCTTTACGAACCCCCATCAATCACTGAGCTAGAGTCACTCATAAAAACGGGTAGAGAAAAAGACGGTGCCAAACTGGTGCCGACAAATGCACGCGGTGTGAGCGCATTATTAAAACATTTACGTAAAGGTGGCGTCACCCTCATATTACCCGATCAAGTACCCGACCTAAATACAAATAGTGGTGTCTTTGCGCCGTTTTTTAAGCAACCGACCTATACCATGACGCTGGCAACACAGCTTGCACAAAAAACTAATAGTCATATTCTTGCCGCCACTGCTAAACGCATTGGCAGTGGTTTCGAAATAAAATTTTCAAAACCTGAAGCGTCTATTTACGCGGGCGACGCACTAATTGCAATCGCGGCTATGAATCGTCTAGTGGAACAATGTGTGCGTGAAATGCCCGAGCAATATCAATGGGAATACAAACGCTTTAAACGTCGACCAGACGGCGCGCAAAGCCCTTACAAATAATCTGTCACTTGGCCTTGTTAAAGCTTCTGAACTTGGCGATTGAAAGTTCATTGTCAGTAACGGCGCCAACAGTGATCTAATGAAAATTACAGATGAATAATTTATTTTGATGCTGTTATTTGTCACTTATAAACAGCTGCAAAAATTAGCCGTGAAAATAAAAATAGTAAGGCTTAGATAACCGCCGCTAGGTTTTTCAATAAGCCATCACTGTCGCCAAAATGCAGGGGTTAATAATACTAACAAGGTAAACACCTCCAAGCGCCCTAATAACATCGCAAAACAAAGCACCCATTTAGCCGTGCTATTTATGTCGCCGTAATGTGCGGCAACATCGGCCATACCTGGGCCAAGATTATTGATGCATGCGCCGATAGCTGTAAACGCAGTTAAAAAATCGAGCCCCGTTGCCATTAAGATTAGAAACATAATCATAAAGCTAATAACGTAAGCTGCAAAGAACCCCCACACTGACTGAATAACTCGATCAGATACCGTTTTGTTACCCACCTTAACAAGAATAATCGCATTGGGATGAATAAGGCGATATATTTCGCGGATACCTTGCTTACAAATTAGCATGACTCGCATCACTTTTATACCGCCCGCGGTCGAACCGCCACAGCCCCCCATAAGAGCAAACATAAACAACATAAAAGGAAGAAAAGTTGGCCACTGACTGTACTCTGCTACAGAAAAACCCGTAGTCGTGAGTATCGACACCAACTCAAAACTACCAAACAATAAACTTTCTTTAAACGAGTAAATGTTTTGGCTGTAAAGATAAAAAACTGTAACGACTGTGCCAAAAAATATACACCACAGATAAAATTTGCACTCGGGATCCTTTATAAAATGCAGAATACTTTTAGAGCGCCAGGCGACAAAATGTAGCGCAAAATTAATTCCCGACAACACCATAAAAATAATGGCAATAATTAAAATAGCTGGGCTGTCAAAAAAAGCCATGCTGGCATCATGAGTTGAAAAACCACCGATTGCCACCGTAGAAAATGCATGACAAATCGCATCAAAAATTGTCATGCCCGCGAGCCAATAAGCGAGAGCACAAGCAATAGTTAAACTGACGTAAATAAGAAATAAGGCTTTGGCTGTTTGAGTAATTCGCGGCGTTAATTTTGAGTCTTTAACGGGGCCAGGTGTCTCTGCTCGATAGAGCTGCATACCCCCAATACCTAGCATTGGCAAAATAGCCACTGCTATCACAATAATACCAATGCCTCCGAGCCACTGCAGTTGTTGGCGATAAAAAAGAATCGACTGTGGTAGCGCATCTAAGCCCGTTATTACTGTCGCACCCGTGGTTGTTAAACCCGATATCGATTCAAAGACAGCATCCACTAAGGACAGATTAGTCGCCTCGTGTAAAATAAAGGGCAGTGAACCCGCTAAGCCAAGTACTGCCCAAAACAACGCTGTAATTAAAAAACCGTCGCGTGTGCGCAGATCTTGTTTCTGGTTATAGACCGGCAACCAAATAAGCAGGCCGGCGCCAAAGGTAATTAAAAACGAGATGATGAACGCATCAATGGATTGATCGTCATAGAGGACTGAAACCAACACAGGTGGCAATAAGGTGATGCTAAATAACATCAATAAAATTCCTAATACGCGGAAAATAATTGAGGAGTGCATTCAAAGCGCCTTATATATTTTACAAATGAAATGAATCATTATTATTTTATTTGTTGATGTTATTAAAAAAATGAAAAACCCACTTGGAATAACTTCTCAATGTGTTTGGTGTGGCGTTTATCAACTAAGAAGACAATTACATGATCTTCGTTTTTAATCACTGTACTGTCATGGGCAATTAAAACTTCTTTACCATTCTCAGTTTCGCGCAAAATTGCGCCAATACTTACACCCTCTGGCAGATCAACTTCTTCTATTGTTTTGCCGACAACCTTCGAGCTATTTTCATCACCATGAGCAATCACCTCGATCGCCTCGGCGGCACTGCGGCGGAGAGAATGCACATTAACCATGTCGCCGCTGCGAACATGCGACAGCAAACTGCCGACCGTTGCCTGTTGTGGAGAAATTGCAATATCGATTTCACCGCCCTGAATCAGATCGACGTAGGCTGGGTTATTAATCAACGCCATGACTTTTTTAGCACCCAGTCGCTTCGCCAAAAGTGACGCCATAATATTAGCTTCGTCGTCGTTAGTAACAGCAATAAAAACATCGGTCTCTTCGATATTCTCTTCTAGTAATAAATCTTGATCGGAGGCGCTACCTTGAAGTATCACACTATAATCGAGCTCTTCACTCAGCTCTTTACAGCGCTCGGCATTTAATTCGAGAATTTTAATCGAGTAGCGATTTTCAATTTTTTTAGCAAGCCGCAGGCCAATATTACCACCACCGGCAATCATAATACGTTTGTAGGGCTTTTCTGATCGACGCATCTCACTCATGACCGCACGGATATCACCCCGCGCGGCAATAAAAAACACCTCGTCATCTACCTCTATAACCGTGTGCCCTTCTGGCATAATTGCTTGACCACGACGATAAATAGCAGCGACACGTGTGTCTATATTGGGCATATGTTGACGCATAAAACGTAGCTCACGACCAACTAGTGGACCACCGTGATAAGCCTTAACTGCCACTAGACGAATAGCGCCCTCGGCAAAATCAAGCACCTGAAGTGCACCTGGGTTTTCGATCAAACTAAAAATATACTCGGAGACAAGTTGCTCGGGGCTGATAATTACATCGACCGGAGAATGCTCATTGCGAAACAGTTTATCTTTATAATGGGCAAAAACGGGAGCTCGAATTCGAGCGATTTTAATAGGGGTTCGATAAAGGCTATAGGCAATTTGACAAGCTACCATATTGACTTCGTCATTTGCGGTTACAGCAATTAACAAATCGGCATCTTCGATATTAGCCTGCTCTAAGACATCGGGATGAGAGGCATGACCAATGACAACACGAATATCTAAGCGGTCGCGAAGTTCACGTAAGGTTTCGGCGGAGTTATCAACTACCGTAATATCATTTTGCTCGCGAGCAAGATGTTCGGCAATATTTGCACCTACCTGACCGGCACCGAGAATAATAATTTTCATGCTATTGTTAGCCTTACTTTTAAGCTTTTTTAGGTGCTTTTTTTAATCGACAATAATAAAAACCATCGTGACTTTGATTGCATACCGCCGTCTCTTCAGGGACATTAACTAGGGGTAATAGTTGTCGCCCGAAGGCTTGCTCAACACCAAAACTTGGCATGCTATCGGCGCTACTTGCGTCTGTAATATCGGTATCAGAATCAAAAATAATAGGATCGACACTTGCATCGGCAGTATTATTTAAAAACTGCTCCATAATCTTTGTATTTTCTTGCGGCAATATCGAACAAGTTGCATACAGCAGTATACCCCCATCGGCAAGCAGAGGCCAAAGCGCACAGACTAGCCGATATTGTAGCTGCGTCAGTGTTTTTATATGCTCAAGCTCGCGTAATAATTTAATATCGGGCTGACGCCTAATAATACCCGTAGCCGAACACGGCGCATCTAGAAGAATACGATCAAACTTTTGTCCGTCCCACCAAGCATTGGGTTCGCCGGCATCACCACAGATAACATCGGCAGTTATTTTTAGACGCTGTAGATTTTCTTCAACTCTATTTAGGCGACGAGCTTCTATATCGAGCGCAACAATTTTTGCAAGATTGGGTTCAGTTTCTCCAATATGGCAGGTTTTTCCACCCGGAGCACAACAGGCATCGAGCACCCGTAAATTTGGTTCAAGCTTTAATAGTTTTGCCGCTAACTGACCGGCTTCATCTTGAACACTAACAGCACCTTTATCAAAGTCAGGTAGCGCAGTTATCGCCATTGGACTATGCAGATAGAGCCCATCGTTACTAATAGGTGCAGGACTAACCTCAATATCAGCAGCATTGAGTAGCTGGATATATTGCGCCCGCGAGTGTTGCTGCTGATTAACTCGTAAAGTAAGTGGTGGCGCTTGATTATTGGCCGCGAAAATAGCCGTAGCGTACGCGGGCCATGCCTTTTTTATTTCATCCTCCAGCCATTTGGGGTGATTGGACTTATTTTTTTGCTGGGCCTTGGCAAAAATAGTTTGCTGGTCGCGCTGAAAGCCACGCAATATAGCATTCACTAAATTTTTCGCCCATTGCTTTTTAAAATAATTAGCAGCGTTGACACTTTCGTTTATCGCTGCATATTCGGCGGTGCGTAGAAATTCTAATTGATAGATACCGAGTAATAAGATTGCTTTTATGTCTGCATCTTTTGGTTTTAGTTTTTGTTTTAATAACTGATTTAACACTTCATTGATAACTGGATACCAACGACAACAGCCGAAACATAACTCCTTGACAAAACTTTGCTCTTGAGATGACAGCTCGGTTATATGTTGTGGCAATAAGCTAGCTAAAGAGCCTTTTTGTTTTAGCAGCTGCGCAATAATTTGTGTAGCAACAACACGCGGGGTCACTTTTTTTACAGATGATTTTGGTTTATTTGTTTTTTTCGAATTATTCAAAGCAGCTACCTATCGAGAAAAAATCTTGGTAGCCATTCATCAGCTCAGCCACTGACATCATCTTTTTACCTGGCAGTTGCAAACCGGTAATTTGCAACGCGCCCTCACCACAGGCAATTGTTAATCCACTGTCATCTAACTTTATTACTTCGCCTGCCACTAGCTCTTTTACTCCACGTTGTACTGCATCGTTGACGCCTAAAGTGTGTATAAATGTAGCCCTATAAATTTTGATTCTTTGCTGTCCAAAAAAGGTATACGCAACTGGAAACGGATTATATGCCCGAATACTTTTCTCAATTTGTCTAGCAGATAAACTCCAGTTAATTTGTGCTTCTTGCTTGGTAATTTTTTCGGCATAGGTAGCTCGACTATCGTCCTGCGCGACAGCTGTGAGCGCTCCTGTTTTAACCTGTAAAATAACTTTTAACAGAGCTTCTCCACCTAACACCATTAATTTATCGTGCAGGCTTTGTGTTGTCTCACTCGATTCAATATCACACGCGCTGGTTAACAGCATGGTGCCAGTATCAAGCCCAGTATCCATTTGCATAATGGTCACGCCTGTTTGCCGATCGCCATCGGGTGCTGCTTGATCACCCAAAATTGCCCGCTGTATTGGTGCAGCTCCGCGCCATCGCGGCAACAAAGACCCATGGACATTGAGACAACCATATGTCGGTGTGATTAAGATAGCCTTAGGTAAAATTAGGCCGTAAGCAACTACAATCATAATATCTGCAGCAAGCCTTTTTAGTTCAGCCTGAGCCGACTCATCTTTTAATGAAAGAGGCTGAAATACTTGAAGTTGGTGATTTTGCGCAAGTTTTTTGACCGCGCTCGATGTCATTTTTTTACCGCGCCCGGCAGGCCGATCAGGCTGTGTATAGACACCGACTATGGTAAAGCCATATTGGCGCGCAGCATCAATTAATACTTGTAGGTGATGCACCGCAAATTCAGGTGTACCGGCAAAGATTATTCGCAGATTTTTTGCAGCGGCTGTCATTAATAGTTAGGCCTGATCACGATGTTGTTTTTCTAGTTTTTTACGAATTCGATTGCGCTTCATAGGCGAGAGATAATCAACGAACAGTTTACCATCTAAATGATCTATTTCATGCTGAATACATGTAGCTAATAGCCCTTTCGGTTCAATCGTAAAGCTCTTGCCGTGTTGATCTAGCGCCTCTATTTTTACTCTTTTAGGGCGCTCGACGATCTCGTAAAAGCCCGGCACAGACAAACAGCCTTCATCGTGGCTATCAGGCTCATGATCGAGAATGGTGAGTTCTGGGTTAATAAACACATGTTTCTCATTTCTTTCTTCAGAGACATCGATGACTATAATACGTTGATGGATGTTCACCTGTGTCGCTGCAAGTCCAATACCCTTGCATTCATACATTGTCTCGAACATATCCTCTACAATTTGATGGATAGTGGTACTCACATCAGTCACTGGCTGTGCTTTAGTTCGAAGTCGTGGATCTGGAAATTCTAATACCTGTAGTCGGGCCATGATTTGTTTTACTCGGTCTCTCTTTAATAGGGTTAGATGCTGCAATTCTCGGTGAGTGTGACTAACTTCTAGTAATAAGCGAAGAATCACTGCTAAGGCTATGATGATACAGGAATTAGTGCTATAAATAGATAGAGTATTTATAGACTTATCCAGTGA
>Ga0307488_10001870_pt1 | contig 17784 bp, 14 predicted proteins | sample SB02metaG_FD_202248 | JGI IMG/M metagenome (GOLD analysis project Ga0307488, IMG submission 202248) | Sea-ice brine microbial communities from Beaufort Sea near Barrow, Alaska, United States - SB 0.2 | ecosystem: Environmental > Aquatic > Marine > Coastal | place: USA: Alaska | collected... | reverse complement strand
GCTATTCCCCTTTTATTGTTTTTATTTTCGTGCTTTTTATCAGCGTTGTTGTTACCGCCGAATCACGTTAAGGTTATGCCATATTAAAGCACAAAAAGGCCGCTAAGCAGGCTAACGTCGGCGCCAGTCGGCGAAAATAATAATAATTTCATCAATATACGAGGTCGTCCAATGGGCGAATGTGCAAGTTACCCCAGTCTTGCGGGACGCTGTGTATTTATTACTGGCGGTGCCACAGGTATCGGCGCGGCTATGGTTGAGGCATTTGCCCTGCAGAATTCTCAGGTGGCTTTTGTCGACCTGGATTCAGCGGCAGCCGAAGCCCTCTGCGACCGGCTTGAAGCCGAGACCGGGAAACGCCCCTGGTTTCAGTGTGTCGACGTGACTGACGTGCCGGCACTGCAGTCCTCAATTCGTCGTGCTGTTGATGACTTGGGGCCACTGCAGGCACTGGTCAACAATGCCGCCAACGATCGCCGTCATTCTCCCGCTGAGGTAACCCCTGAGAGCTGGCGTGACTGCATGGCGATTAATCTGGATGCGACGTTTTTTGCTGCTCAGGCAGCGGCCAAAATCATGAGTGAAGCCAAGAACCAGGGCGGCTCAATTATTAATTTCAGTTCCATTAATGCGCTGCTCGGGCCGGCCAATATGCCCGGCTATGTGGCGGCCAAAGCGGGCATTGTCGGTTTGAGCAAAGCTTTGGCGGCGGACTATGGCGACGCGGATATTCGGGTCAATGCCATTTTACCCGGCTGGGTGGTGACCCAGCGCCAGCTAGATACCTGGCTGACACCAGAGGCCGAAGCGGAGTGGATGGAACAGGTCTCCCTGAAGCAGCGACTACTGCCGGAAGAGGTGGCTAATCTGGCGTTATTTTTGGCGGCGGATGACAGCCGTATGATCACCGGGCAGAGCTTTACCATTGACGGCGGCAGGACCTAAATCGATGACTGAATCAGTGTTTATTGCCGGGGACTGGGGGACGACTAATTTGCGTCTCTATCTGTGCAGTCACAATCAAACTCCCAATATGCCGCTGGCTGTTTTAGCCACCCAGATGGGGCCGGGGGTGAGTCAGGTTAAGCATGATTTTGAACAGATATTTTTTGATTTAGCCGGCGACTGGCTCGAGGAACATGGGCCCATGCCGGTGATTCTGTCGGGTATGGTGGGCTCCAATATTGGCTGGCAGGCTGCGCCTTATATAGATTGCCCTGCTAGCGCAGAGCAGATTGTCAGTGGACGCACAGGGTTTAACGCTAGAGGAATAGAGTTTTCGATTATTTCTGGATTAAAAACTACCAACCCTCTGGGGACTCCCGACCTTATGCGTGGGGAAGAGCTGCAGCTATTGGGTTGGATGCAAGCCGCCGCAGATATTGAAACACCGCAATTGATTGTGTTGCCTGGGACCCACAATAAATGGGCGTTGGTGCAGGGCGGTAAGATTGAGACATTTGTTACCGCACTTACCGGTGAACTCTATTCCCTATTACAAAATCACAGCGTGCTGATCGCCAATGCTGAGTCGGCGGATTTTTCGGCGGATGTTTTTATGCAAGGGGTTAAGGTGGCGACAACATTAGAGTCGGGTCAGCTGCTCCAGGCGCTCTTTGCCACGCGCAGCCGTCAAGTCTTGGGTGAGTTGTCAGAGCTTCATGCCTCCTCTTATTTGTCCGGTCTATTGATTGGCTCTGATGTGGTTGGATCCCTTGCCCTGATGGAAAAACAGATGGGGGCTATCTCGTCGGTTGAGCTGATTGGAGATTCAGCCCTGAGTCGCTGCTATCAACTTGCGTTGGAATCTGTGGGTGTCAAAACCGAACTGCGAGACGCAACTCAAATTGCTCTCTCCGGTTATCAGGCTGTTTATGAGGCTCTTCAGTCCTCTCGCCACAACTCTCTCCACAACTCTTAAGAGACATAGTGCTATGAACGAAAAGCTAGAAACCTGGTTCGCCAAAATGCCCGTGGTGGCGATCTTGCGCGGTGTCCGCCCAGAGGAAGTGGTTGCCATTGGTGAGTCTCTCTACAATGCCGGTATCGGCATTATTGAAGTGCCCTTAAATTCTCCAGAGCCACTGGCGAGCATACAAAACTTAGCCGAGGCCCTGGGTGATCGCTGTGTGATTGGTGCTGGCACTGTATTGACCGAGGCCGATGCCGAGGGCGTTGCCGCTGCCGGCGGTCAAATCGCCGTCAGCCCCAATACCAACCCCGCCGTAATCGCCCGCAGCCTTGCCCTGGGCATGGTGCCTATGCCCGGTTGGGCAACCGTTACTGAGGCCTTGATTGCCTATCAGGCCGGTGCCCGCTATTTAAAATTATTCCCTGCGGCGACCTATGGCCCAGAACATATTAAAGGCGCCAGCGCGGTATTGCCGACGGATTGCAAAGTCCTGGCAGTGGGTGGTGTGGGTGCAGGCTCGGCCGCTGCTTGGTTGCGTGCGGGTGTCGATGGTTTTGGTATTGGCTCTGAGATTTATAAACCCGGTGATAGCGCCGAGCAGGTCTACCAGCGGGCACTGGCTGTGGTGACTGCACTTAAGGCTGCTGCACTTTAGATAGCACCTTAGATAGCACCTTAGACAGCAGCTTAGACGAGAAGGGAAGGTTAAAACAGAATGGTCACAGCAACATTAATTGACACCCTCAGAGTAAAAAATACACTGGGGGAGGGCGTGATCTGGGATGCTGTTGGATCCGCCATTTGGTGGACTGATATTGATGGCCGCAAACTCTATCGCTATCACCCAACGGATAAACAGCTCGATCAGTGGTCGACACCTGAGCGTCTGGGGTGCTTTGCGCTAGTTGCCGACAGCGACTATTTGATCTGTGGATTTGCCAGTGGTTTTGCCTATTTCAATCCCCACAGTGCTGAACTGCAGTGGCTGCATAAAATAGAACAGGATAATCCGGGGACCCGGCTCAATGACGGCCGCGCTGATCGACAGGGGCGCTTTTGGGCGGGCAGCATGGTTGAGTCTGGGGATCCAGGCACCGGTGCGCTTTATTGTCTAGATCAGCAATTACAGGTGACCAGCAAAGTCTCTGGGCTAACCATTTCAAATGGTCTCTGCTGGAATCCAGACTCGACGGTTATGTACCACACCGACACCCCGTCTCGGCGAATTAATGCCTACAATTTCGACGCCACTACTGGTGCCATCGCCAATCAACGCTGTTTAGTGCGCACAGAGCCAGGCTGCTTTCCCGATGGTTCTACAGTGGATGCCCAAGGCTATATTTGGAATGCCCAGTGGGGCGCCAGTCAGGTGGTTCGCTACAGCCCTGCAGGGGAGATTGATTTTATTTTACCGCTGCCGTTTAGCCAGCCAACCTGTGTCGCTTTTGGTGGGCCTCAACTGGATAGGCTCTTTATTACCAGTGCAACCCAGGGATTGGATAAGTCGGCGCTGTTAGCTGAGCCAGAGGCGGGCAATGTCTTGATCTTTCAAACTAATATTAACGGTACTGCAGACTCGCGGTTTGTAGCGGATTAATTGTCTTTATTGGGCGGCCGTTTAATCAGTGGTTTTAATGAGGTTTCGTATTTTTTCTGAATAGCTTCATAGCTGCCCAAAATCATAGTGACCGTAATATCTTCGATGGTCTGCAAGTTAACGTCGTGGTGAATAAGATACTGGCCTGCCGCGGCGGGCATGCCGTAGGAGATATCGACGGCCGGTTTTGCTACTTGCATATCAATATTAAAATTATCGCTGATTATTTGTGCAAGGTAGGTAACAGCGGCCTCTCGGCCGTACTTCGTGGGGTCACCGCTATTGGCCACTGAAGGTTCTACTGCCAGCCTTTCTATCAGCATGCCCCGATCTTTGATGTAAGAGAGATACACTTTGGTTACCCGACGAGTAAGTTGCTCTAATGTCTCGGCACTCTCGGCGGCATCGAGCTGCAATTTTCGCAGATGGCGATATTCGCGATTCAATAATGTCTGCAGCAAGACCGTAACACTTGGGTAATAGTTGTATACCAGTGCTTTGCTAATCTTCGCATCCTTACTTAAGCGCTCCATGCTGACTGCAGCCACGCCCTCATCGGCAACTATTTTGGCTGCGCAATCCAGAATCATTGACTTCCTCGCTTGCGGGGTCAGTCTAGTACGGCTCTTTTTTACTGAATCATTTTGGGTCATAAGAGGGATAGTATACCAATTGAAAACTGTCCTATTTGGGGCGGGCAGCTTTATTTTAGTTGAAGGCATACTTTAGCAACAGTTGCATGCCTATGCTAGCCGGGGTGTTAACTGAGCCTGTCAGGCTCGGGCACTCGGGATGCCTAGGGTTTTTTCTGCAGGCATTATAAATAATGCCCTTAAAGCGATAAATTCGAATTTTTTACCCGGTTTGCTGTGTTTTACTCTGCGTCTTCGTCCTTAGCCGGCTGAGGGCTTTCGATAAAGTCTCTTATTAAACTGTTAACCCTCTCTGGCGCCTCTAATGAAGGCCAATGTCTAATGCCCGGCAATATCTCAATTCTTAACTGATCAGCATAACGTGGCATTTGCTGTAGAAAAGCCGGTACAAAGGTGCGGTCATCCTCTCCCCAGATCAACATGCTAGACACGGACGTACTGGCATTAGAGGATGGCCAAAAGTCACCCTCAACAATTTTATCTGGGGCGGGAATATTAGCCTCATACCATTTTATGCCCCCAGCTATAGCGCCTGGTTGCGCCAGTGCTGCTTTATAAAGTTGCCCCTCAGGTTCGGAGATATGCCCCTGATTTATAAGTTTTGTGTAGGCCATTTCCCAGATCTTATTGGCGTAGGCTATGTCTAGGGTTGTGCTTTTAGCCATTGTTTTTAGGCGCTCAATATAGGTTGAAGCCTGACGCTGCTCCGAGCTGGTTCGCAATAGGTTCATAAGTAGATTGGTGGGTGGCGCATTTAATACCACTAATCGATCCAAACCTTCTGGGTACTGTTGGGCATAGGACCAAGCCAGTGCGCCGCCCCAATCATGGCCGACCAAGACATAACCGCGACCTGCGGTAAGGGCCTGAGCGAGCTGGTTTAACTGTTTGCTCAGAGCGCTAATATGATAGGGCGCTAGGTCCTCAGGTTTATCGGAAAGGTTGGCCCCCAGACCATCCACGGCAACAACATGATAGTCTTTGGCTAGGTCGAGTAATTGGTTTTTCCACATATACCAGTAAGAGGGAAAGCCATGGTAGAAAATAATTAATTTGCCCCTGCCGGCGCTCACATAATGCAGCCTTTGACCGTCAATATTTATGTAATGGTCGGAAAATTGCTGCTCTTGATTGTCACTTGAAGTGCTGGATTGAGGGGCGAGTTGCTTATCGAATAGAGAATTCAGAAACTCAACTGATGGGCTTTGATTGCCAGCAGATGCCTGTCCGGCCCAAATAAGTAGTGCGCAAAGCGCGGCATCCGCTAGTTTTATCATAAAGGGAAGATAGTATGCCCACCGTCTATGACTACGGTTTGGCCAGTCATGTAGTCACTATGGCGAGATGCTAGGAAAACCGCGATGCCTTCCATATCATCTAACCTGCCCAGTCGACCACCACAGACACGTTTGGCTGAACCCTCTTTAAACGCTTTGGGTGCCGCCGCGGTAAGATCTGACTCCACATAGCCGGGTAATATAGCGTTTGTAGTAATACCACTGGCTCCCAGTTCAACCGCTAGTCCCCGCACTAGGCCGAGCACGGCTGCTTTGGTTGCTGAGTAGGACGCTTGATAGCCCATGCCCATTACCGCAGCTATAGATGAAGTGACCACCAATTTGCCTGGCGCTTTGCGCTCGATCAAATGGGCAATCATAGGGCGGAAGGTATGCACCACGCTATTGACGTTCAGATCCATGACTTGGTTCCAGTTTTCGCTACCAAGTTGATGGAGAAAGCCGGACTGACCTGCGCCACCGGCATTGGCAAAGCAAGAATCTACCTTGCCAAAATGGGCGATGGTGTCTGCAAAGGTTTTGTTGACCATTGATTCATTAGTGACATCGCAGGCGAATGCTTCGACATTTCCGCCAAGACCTCTTAGCTCCTCAATCGCAGCTTTATTTTTGACAGGGTTGCGACCCCAGATCGCAACTGCGGCGCCAGATTTGACCAGCCCTCGGGCATAGGCGAGACCAATGCCGCCGTTGCCGCCGGTTACTAGTGCTACGTGTCCTTCTAAATTAAACATCTATCTACTCCTGTGAACTAATTTTGAACAAGCCTTTATAAGGCTGATCAGTAATTTGCTGGCTGCCCAGCAATGGGCGGCTGTTTTTTTTCGGTCTCTTGGGCGACATTAATCTATAAAAAGCGGTTAAAAGCAGGTAATGGCCTAACCTCTTATTGACTACCTGTATATTAACGAAAATTTATTGTAACGCAATGTAAATGTCCAAATAAACCCATAAGTCAGGGATTTATTCGTCTATAGGAAAATTATCTATATATATATAAATAAATAACTGAAAGTATTGACAGAATATTGTTATTTCTGTAATTTAATTGACGGTAAGTACAATAGAGGCTGTAAATAATAACAGCCAAGTTTTTAAACTAGGGGGATTTAATGATTACTTTTTATCGACAGCGACATATAGCTGCAGTTATGGCCGCGGCTGTTGCCGCCGGCCTGCCCACCCTGAGCTTTGCTGAGGAAGGCAAAATCCAGATTGAAGAAGTAACAGTGACTGCGCAAAAGCGTGAGCAATCGCTGCAAGATGTATCTATGTCACTGACAGCCTTTAGTGGTGCCTTGCTGGATAAGCGTGCCATTGAAGATATGGCTGACCTGCAGTTCTCTGTGCCTAATCTGCTATCCGATACTAAAAGAATCACTATTCGAGGTGTCGGCAATAATGCCATTTCAAGTACTGCTGAGGGCGGTTTGGGGTTCCATATTAATGGTTCCTACATCAGCCAATCACTCTCTACCAGTTCAGAATATTTTGATATTGAACGTATTGAAGTTTTGCGTGGGCCTCAGGGCACACTCTATGGTCGCAATACCACGGCGGGCGTTATTAACATTATTACCCAAAAGCCGACTGATGAATTTGGTGGTTATCTCAACGTGACCGCAGGCGACTACAACACCCGTAAAGTGAAGGGTGCGATCAATATTCCACTCACTGATAATATCCGTCAGCGCTTTGCGGGCATGAGCTTGCAGCGTGATGGTTATACCGCCAACCTCTATTCTGGCGGCAAAACTGATGGCCGTGACAGCTTTGAACTGCGCAGTAGCACGTCTTTTGATTTTGGCGAAAACACCTCAGTAGATTTAATGCTGTCTTACGTTAACGAGGACAGTAATCGCGCCAGTGAGACTAAGGGCACCTGTACAAAGGATGCTATCACTGGATGTTCGGCACTTTCTGCCGGTTTCGGTACGCCTGATACTTCAGGTTCTCTGTGGCAGACATTGAACAGGGCATTTCTTGGTGGGACGGTTTTTCCTGCCGGCGATTATTTTGCAGATACTGTAAATCCCGCAGACTACCGGACAGTTAGAGTTGATCAGGAGCCTACCTATGAGATTGAACAGACTGGTGTAAATCTGACCATAACCCATCAGATGGGTGACTACGAGCTATCTTCTTTGACAGGATACTTTGACACCAAGAACGATGTATTCCAGGATTTTGATCGGTTTTATACTGATGTTCGAATGAACTTTCCGGTCACCTATAAGGCCAATGGCCGAGATGTTATCACCACTGATGTGATTCAGTCGGGACGTCGCGATCGGGGCTCCTCAGAGCAGCTAACCCAAGAGTTCCGACTCTCATCAAATTATGATAGCGATTTTAATTTCTTGTTTGGTGCGTTCTACAATAAGGAAGAGGGCGAGCAACAAGTTTTGATTACCCATCCTACTTTGGCCCTAGTTCAGCAGGCTTTTGGTCTCGGGGAAAATTTTGAGATGTTTAATGTTCAGAGCGATCCGATTAAATCTGAATCTTTGGCATTTTTCGGTGAAGGCTATTTTAATCTGACCGACAAAACTACGCTAACCGTTGGTCTGCGCTACACCGATGACGAGAAATCAATCCGCACTAGACAGCAATTCCTGACACTGGTTAATCCTGCTTGGGTTGAGGCATCGCATGATTGGCAGGAACTCACTGGTAAAGTGACCGCAGAGTATGCTCTCAACGATGATACGTTGCTTTTTGCAACTTTGGCTCGGGGTTACAAGGCGGGTGGATTGAATCCAGGCGGCCCATCTGGTGGCGCTTTATTTAAGCCAGAATATATCAATCAATTCGAGCTAGGCAGTAAAAATACCTTGGCGGATGGCCGTTTGTTGGCCAACTTCGGTGCTTTCTATTATGACTACGAAGATCTTCAGATCGGTCAGGTCAGTGAGACTTCCGCCGTTACCGTTAATGGCAATGCCGTAGTGATGGGTGCAGAAGCAGAGTTTACTTATCTGGCCTCTAGCGCATTGGAATTTGATCTGACTGTTTCATTGCTCGATTTGGAATTAGATGACTTCCAGTCCGGTGATGAGGGTGATCCCAATGGCATAGCGCCAGGCACAGTAGCTGCTTTAGATGCCGATGGTGAAGTTCGCTATACCGGTGGCGGTGTTCTGATTAAAAACCTCGACGGCAATGCCCTGCGCAATGCACCTAAGTATTCAATCAAGCTTGGTGCTGAGTACAGGACTGATGCCATAGACGGTTATTCACTGACTGGCAGAGTCGACCACTTTATGCAGGACGAGTATTTTGCCAATGAGTTTAACAAACCATCAGATGCGGTTGATGGTTGGGGTCAGACAGATCTCCAGATGGTATTGAGGCCTTCGTCTGATCAGTGGATGTTAAAAGCGTTTGTTAAAAACGTCTTCGATAATGACGATGTGACTCGAATAGGTCAGGACGGACCTCTTGTAGGTCGCTTTAGAAGCGTTAATGTTTTAGAGCCGCGTTTGTTTGGACTTGAACTGGGCATGAAGTTCTAATAATGCAGGACGGTGGTCAAAGGGCTAGTCCCTTTGGCTGCCCACTTTTTACTTTTAACTCCCTCATTCGGCGCTCTTTGATTTCCCCCGAAGGGCGTCTTTTTTAGCGCAAGTCATACAAATAGCTTAAACTAAAATTTAAGCTTATATATGAGTATAAATATGCTATTTGTAAAGTATTCTGCCATTCTTTTTGCCGCAATTTTGTCTGTTAATGCCTTTGCTACAGAAGCTGTAAAAATCACAGAATTGAATCCTGTTAAGCAAAATAATGTGACCGAAAATAGCGCTCTTACTGCGGATTACCTTGAAGGAAAAGAGCACTATCAAGCTCTCTGTGCAAGCTGTCATTCCGGTGCTTTTCTTGAGGCACCGACTATTGAAGCACTCAAACTTTATCCACCTGAACGTATTGTTTACGCTTTAAGCAGCGGGATAATGAGTTCGGCTGGCTTATCCCTATCGGGCAGCGAACATCGCCAAGTAGCCTATTACTTGACCGGAAAAACAGTCACTAAGAAGCGTTCATCATTATCCTCGGCTATGTGTTCCGCAGATTTATCGGCACAAAAGTACGCTCAAGGTAGCGACCCGGTGCTTTGGAATGGCTGGGGCGGCGGGGTTAATAACCAGCGCTACCAGGCCAATGAAAAAAAACTCAATAAAGAGTCAGTAAAACAGCTTCAGTTGAAATGGACTTTTGCATTTCCGGAGACCACCAGAGTTCGATCTCAGCCTACGGTCACTGACGTGTTTACCTATATTGGCAGTCAGGATGGTACCGTTTATGCACTGGATACTGAGAGCGGCTGTATTCATTGGACATTTTTAGCCGACAATGAAGTTCGCGGAGCCATAAAGCTACATATCGATGAGCTGACTGGAGATCGCAAACTATTATTTGGTGACTTTAAAGCTAATGCCTATGCAGTTGACGCCCTCACCGGCAAGCTGATTTGGAAAACCCAAGTTCATGACCACCCATTGGCCGGCATCACCGGCTCAGTAACTGCCGATAACAGCAAAGTCTATGTGCCGGTTTCATCCTTAGAGGTGATACCTGCAGCACAGTCGGATTACCGCTGTTGCACCTTCCGTGGCGCATTAGCGGCGCTTAATTTGCACGATGGCAGTATGGCGTGGCGCACTTACACCACTGCCAAGCCAGAGTTAAGAGGCAAGAATCCTGTAGGCGCTGATCAATTTGGCCCCTCAGGCGCACCTATCTGGTCTAGCCCCACACTGGATGTCAAGCGCAGTCTTATCTATGCTACTACGGGTCAAAATTATTCCTCACCAGCCACTGGCACCAGCGACGCCGTAATCGCCATGGATATAGGTACCGGTGATATTAAATGGGTGTCTCAGGTAACCGCAAACGATGCCTGGAACGGCGGCTGTTCCCGCAAAACCGCCAATTGCCCAGAGGAAGATGGCCCAGATTTTGATATTGGCGCATCGGCGATTCTAATTACCTCGAAGGCGAATAAGGATCTGCTGCTAGTTGGGCAGAAATCCGGATTGACTTATGCCATGGACCCAGAGCAAGACGGCAAGATTATCTGGCGCAAACGTGTGGGTAGTGGCGGCACCATGGGTGGCGTCCACTGGGGTATGAGCAGTGACATTGAGCGTCTGTATGTGGGGGTTTCTGACCTGCCCACGAATAATCCTTATACCGAGGGTAAACCCCATCCGGGCCTACATGCACTTGACCCCGATAGCGGTGAGTTTCTGTGGCGCAATGTGCTGCAAAACACTTGCCCCAAAGGGTTAAAGTTTGTCTGTTTCCAAGGTATATCTGCTGCGGTTAGCAGTAGTCCCGGCCTGGTATTTGCTGGAGGCATGGATGGCCTATTTCGAGCCTTTGATGCCAGTAGCGGTGAGATTCTCTGGACCTATAACACCAGTGAGATAGTCGCTGAGGTCAATGGCATTGCAGGCAATGGAGGATCTATTGAGGCCGATGGTCCGGTGATTGCCAATGGTCAGGTATTTGTTACTTCCGGCTACGATAAATGGGCGGAATTGCCCGGTAATCTTTTATTGGTATTTGCCCTCCCTAAATAATAGCGCCTTATGGAATTCCTTATGAAAGTCATTACTAAGTACATTCTACTAGTCTCATGTTTATTAATAGCCTTGCCAGCCAGTGCAATTGAAATTGACAAGACGGCATCGGTAAAAGATACCAGCACGAGTATTATTGGTTTGAACCATATCGGCCTGTCGGTAAAAGATCTGGATTCGATGCTGGCTTTTTATCTCAAAGCAACCAATTTTGAATTGGTCAAAAGAGAGCAGGTTAGGGGTAATGAAAAAGCCAATAAGTTATTTGGTCATGAAGATATCGTCTATGAAATAGCGGTATTAAAAGGCCCCAACATGCTCCTCGAACTCACAGAATTCAAACAAAACGAAGATGCAACGACGGGCAAAATGCCTCCCGAAGGGCCTGGAATGACCCATACCTGCTTTCAATCTCCCGCCACTGATTCAGGTTGGGATAAGTTTATAACAGCGGGTATAGAGCCTCTGTCTAGAGGCGGTAAACCCATTGATTTAGGCGGCTATGGAGTGACCTATGGCTATGCCTATGATCCAGAGGGCAATATGCTCGAGCTTGAGCAGTTGGATGCCGAGCTATTGGCTCGCTCCGGTTATGACGGAACCTGGCAGGATGTGGGTGAAAATTTATGGATGTCTCAGGTGGGTTTGGCCTCGGCTGATATTGCGCGATTGATGGGCTTCTATGAAAAGGTATTGGGCTTTAAACCTTATCGGCTCACCAAGGTGTCTGAGAATGAAAAGCTCGATGAAATTGTGAACATTGATAACGTCGAATTGATTGGTGGTTGGTTTAAGTTAAATGAAGCATCCAAGGTCATCGAAATTTGGCAATACCTGAGTCCTGTTACTCCTGAATCTGTTACTCAGACTGATATTACTGCTCTGGGATATTCCTTTTCTATTGAAGTAACCGATATTCAAGACGAATACCAACGGTTGACGGATCTTGGCTTGGAGTTCGTCAGTGAACCAGTCCAGTTTGGTGATTTCTGGCAGGTGTACAGCAGAGACTTGGATGGCAATATATTTTCTCTGCGCCAAGCGGTTGACCCTGATTCAAAATTTTCTGTAATTAAAATGGATGTGCGCAATAAGAGAGCTCTTTAACCAAACTAACGTTAACCAAAGCAACAGAAAACGCAACGGCAGATTTCCTCAATATTAGTCTATTTAGTTGCCAACCCTATAAGACACAGAGTATTTTAAAATGAATCTTAAAATTTCCTTAATCATTCTAGTATTGGTGTTTTCTCAGGGGGCATTGGCAAAGGAAATTAGGCAGACGAAACCTGAAAATGTGGGTATGTCTAGTGAGCGTTTACTGCGCATGGAGACCCTTAATCAAAGCTATGTGGATGAGGGCAAGCTGGCTGGTGTTTTGACTATGATTGCCCGCAAGGGAAAAATTATTCACATAGATACTGCCGGGACAATGGGGGTAGAAAATACCACAGCCATTACTGAAAAAACCCTCTTCAGAATTTATTCAATGACCAAGCCGATTACCGCTGTGGCGTTGATGATGCTCTATGAAGAAGGCGCATTTCAACTCAGCGACCCGGTGGCAAAATTCTTGCCTGAGTTTGCTGATTTAACGATCTGGACCGCTGCTGGAGGTATTAAAACCAACGGTCCGATGACCATGCGCCATCTGCTGACGCACACCTCTGGTCTGAGTTATGGCTTCAATCCTAAAGAGCCTGTAGACCAACTCTATCAAGAGGAGTTTAAGTCAATTCCTAAGGATCTAGCAGAATACGCCCAGGTGATGGCTAAACTGCCACTGAAGTTCGAGCCAGGTGAACGCTGGCACTACAGCATGGCATCGGATGTGCTGGGTGCAGTGGCGGAGAAAATATCCGGTCAGCGCTTTGACCAGTTGCTTAAACAGCGGATATTCGATCCACTAGGTATGGCGGATACATTCTTTGATGTTCCTGCAGATAAAGTTGAACGCTTGGTGGATAACCATTACTGGAATCCGCAACAGAATCAGTTAGCCAAATTACCCATTGGTGGTGTGGTCAATCCCTCGACTTCAGATGTCACATTATTTCTCGGTGGCCAGGGACTAGTCTCGACTATTGGAGACTATATGAAGTTTGCAGAAATGCTGCGCAAGGGCGGAGAATTTGCAGGCAAGAGATTACTGAGCCCGAAAACCATAGAGTTTATGACACAAAATCATCTCAATGCGGTTACCCGTGTCACTAGCTCTGGTGAGTCGCCAGCTATTGGATTGGAAAGCTCTGGATTGCAGGGCTCAGCGCCTGGCACTGGTTTTGGTTTGGGCTTTGGCATACTGACTGATCCGATTGAAGCGGGCGTGCTGGCTTCTAAGGGCAGCTACTTTTGGGGCGGTGCAGCTGGAACCCTATTTTGGATTGATCCCGAAGAGGAACTCGTTGGTATCGCCATGATGCAGCTTATGGGGTCACCTTGGCCTTTTAGGCAAGAGATGATGGTGCTCTCCTATCAGGCAATTACCGAGTAGGGGCGAATATAATCGTACCGCTCGGTAATAGAGGTATGCCTATAACGACATAAGTGGCTATTCTACTCCGAGGCAATTTTCGAGGTCTCCATAACCTCCTGCTTGCCTAGCTCAATAACGCAACTCAATTAGAGCTTGGTACTTTAGTCTCAGGGTTTGTGGCGCACTCAACGAATTTTAAAAAACCAAACAATAACGACTAGAGATATACTGCCTACCTAGATCGATACTGCTATCGACGTTGATAAAAATAACAAAGATTTAACCCTATGAAATACTTCCGCCCGCTGTATCCATTCCTATTGGGATGGGCTCTGATTCTCTCTACCTCAACATTCGCTGACTTGGGACTGACCAATGGATTGGGGCAACTACTGCTATTTTCCCTGGTGGTTTGCCTACCGATCTGGCGTACCGGACGCATGAGTTACGTGGACATCGGATGGCCTTGGGGCCTGGTGTTGTTGGGCGTTATTAGCTTCTGGCTTAGCGATGGCTACTGGCTGCGCTCGCTGGTGGTCAGTGCGGTGTTGGTTTTGATTGGCCTGCGCATGGGTATGGGGGCGCTAAAAATGTGGCGTATGGGGCTTTTGAAAAGGGAGTTTCCCCGCTATGAATATCAACGCCGACGCTGGGAGAAAGACGGCAAAACCAATGTGCAATTGGCCCTGCAGGTAGATGCCATTGCTCAGGGCCTAGCCAATGCTTCTTTTTTGGCACTGCCGGTTTTTATTATCGCGTCTAATAATAGCGCCGAGCTTTCGGTCTTCGAAGTGATTGGCCTGGTAATCTGGCTGTTGGCATTTGCCATGGAGACTGTATCTGATTTACAAAAATTACGTTTTCTCAAGCAGATGAAGCAAGAGGGTAAAAGTCGCCAAGTCTGTGATGTAGGTCTGTGGCGCTATAGCCGGCACCCGAATTATTTTGCTGAATGGATGGTGTGGAATGGGCTGGTGATCGCTGCAATACCTTCCTGGTTAGCGCTGCAGAGTTCTGAAACTACTATGGTATGGATGCTACTCGGGGCAGGCCTTCTGTTTACCTCTAGAGTAATGTATAGCACGCTGGTATATGCCACTGGTGCGGTTCCCTCGGAGTATTATTCGGTGCAAAAACGACCTGGCTATACAGAATATCAGCAACGCACTAATCGTTTTTTCCCTGGCCCGAGGCGCGAGAGCTAAGCAATATAGGCGGCACCGGTTAATTGACTGAGTCAGGTTTTCTGCATTAACCGGTGGGCTTCCGTGGCCTACATTGGGCTCAATATTGTTAGCTTTTTCTACCCAGTGATGACTTTACCGAGGCGTGTACACCGCGCCCGAGAATTTTAATACGGTCTTCCATAAAGTCCACACCATAGAGAATCACCACCACCAAGATAGCCAGCTTAATGGTCGGCAGTAGATGGCCAGAGGCGATCATGACACCCAGCGCAGCCAACACCCAGATGGTTGCCGCGGAGGTGACCCCGGCCACCGCACCATCTTTGGCTAGCATGACACCGGCGCCGAGAAAACCTATGCCGGTAATAACCTGGCCCACCACTCGCGATGGGTCGACAAGGTTGCCTTGAAACAAAAAGGTAGTCGCCAGAAATAGGTAGGTGCCCAATATGATCAGGCAGGAGGTTCGTATGCCTACTGGCTTGCCGCGAAGTTGGCGCTCGAGCCCTATGATGGTGCCACAAAACATCGCCGTACCTATGGCGGGCCAGTGATAAGGGGCTATGTCGAAAAGTTGGCTTAAATCCAATTTATGCTTACCTATGTGTTTGGTTCATTTAATAGTATGAGCAATCAGGCTTTGAATGGAACTGCTCTTGGTCGCGCTAGGCTAAAATTCTGGGTCATTTTTCTAGTGCTATTGAGTCGAGTAGATTCCGGATTGTGCTATCAGAGTTTCTGATGCCGCCCGAATATCCTGTGCATTGTCCATGGTCAGTGCCTGTGCCAAAAAGGCTTCGGCATCGCTGACACTGGTGGCTCGCAGCAGCCACTTGATTAACGGCAACTTCGATGAACTCATACTCAACTGGCGGATACCCATGCCCAGCAGTAGCAACACCGCGATTGGATCAGATGCCATTTCGCCGCACAGACTGACCGGCAGTTGGCACTCTCGGGCCGAGCGCACAATACGCAGTATTTCGTGAATGATAGCCGGGTGCAGCGGATCATAGAGCTTGCCGACCAGCGGACTGTTGCGGTCGAGGGCGAGCAGATATTGGCTTAAATCGTTGCTGCCAATGGAAATAAAATCCAGTTTATTGCGCCATAGTGGCAGCAGCGAAATACTGCTAGGCACCTCCACCATAATGCCCAGGCGTGGGCGGCAGACGCTTTTGCCTTCGGCTAGCAGTTGCCTAAACGACTCATCTAGCAAGTGGATGCATTGGTCTAATTCACTTGTTGAACCGACCATGGGTAGCAGTAGGTGGACATTGTCCTGTCCCGCAGCAGCCACCATCACGGCTCGAAATTGGGTTATCAGTAATTGCAAATTGTCGAGGGTAAAGCGGATACCACGCCAGCCCAAGGCCGGGTTCTCCTCCTCAATAATGGGTAAATAGGGCAGCGGTTTATCGGCACCAATGTCGAGAGTGCGGATATAAACCGGCTTGTTTTTATAGGCCTCAATGACCTCTCGATAGACTGCGACCTGGTCTGATTCTGAGGGCAGGCTTTGGCGCACCATAAATGGGATTTCGCTGCGGTAGAGGCCAATGCCTTCGGCGCCATGTTTGAGTCCAGGCAATAAATCCGCTTGCAGACCGGAGTTAGCCATCAGTGTGACCCTTGTGCCGTCGGTTGTTATGGCCGGAAGGTCTTGGTTGAGCCCGAGTCGACGGGCAACATCCTGCTGGGTCTTGATGTGACATTGGTATTCAGCGGTGATGGCATCGCTCGGGGCAATAATCAGCTGCCCATTATCGCCATCAACAATCAGCTGTTGTCCCATGCGCAGCGATAATTCACCGACACCCATCACTGCTGGAATGCCCAAGGCATTGGCGAAGATCGAAATATGCGAGAGTGCTGCACCACCAGAGCAGACTATTCCCACCATACGTTCGATGGGCAGGCTGATAATATCTGAAACGCCTAATTGATCGCCGACCAGGATTATGGCTGAGTCATCCTCCACCTCTGCGGCCTCTGAGTCCTCGCCACACCAGGCTAGGTAGAGCTTATCGCCGAGCTGTTCTATATCCTCGTGGCGAGCGCGAAGATAGGGGTCGTCCATCGCTTTAAATAGCTCGGAAAAGTGATGCACCGCTAGCTTCAGTGCCCAGGGCAAGACTTTCCCGGTTTTAATAGCATCGGTAATATGCGCACCAAAACCCGGGTCATCCAATAGCATCTGGTAAGCGTCAACTACAGCCGCCAGATTGTCTCCGAGAGTTTGTTCGACGATTTGCCGTTCCTGTTTTAGCTCGGCCATAACCTGAGATTTTAAGGCCAGCCAAGCCTCGAGTTCGCCTTCGATGTGCTCAGCTTTGGATTCTGCGGCCTTAGCCAACCCTGCAGCGCGCCGAACCCGGGCTTTGCCTATGGCAATGCCCGGTGCACCACTGATGCCGTAGCGGTAATCGTTGCGCAGCGGCCTTGATGCATGGCTGAGCTGCGTTGGTAAGGACATCAGCAAGAGTGCCAGATGGGTCGCCAAGGTGGTTAAAAACGTCTCCTGCTCAGGTGCTAGAGCTTCGGCACGACGACTCTGTACCACCAGTACGCCAATCACATCACCCCGCTGCACCAGAGGCACACCACAAAAGCTGTGAAACTGTTCCTCATTGGAGCCGGCAACATAGTAATAGTCAGGCAATTCGTCCGGATTAATAATATTGATGCTGTGACGCGACTGTGCCACGCGGCCGACCAACCCTTGATTGGCGGGAATAATAAAGGGGTGCCCCTTGGCCAGACCGTGGCTGGCGATAAGGGCCATATCTCTATCCGCATTTTGTCGATAGAGGCTGCAGACATCGGTGGCAACCACATCGCTTATGGCATCGACAATCAGCTGCACCTGTTCTTCGGCACTGTCTGCCAGAGCAGCTCTCTGAATAATACGATTGAATTCTAGCATCGAAATATTAGTCATTAAGCACAAGCTCCATACGTAAGCCATCTTCTCTGTCGTGATAGTAGGCGGGCAATTCGTCTAGCAGACCAAAGCCCATGGATAGATAAAAATTCTGTACAGCTGTTTGCCCGCGGCGAACTTCCAAACGGCAGC
>Ga0307488_10001868_pt1 | contig 17793 bp, 22 predicted proteins | sample SB02metaG_FD_202248 | JGI IMG/M metagenome (GOLD analysis project Ga0307488, IMG submission 202248) | Sea-ice brine microbial communities from Beaufort Sea near Barrow, Alaska, United States - SB 0.2 | ecosystem: Environmental > Aquatic > Marine > Coastal | place: USA: Alaska | collected... | reverse complement strand
AATGAGTGCAGTCGTATTATTAATAATTCTAAATGTGATTGGATAGATGATTTAATTACAGCTGTATTTATAAGTCATACGAAAATATTAACATCAATTGGTCCCAATCAATCATTTACAAAGATAAATGTAACAATACCAAAGACTAGTTCATTTATTCATAAATCATATATTAACGCAGCCAGAGAATTATGGAAGAATCCATATTTACTGAATGAAAATATTCCTGGCCACGAATATCAAAGGAATTGTAAAGAAATTGAAACAATTATTAAATCCTGTATTGAAAATACAATAAGACATCTTTTACCAATTAAAGAAATTTTAAAAGAACACTTAGATTCTCAAGATTCTGATAATTTATTAAACCAAAAACAAGAAATTAAAAAATTATTAAGAGAAGAATTACAAAATCTGAAATCTGGATATGAACATGATAAAGATGAACATGATAAAGATGAACATGATAAAGATGAACATGATAAAGATGAACATGATAAAGATGAACATGATAAAGATGAACATGATAAAGATGAACATGATAAAGATGAGCTTGATAAAGATGAACATGATAAAGATGAACATGATAAAGATGAACATGATAAAGATGAGCTTGATAAAGATGAGCTTGATAAAGATGATGTTGTTCAGACAATAGAGGGGGTGAGAGAAGTCAATTCAGATATAATTGATTTAGAAAAGTCATCAACTATGAATACTATCCCCACAATAAAAGAAGTTGATGGAAAACCAAGTCTATATATTTCTTCAAATGGAGAGGATCCTACTGAAGAACAAGTTGATAAACAATGTTCTGATATTGTAGTGAATGATATCACGATCCCTGTTGAGGTTGATGATGAAATTACACCCGGGGAAATGAAAACAAAGGAAATTAGACTTAGTGAAACATATGTGACAGATGTGACAGCAGAAGAAAAATATGATAATATTGAATTAATTCAATCAACTGATGGAGAAAATACAGAAGAGAGAATGAAAAAATTATTAACAAATATGGAACAAAAAAATAAGAAAAACGAGGAAGTCAATGTAATTAAAAATTCAACGATTAAAGAAAAAAAAGATGATTTAATTGATCCCCTTAATGAAACTAAAATACAAGACATAACACCAGATTATTCATTTACTAATTTATATCCTGCAATGAAAATTGATGAAAATAAACCATTTGAAGATCCCCCGATTGAAGTCAAACAAGGAGAAGTCAAACAAGGAGAAGTTAAAAAAGAAATCGTATCAATAGCAAATGACAATGATATTGATGAAACATCAACGTTAGTTAATTTTTTTAATGATATGAAACAAATTGTTGAAGATAAAGGGATTAAAGTTGATACATCTCAAAATCAAAATTTCACACTCTTTGAAGATGCATCAGAAGTTGAAAAATAATTTATCCCTTTGTGTATTTGTTAAAAGCACTTCCCCCCCCCCCTGGTTCCCCACCTCCTGGTTTACCACCTCCTGGTTTACCACCTCCTGGTTCACCACCTCCTGGTTTACCATCTCCTGGTTTACCATCTCCTGGTTTACCATCTCCTGGTTTACCATCTCCTGGTTTACCACTTTTTGTTCTTGGTTTAGGACGTAAGGGTACAAGATTGCCAGGTGGGGGAGCCTGAGCGCCACCGCGAGGACTACTTGCGGTGGGGGGGAGAACGTCGCCCAAGCGACTATCAGGATCATCATCTGGCCGCTCTGTTAAATTACTAATCTCGCGATCCTCCATTTTCCCTTGCTTTCTCCTCTTAGTATTTCCCTTTGTTCTCTTTCTCCTCTTAGTATTTCTCTTAGTTCTCTTTCTTCTCTTAGTCTTTCTAATTCTAGGAAAAGTTGTCCTTCTATATTTCCGCCTCGTATTTCTTCTCCTATAGGAACGCATATATATCTATATAATTATTTTATTAAATATTATATAATGTCACAATTAAATATAAAAGATTTATATTCAACTATTAATGAAAAAACTTTAAAAAGAATGGAAATTTATGATGATGTCTTAAAAAAATGTCATTTAAGAATCAAATACAATTCAACTTTAGAAAGAACATATTGTTTTTTTCAGATCCCTGAATTTATAATTGGTGTCCCTTTATATAATTGCAATGAAATGAAAACTTATATTATAAACAGTTTAGAAAATAATGGATTTCAATTAATCTACGTTGAACCTAATTGGTTATTTATTACCTGGTTTGATAGAGGAGCAAAACTATTAATTCAAAATGGGGCAAAAGATAATAATAATAAAAAAATTGAAACAAATAATTATCGTTCTATTGATACCTATAAACCAACCGGTAATTTTGTGAATGATGTTTATGACCAAAGTACGTTAATGGGTCTATCAGACAGATTAAAATAATTTAATAAGAATCTTTCCCTAATTTATAAATATTATCATAAATCATTAATAAGAAAAATCCTGTGAAAATATATAATAATAATTCATTAAATTGATCACTTGGATCTATTATTGTTTTCATTGAATCCGGAATCATTCTTTGAATAGGTCTTTGTTCTTCTGTTTCTTTTTGTTGATTTCTTTGTTTCCTCCGTTTAAATTCTAAAAATTCCTCATATTCTGGATCATTAAATCTATCTAAATGAGTTCTAGTAGGATTCATTCTTGGTCCTTGCATAGTATTCTGATTTTCTGTATTCATAACATTTTCATTCAAAAGATTATAATCATCTCTAGAAATACTCTGATATTCAGTATCATTATCAGTGTAAGGGCTTACAGACATATTTCTTAATTTTAATCCTGGTTCATTTTCTTCATTAAAGACAGTTTTTTCACTATCATTTAATAATTCTTTATCCATTTCATTCGGAGATAAAGGTTTAATAAATTCTCTATTTTCTTTAACTCTTCTTTTTTTTTTCTTTTTATTCCCAGGCCATCCATATACTTCGGATACTAAAGCATATTCACTCATTTGATTTAGATAATATTTTATTTTTAGAAAAAAATATTATCAATAATAAGATGGATAAAATAATTGATTACCTTAAAACAAGTGAAAAAATAATTAATGAAAATAAATATTTTATTGGTTTCGCGATGATATTACTAAATATTGGAGCACGTTTTATTATAGACGAATTAGACGATGATTTAAGAAAAATGATTTCTGATAAAGTAATTAGGCGAGTATTTATCTTTTGTTCTTTTTTTATGGCTACTAAAGATGTCTTTACAGCTTTTATATTAACAGTTGTCTTTGTAATAATTATTAATGAATTTATGGCTACTGAAAAAGATGATAAAAAAGATGATAAAAAAGAAAAAGGTGCTTCCTTTAATAAACAAGAATTAGAGAAAACAATTCAACAATTGAAAACAATCCAAATGACGATGTAATTATAATATACTTTTATATATATAAAATATGCGTAAAGTTAGTAGAACAACTCGTAAAAGAAGAACTCACATAAAAAGAAGTACTCACAGAAGAAATTCATTTATAAATTTAATGTAATTCCTCCTCCACTACTTTTCCTATCTGAATCACCACTCATTAATGAGATATTATCTAAATCTGGTATTTTATCAGGTTGCAAATTCATTTTTGTGATTAAATCATCTATTCCATCAGCATCTGGTCCCGACATATCACTTCTTGCTGGACTCCCTGTCCTACGAGGCTGTCTTTGTTCTGAACCACCACCCATCATAGATGCTAAAGGATTACCCCCCCCACCTCCTCCACCCATTATTCCACCCATTAATCCACCCATTAATCCTCCTAATGGATTTCCTCCACCCCCACCACCCATCATTGCTTCTAAGGGATTTGGTGGGGGTGGCGCTCTTTGTTGAGGCATTTGAGAACCACCTCCGTTCATTGATCCCACTGCAGCTTCTGCGAATTGTTTCATTAATTCTGGATTTTGTCGCAAAACATCATCCATACCTGGAATAGAGGACTTAAACATTGTATTACTTAAATGAAACATAAATGCAGATCCTGCTAATGTAAATAATAATCTTATTTCAGGAGCCATTTCAGATCCACCACCATATTTATCTCCTAATTCTTCAAAGATTTCATCATAATCATTTAAATTCTCATTCACTGATTCTGACCAACCATCCAATTTAACATTAAAAGGATCGAATTTTCCATTTACAAATTCAAGTCCAGTTACACATGCCATTAACATCTTTCTTTGAAATTTAATTGAATTATCAATTTCTCTTTGTTTTTTTAATTTGATAAATTCGTTTCTCATATCTTCCAAATGAGAATTCATATTATAATTCATTGTAGTTCTGATACCCTGTTGTTCTAATTTCTTGAATTTGTAAATTAAATCTATTTTTTCATTCTTAATCTCCTGAGGTGATAATCTATGAATTGGTTTATATCCTTCAGGTTCTTTAGTTTCTTGACCCATAAAAATCGTATCGTCATTGGATATATTTACCGATTTATCATTATTCGGTAAATCACCATCAATAATCCCACCTTTGTCTTCTGATGGTTTGAAAAAACTAAATTCTTCACTTTTAACAGAATCATTTTTAGGACTTAGATCATTCATTGGACTTGATGGTAAACCAGATGAACCTTTCGCTAACATTTCAACTCCAATAGGATCTGCGGTCCTTAAATTAGGGGAAATAGAATTTGTAGAATTAATTTCTTCAATTCTTAATGAATTATCTTTATTGAATCCTAAATTATCCCCCATATTTGTTGTCATTGAAATATTTTTTAGTCCTGTATCAAAATTTAAATTTAAATCTCCCATCCTTTTTAATACAGTAGAAAGATTTGTTTAAATATATACGCACCTTAATTTAGTTTAACTCAATAATTCATTAATATTTTGAGGCATTTCATTAATTTTTGTATCATAAAAGGATTCAATGTGTTTTAAATAATCAATTTCTTTATCATTAATTAAATTAATTGCAATACCTTTTCTCCCATATCTCCCTGATCTACCAATTCTATGAATATATGTTTCTTTTTCTCTCGGTAAATCATAATTAATCACCAAAGACAATTGTTGAATATCTATTCCTCTTGATAATAAATCAGTGGATAATAAAACTCTTATTTGACCTGATCTAAATTGGTCCATAATTTCTTTTCTTTCATCAACAGTTCTGTCGCCAGTAATGAAACCTACTGGATAATTATCTTGCATTAGTTTTTCATAAATTAATAAAATACGACTTTTATTATTAATATAGACGATACACTGATTAATAGTAATTAAATCATATAAATCAGTAATCACATCATATTTCCAATCATTGTGTTTGACGTTTACAAAGAATTGTTGAATTCCTTCTAATGTTAATTCTTCTTTTTTTACTAAAATTCTTTCAGGTTCATCCATAAATTTAGTTGTTAATTCTAAAATTTCATCAGGTAATGTTGCACTGAATAAACATATCTGCGTGGTTTTGGGTATTTGTTGAACTATATCATAAACACATTCCTTGAATCCATAAGATAAAATTTCATCAGCTTCATCAAAAACTAACGATTTTAATTCGTTAGTATATAAATAATTTCTAGAGATCATATCCAACACTCTACCAGGGGTTCCTATTAAGATATGAGGACATTTATGTAATTCTTCTCTACACATACTAATATTTGTCCCACCGATAACTTTCATACTTGTAATTTTAGTATAAGATGATAATTCATGAATAACATTATATACTTGGTCAGCTAATTCTCTCGTAGGAACTAAAATCAAAACTTGCGTTGTTTGTTTTGTTTCATCAATTCTACATAATGTTCCTATAGCAAAAGCTCCAGTTTTTCCAGTACCCGATTGTGCTTGCGCAATTATATCTTTTCCTGTCATAATTTTAGGAATTGATTTCTGTTGTATCACAGATGGTTTCTCAAATCCATAGGTATAAATACCTCTTAAAATATTTTCACTAATTTGTAAATCATCAAACGTTGCTTCACCACTCATGTATATATATATGATCTCGTTATTTCTTTATATTTAAATAATATTTACTATTATGGAAAGTATTTATTCTAATCTCCCAATGATATTATTCTTCCTTGATATGATCTTTTAATAATTGATGAACTTTTTTAATATCAGCCCCAGAACATTGACCTTGTAATTCTTTTCCTTTGAATAAATAAAATGTCGGAACACTTTTGACTTTTAATTCTGTAGATAATTCATCATTCTCATCAAGATCAACTTTATAAATCTCTACTATTGATTCATCTAAACCTTCACTTAATTTTTTTATTAAAGGTGATATTCTTTTGCAAGGACCACACCATTTAGCAGTAAAATAAAAAAGAAAATAACATTCTTTTCCTTTTAAAAAACTAATATCATTTTGTAAGATTTCTTTCATATTAAATATGAATGAGTAATTTATTATTAAAAGTAATCAAACTTAATAATCATCAGAATCATCTTCTCCGTATGCAATTTGAGCAGTCCGTGCATCTTCTTTTACTTGGTCTTCATAAAATTTCATTTTATCTGTATCCATTTGATTATTTTTTGTCTTATAGTATTCATCTTTTTCAAAATCAGTTAACTCTTGAATTTCTTCATAATCAAGGAATTGAAATTCCTTTTTCCGACTCAATGTAATAGGACGAGGATCCTTATTAAAATCACCCTTATTCTGAACAAGATGCCAAATACTAGAAGGAAGATTTGGTCTATCACCAACATGACATAGGTAAGAACAATAATGTAGAAATTGAGGAGCTTTTTGTTCTTCTGTGTCTTCTACTAAATTCTCATTTTTTAGGATCATCCAACTTTGTTCACAGACATTGAGACAACAATGACAGAGATTCATTTTATATCTATATTGTTTTGTATAGTAGTATTAAAAAGATATCTTTCTATCTAATCAAATTTTAAAAAGAGACATTGTTATGATAGATGATAATACTATTTCAATATTAAATTTGATAGCATTTAAAAAAGATTGATTAGTAACTAATCAAAGCTTATGGATAAAAAATCAATCATTGTGAGTGATGTAAATGAGATAATTAATGAATCATATGAAGAATTATATGAATTAATTAAAAAAGAAAATCCTATTAATGAATTAATTGAAAAAATAATGAGTCAATTATTTGATTATTATGATATCAGTGATATGAATGATACAACTCTTTTAAATGTTAGTAAGAGATATTATCTAGAGAATTATATAAATGTAATGATTGAACAAAAAATTGATGAATGTAGAGAACGATTATTTCATTTGCAATCAATCAAAGAAAAAGTTGAAAAATTAAAACAATTGACATTACCTGAACAAAGATCTAAAGAATGGTATGAAATTAGAAATAATTTATTAACAGCATCATCACTAGCCTCTGCATTAGGAAAAGGTCATTTCACAACTAGAGATCAATTATTAATTGATAAAACTGCAAAAGAAGAAACACCATTTTATACAAATGAGATTATTCAATGGGGAGTTAAATATGAACCTACTGCTACAACATTTTATGAAGAATTAAATAAATTAAATGTGGTTGAATTTGGATTAGTTCCTCATCCAGAATTAAAAATATTCGGGGCCTCACCTGATGGAATTTGTGATACTGATTCACCAGGATATTATCCGGGACGAATGTTAGAGATTAAATGTCCACCGAAAAGAAAATTTACAGAAGAAGTCCCACTTCATTATTGGATGCAAATGCAGGGTCAATTAGAAACTTGTGATTTAGAAGAATGTGATTTCTTACAAGTGAAACTTTTGGAATATTCATCTGAAGAAGAGTATCTTGAAGATAAATTGTTAGACAATGACAATAATGAAAAAATTGGTTATGCATCTACTGGATATCCAAAGGGATTAGTATTAACATTCTTGTCTAAAAATGAAAAGGGAGATACCGTTTATGAATATGAATATTCAGAATTTTATCAAACATATGATGAATTAAAAAAATGGGCTTCTACGAGCAAAGAAAAATATCCTGATAAAAAATGTAGTTATAACTGGTGGAAAATAGAAAGATATGAATGCACTTTGGTATTTAGAGATCGCAAATGGTGGTTAGAGAATATGCCTAAAATTATAGAATTTTGGGAAGAAGTGGAACATTATCGTAAAATAGGAAATCAAGAATTACTTGATAAAAAAGAAAAACGAAAAAGAAAGAAGAAATCCCCTAACAATAAAAAAGAAGACAAAAATATTTTTCAAATCAATAAGGAAACAGTTGATTCTATTAAAAATGATTATTTATTAGATTCAGGATCTGATTCATCCTAATATTATTTATACATAAGCCATTGATCTTCCATATTTATTCCATAAGAATAATGAAATTATTATACCCATAAATAATCCATCTGTAAATCCATTCGTTTTATCATTTACGTAACCAATAGTAGATGTAACAATCATAACTAGTAAATAAAAGAATAATATTTTGTAAGCAGGTATTAATTTTTTATATGTTTTCATATTCATTAATTCAGACAATAATTCCATTATAATATAGAAACTATAAAATAAATTTGATTTATTTGATGATAAATTAAATAAATAACAATGGAAGAAGGAACAAATACAATAAGAACTCTTATAGGGACATTAGGATTAATTGGAGGATGTCTTTTATATTGGATCTGTGCATATAAATTAATATCTTGCTTGAATAAAAAAGATAAAGCAAGACAAATTACTCAGGTTGAACAAATACCTTTATAAATCTTGATTCACTGGTGTTGCTAAGGGTGGATTCATATAATTATTAATATCGTGAACATATCCATGATACCAATGTTCTCTATCATCTTCTCCTTTAAAATCACATCTAAAATGTTTCCCTTGACTATCTGAACCAAATAATTCCTTATAAGTCCATAAACAACCAGACCAATTCTTTTTTTCACCATAAAATTCTTTTATTTTTTTTGTAATATCTTCATTGTTCAACGTTACTTTTGTTAATTGTGGTCCTCTATACTCTTCATAATATTCGGATTGAATCATTTATAATAAATGTATATATAATATTTCTTTATATAAATTTGATTTACAATAGTAAGAATATAATAAATAAAAAAATGGAAAATAAAAATAAGGATTGCCCGATTTGTGGAACAAATATGTTGAACTTTGCAAGATATCCTAATTCAATCTGTTCGGAATGCTGTGATCAAACAGTTACAGAAAAAAATGATAAAATTGAATTTTATAATGATGACCATACAGGTGGTTTTATATCTGTTGTAAATAATGTAAAAGGATCTATTCATGAATGTTATGTGAATAATATCAAATGTTATGCGGATGAAGCGCGATTTGGTGGGATCGTTATTTCAGTTGTGGTTTAGCAATATAACTAAATTTATGATTATTCATTTGAGTTCGGTAGCAATGAGAGTACTGATTTATGTTCTTCCTCTGATCCATATCTAAATAAATCAAACACAAACAATACTCTTTACAAGGTTTAAAGTCTTTGATAGACTGTTTGTAGATGTGGATGGGGAAGGGTCTCACATGTTTCATTATTTGACGAAATGGTCTCATTATAAGTTTTAAGTTTTAAACAGATTCATTATCAAATAATCAAATTTTAAATGATGTTTTAAACCAAATTTAAAGGATTAACAAGATAAAAGTACTATGTGAAACAATGTATCTTGCATTATATAAAGATATTTTTTATTATTATTGATCCGATTGGTTATACTCTGATTTTTTTATCAGTCACAAAGGATCTTGATAATAAAATTAAAAATAACATGCAGAACAATATGTATTGCGTTTATTATACAAATTGTTTATTTACTCATCGGTAAATATTTATTAGAATTTATTGGAATAGTGTTGCAATGAAAATAATTGGAGGATTATCATTATTTAAAACGGCATATATGATCATTTATTAAATAGATGCGGATTATAATGAATTAACACTCATGTTTCTATATTTTTTTATATATTATATTATATGGTTAAAACTAATCGCAGAAGAACTAATAGAAGAAGAACTAATGGAAGAAGAACTAATGGAAGAAGAACTAATGGAAGAAAAACTAATCACAGAAAAACTAATCGCAGAAAAACTAATCGCAGAAAAACTAATCGCAGAAAAACTAATCGCAGAAAAATTGGAGGTTCAGGAAAAATCGTCGACTCGGCTCGGTTATCACAGAGGCTGCGGTGGTCAGGCTCAAAGAGTCCTGGCGGCGCGGTCCAGGGGGATGATGATGTCCACCCCCCCATTGGTCCTCTATCCCAAGTGCCTGAAACCGAGAATTCATGGGACCGATTTACGGCAGTGTTCGGTGATGAAGAAGATGTAAAATTTATGACAGATCTGTTTCGTAAATATGAATACTACGATATGTTAAATACAGAGATTCCAAAACTCAAAGATATCACTGGAAAACATCCAAAAATGGTGCTTAAGAATCTCGTATATGAAAAAAAAGAAGTGATGAATTATGTAGCTAGGGACTTTAATCGTTGGGGCTCTATCCCACAAGGTACCCTAAAGGATGAAATATTTAAAATGAAGGATGACTTTCAAAAAAGACGAGATAAATTCTTCTGTATGAACATACTAGGCTGGCACGAAATCAAAGAAGTAAATTGGCCACGGATATTTGATATCCGATACGATAGAAGAGTATTGACTGGACCGGTCAATAGCATTATAAGATTGGCGTCAAACAAGGCTGATGAAGCTAAACGCGCGACTGCTGCGGAAGCTAAACGCAAGGCTGCTATGGCTATGGCTGCTCCGCCTGTGTCTGCTATGGTTTATGAGAATCGCGATGCACGCGAGGCACGCGAGGCACGCGAGGCACGCGTGGCTGCTATGGCTGCTGTGCCTGCTGTGTCTGGGGGCGACTAGCCCCAAGTATTCGCCTAAATTTTTTTTGTCTTATATTCTTTTAAAAAAATTTGATATATTTTTTTATGATTACTTATAATAAAGAAAGAAAACAATGGCGACTTCTCACATGAACAATTCGTTGCACTCGGGTATCATTCAGGCAATCCGACAGATTTCGGTGGACCGAGGGGGCAGGGATTATTTCGTGAATACTCTGGAACAGATAATCTCTGATTTCCAAGACCAGATCACGGTTGACGATGTTCGGGACCCCGGTGCAAGTGCATCTAGGATAGGTCGGCGACCCGAAACACCTGTGCTAGATAGTTGGCGCTTATGGAACGCCTCCCACGACGCCGGATGCTGGTGGATCAATTGCTCCTTCCATACGACCGTTGATTTAATTGAGAAGATCTTCGTCCATGAGATCAGTAATGGAGCGGCGGCAGGCACCAACATTACTTGGGGGACATTGTTGCGGTATTTAACGTTCATTCATTCGGAGATCCTGCTCCGTGAGGCCCGAGACGTCGTAGAAGCTCTGCACGTCATGAGGGAGTCGGACGGGGCCGTGGAGCCGGAGATGGATGTGGCACCCGGGCATTTGCGTGCTGTCAACGCCCGTGGGCTCGTCGACAAGTTTAACAATGAAGAAGCGGAGAGTATGAATACTCTCACCAGTGAAAGGGCCAAGGAGCTCGGATATTTGTACGGGCATCCCCTGGTTGCTGTGCAACCGGAGTCAGGACCGACACCCGAACAGACACCAGAACAGACACCCGAACAGACACCAGAACAGACCACGAGCCAAAGCAACAATGAATCTGTAAGGAAGCTCCAGGATATCATTGATTCTGTTTCTAGGGGAGAGAAGGTTGAAATAAATGAGGGTGAATATCTACAATTGTCTGGATCTCTTAAGAGATTCTTTGTTTCATAATAAAATACAGATTCATTCACACAATTTATGTCTTTTTAAAAATTTGTTTATTTTTTATGAAACATTAATAAACAATAAACATATTTATTCAAAAAATAGTAAATTATAATGAATAAAATAATAAATCAGCCATTTGTCTACTAAATTGATTGTCGCTAGGAAAATGTAAACCAGCATAAACTCTCGCCATAGCACATTCCTCTGCAATATGATCTAATACTTCTTTTTTATGAGGATATTTATTACTTAAATACTTTGCTAAATAATATGCTTGAAATGCATGTCCAGAGGGATAAGCTGGTGTATCCGCTGTATTAGATTTCAATGAATTTAATGAAGGATCTATTTGTTTTGGTCTAGCACGATTAATACTATATTTTAAAAATAATATAAAAAATATTATGTGACTTGATGTAATAATAGAATTTAATTCTTGTAAAGATTCATTCACTTGATCAACAAAGGCATAAATAATAGATTCATCTGTTTTTTGAAATAAAGAAATATCATTCATAGATCTATCTTTTACATATTTCTGAACAATAAGTATTTCTTTTTCATTATCGGGATAAATAGGGATCGTGGGTAAATACTTATTATATTTTTTCATATTCATTTGAATTATAATAAGGGTAAATATGAGTATGTATTTTTTAGGAATCATTTATATTATAATTATATATAAATGGTTATTTTTAAAGATTATCCAGAATTTAAACCCAATTTAACTCCTAAACAAATTTTTAAAATGGGTTCTTTCGGTGGAACATATTATAGAGATATATATTCTTCCGTAACAAAGAAAAATTATAAAGGCAAAACAGTTATTAAAAAATTACCAGAAGATTGGTTTAAAGGATTGGATATTGATAAAAAAATAACATCATCAAAATATGACAAAAATGTGAATAAATATAAAGTTAAATGTGGTTCTAGTTTAGAAGCTTGGGAATCAAGCAATTGGATTGAAGCACAAGACCCATATGGGTGGTTTCAATGGTTCTGTCGTTTTTATACAGGTAGAAGAACAAAAGATGATCGTAGACAAATAGATAGATGGTTAAAATTAACAGGTCCAAAAGGTAGATTTAGAAGAGCATTAATGAATAAAGTAATAAAGAGCGGTAAATCATTTGATGACGAAACAGTGAGTCCTGTAATAAGACAAACATTGCAACATTGGGGGTATAAATTAACTAAATCTCATTTGGAATCATATCAAAAATCAAGATAATTTATAAGTATTCCATATTTTTTTATCAACTTTACGCGCGGGCCCCCCAATAATAACAGAAGCTAAACGTGCATACGCCCAACTAGCACCTGTTTGATTCGGTCTAGAACCTGAACTATAATATGCTCCCCTTCCTTTTTTAAGTATTAAATTTTGTCCTCTTGTAGAGATTATATTTTCACGGATAAATTTTTTATCCGTGATTTTATGATTATATTTTTTTTCAAATTTTAAAATCCACTGGCTTTTTTTATTCTTATAACTTTTTAGTTTTGGTCTATCAACATAAATACCCTTTGTATATAATTTTTTAGATCTCCGAATATTTTTAATTTGTTTTTGTTTATCTTTTTTTGATAATTTATTTGTATATTTTTTAGGAATTTTAGACTCTACCATATTTATTCATTTATTTTTTTACTCATAAATCATTAATTGAAGAAAGAGGATCCGTTGATATTTCTGAAGGTTCCCACTTTTTAAAATGTTGATTCATTTTACACTTGACAAATACTTCATCACATTGAGATTTATGTTCAAATAATGAAATTAAATAATGACTCATTTTAATATTCTGAACAAGTGCAACACCCTGTTTCATTAAGTTATCACTATCAGATAGATAGAGTTCATAAACATCCGGTTTTAAAGTTTTCATTATACGAAAAGTAAGGTAATCTTTTAAAATAGGTTGGTTGATGGGTTGGTTGATGGGTTGGTTGATGGGTTGGTTGATGGGTTGGTTGATGGGTTGGTTCAAGGGTTGGTTGATGGGTTGGAACTTATCTTTCTGGAATAAATATAAGATATTTGAATATGTTGTTTTTAAAGGGACAAAATATAATCCTCTAATTTGATATGATAATTTAGGAATAAAGTTAGTCATACAATTTTGAATATCTTTATAATCAAAATATTTCTTAATTTGAATAGGACAAATTTTCATAAATTCAGACTCATATAATTCGGTTTCAAGAAAAGTATGTAATTGATTGATTCTTTCAATAATAATAATTTTGTTCATATGTTTTCCTTTAAAAGAATACATATCTCCAATTGACAAAGACCATTGATTGTTTATATCACGAATTAATTCACATTCAAAAAGCGAGCCTTGAAAGAAATCAGGGTGAAACTGATAAGGTAAAATAAATATTTTAGGATAATCATATCCCTCCTTAATTTTTTTATCTATCAAAAAACAATAATTAGCATTATTAATTTGAGTCGCAAAGAGTAAATAAGGAGTTCCTGCACTTTTGAGACAAATAATGTGAGGATTATTAAGATTTTGTGAAAATTTATCATTATAAACTTTCGCATATCGCGAATTATGTTTGATATCAGAGCATAAAATACTCATTTGATTAAGAATATATTCTTTTGATTCATTAGTAGTAATATTATCTATTTGAACATTGCAAAAAGATGTCTTTGTAAAACTAGTTGGGTCCATTAATATATATTAATTAAGTATTACCTTTTTAAATCAAATTTATTAATAGTATATAATATAGATATGGATAAAGAATTAAGTAAAGAAATAAGTAAATTAGATAAATTAATCTCAAGCAAAGATGCTTGCAAATTTTTTTTTATTATGAGCTGCATCTTATTAATAATTGTATTAATTATGTTATTTTATATTGGTGATACGATTAAACTAATAGATTTAGAAGATCTCTATGATGAATTTGGTGGAAATGAATCATTTGAAAAAAATATGAGTTTTACAATTAATTTACCAGACAATTGCATATTAAAAGGCGAATATAAAGGAGATAGTTTTAGAGAAATAATTGCTTCTGGGGGACCAGAATCTTTATGTACTAAATTTAGTTTTAAAAAAGGCGATGATCCAGATGAATTCACAGATCAAATAGTAAAAAGAGATATTGCAGACCAAATTAATCGTAAATTAAAAGAAGCTTGCGTTAAAATAGATAAACAAGACTTATGTAATAAGAAAGATTATTGTGAATGGGATTCAGATGAATGTATATTTAAAAATAATTAGCTATACATATATAAATGGAACATCAAGACTGGACGCCAATCTATTTGAATGCTGATAAAATGAAACTGGATAAAGATAGAGATAAACAAAATCAACCAAAAACAATATCTAAAGAAAATAAATTAGAGAAGCAAATTGAAGATGGTAATTTATCTCATAAAAAAATGGATGCAAATTATGGAAAAGAATTACAAAAGAAACGTTTATCAAAGGGGATGACCCAAAAAGATATCGCTTTAAAAATAAATGTTTCAGTGAAAGTGATTACTGAAATTGAGGCAGGTAAGGCAAAACATAATGGTCAAATAATGAATAAAATAAATCGTATTATGAAATAAATAAAAAATATTATAAATTATAAATGGATACCGATTTAACAACATTAAAAAAACCATCTGATAAAAAAGATAAAGATAAAATAAATGATTTATTACAAAAATGGACATCTGCTCAAGAAGATCTATTAGCAGAATGGTCTGAAAAAGCAGCATGTTTCAGATGGTTACATAGTCGTTCAGAAAAAAGGTATCGTTGCCGTAATTATTCATTTACGATACCAGTAATTATATTATCAACATTAACTGGAACAGCTAACTTTGCAATGGATTCATTTGTACCTGACGAAAATAAACAAATGGCGATGGCTTGTGTTGGTGGTGTGAATATCTTTGCTGGAATTTTATCAACTTTACAGAATTTCTTAAGATATGCTGAATTGATGGAGTCTCATCGTTTGTGCGAAGTTCAATGGTCTAAATTCGGAAGAAATATTGCAGTTGAGTTGGCATTAGATCCAGCACGGAGAAAACCAGCCAACGATTTTTTAAAAGTATGTCGTAATGAATATGATCGTTTAATTGAACAATCTCCTCCGATAGATGATCCAATAATTAAACAGTTTAAACGTGTTTTCAAGAAAACAGATATCCGGAAACCGGATATTTGCAATGGTTTAGACAAATGTAAAATATTTGTTCCAAGTGAAGAAGAAAAATTAGAGAATATAATGACAAATGTAGGATCAAAATTAATAGAAAAAAGAAAATATAAAAAATGGAACGAGACCCCAAAACACACTGTTACTGAATTAAAAACAATTAATGAATTAAAATCATTATCTAATCAGGATAAAACCGTAGAATTAAAAAATGAATCAAAAAAAGAATTAGACGAATTAAAAAACGTAGGTAGAGTTTCTTCATTTAAAAATAAAATGCAATGTGGTGAGATAACAAATGAAGATAAAAATGATAATCCATTTGATGTAATTAATAAATTAGTAGAAACAATTGATGTAACAGATAAATCATTAGAAATCATTGAAAATAATTTAGAAGATAAACCAGATAAACCGGATACAGAAGATAAACCGGATACAGAAGATAAACCGGATACAGAAGATAAACCGGATACAGAAGATAAACCGGATACAGAAGATAAACCGGATACAGAAGATACAGAAGATAAACCAGATGATGAAATGGAATCTTTTTTAAAGTGACTTGTAACAATTGAAGATAATTAATGATTTAGTAATAATAATTTTTTAAATATTTATAATTTATAGTATATACTATATATTATGAATAAGAGGACTCTTCGTAAAAATAAAAGGAAGAATAATATTTCTCGTAAAAGAAGTAATATTTCCCGTAAAAGAAGTAATAAGAAACGTACCTCACGTAAAAAAGATAATCATAGGAACAATAATATTGATACAATTGAAAAACAAATTCGTAAAAGTATTCGTAAAAAAAAGAATAGAAAGAGGGGAGGGCGGACATTGAAAAAACAGAAAGGTAGTGGGTTTGTACCTGTAATTGGTATTGGTGCTGCTGTTGCTACAAGTGCAGCCGCAGCATACGCTGGTTTTCGTCTAATGAATATGATTAATGATAAATCTTATATTAATGCCATTTTAACATCTCCTCTCATTGATTATTTACCCAAAGTGAAAGTTGTTGAAACTAAAGACTTTATGAATCAATATTTACATTGTATATCTACAGTTCAATTATTTACGATAATTTTATCTAGAGAAGAACTACTTACATCAAAAACAATTCATTCAATTATTATGGATGTCTCACATCAATATAAAGGTGATAGTGATATGCTTAAATTAAATTCATTAATTAAAGATTATCATAGTTTTAAAGGTGATGAAATCCCCGAAGAAGAAATAAAACCCGAAGAAGAAATAAAACCTGAAGAAGAAATAAAACCCGAAGAAGAAGAAACTTCAGTGTTTGATATTTTTAAAAATGAAGAAGAACCAAAACCAGAAGAAGAAGAACAAGAAATAAAACCTGATGAACCAAAACCTGATGAACCAAAACCTGATGAACCAAAACCTGAGGAACCAAAACCTGATGAAGAAGAAGAAGAACAAGAAATAAAACCTGATGAACCAAAACCAGAAGAAGAAGAACAAGAAATAAAACCTGATGAACCAAAACCTGAGGAACCAAAACCTGATGAAGAAGAAGAAGAACAAGAAATAAAACCTGAGGAACCAAAACCAGAAGAAGAAGAACAAGAAATAAAACCAGAAGAACCAAAACAGTTGGGTGGATTTTCAGAATCAGAAGAATTATTAGAATTCAAACCAGATCAAACCGAAATTTCATTTAGTAAAAATATTGACGTTAAAAAATTAGAAAATTATTTATTATCCACTGCGAAAGAACCTGGAAAAGAAGATGTTGAATTTAGTGATACTCAAAAGGTG
>Ga0307488_10001867_pt1 | contig 17793 bp, 12 predicted proteins | sample SB02metaG_FD_202248 | JGI IMG/M metagenome (GOLD analysis project Ga0307488, IMG submission 202248) | Sea-ice brine microbial communities from Beaufort Sea near Barrow, Alaska, United States - SB 0.2 | ecosystem: Environmental > Aquatic > Marine > Coastal | place: USA: Alaska | collected... | reverse complement strand
TGAAGGTTTTGGAGAAACTCAATTAGTTAATAAATGTTCTAATGGAGTTAAATGCTCTAAAGCGGAACATCAATTAAATAGAAGAACAGAATTTGTTATTATAAAAATGAAATAAAAATTTAGCAGTCGTACAATAAATCTTGATTTTACTACCGTTGTGGGGACGACAATTTTTTCAAGTTATTATTTGCGGCTGCTTTTTTAATTAATTATTGTTAATACAATAATCTACTCCTGCTTTTTTAAAGAGTTTACAAACTTTAAACTTATTAGTTTAAAGAATTCTTTTTTAAATTAGACATAATTTTTTAGACTATATCATTATAAAAATAAGTCGTTAAACGATTTTGTTTTATGATTGTGAAGTTTCTTAGAACAATTCAGAGTGATTAAACGAATAAATGTATAGTAAAACCTGGAGTTACTACATTTCTTAAAAGAGCTTATTTAGACTCAACTACTTCAGTTCCTTTATCAACAATTAATCTTCCATCTCGATTGGCAACTTCCCATGCAGTATAAAATACCAATTGAGTACGCTTTCTCATTAATTCAAATTCTATTTTATCAACAGTATCTGTAGGCTTATGATAATCAGGATGTGAACCAGTTGTATAGAAAATTACTGGAATTCCATTTTTGGCAAAATTCCAATGATCCGAACGATAATAGATTCTTTCTGGATGATTTTCATCATTAAATGTATAATCCAAAAACAAATTAGTGTATGTTTTATTCATACTTTCACTGATCTGATGCAATTCAGTAGATAATTTATCTGCACCTACCAAACAAACGTAATTATCACTATTCTCAATCCCTCTGCTATCAATTCTTCCAATCATATCTAGATTTAAATCAGCAACAGTATTTTCTAATGGAAATATCGGGTTATCAGCATAATATTCAGAGCCTAAAAGCCCTTTTTCCTCAGCAGTAACAGTCATAAAAAGTATACTTCTTCTTGGACCATTCCCATCTTTCTTTGCTTGAACAAATGCTTCAGCAATATCCATTATTGCAACGGTCCCTGAACCATCATCATCAGCACCATTATTAATCTCACCATTAGTTATTCCTATATGATCATAGTGAGAAGTCAATACAAGTATTTCATCTTTTAAGTCTGAACCTTCTAAGAATCCTAAAACATTTTCTGAAATGATTTTATCTACGATAAAATTTGTTTTATAACTCACTTTTTTAGATTTAACCTTTTTTATTGCTTTCGAATCTCCAGCATTAAATTTAGTAATTGCCTCAGTAAGTTTTTCAAACGGTTGATTCATTATTTCTCCAGCAATATCTGGGCTTATATAAAATGCGCCAACACTTTTATCTTCTTTTTCTTTATCAATCGTCATAGTTGCTCTACTGAAATATCTAGAAAATCGCTTCATAAAACCTTCGTATTCGGTTTGATCCTCAGTTCTCACAATAAATATTTTTTCAACACCTTGCTCTTCAGCGGCAGCAATAATTTTTCTTCTATCGTTTCTATTAGAGTTTATCACTAATATAGATTTTCCTTTTACATCAATGTTTTTAAAAACGTTCTCATTTGCTCTTCCTATAAAAACAACTTCAGTAGACACTTCTTTAGTTTCTTTAGGATCCCCCAAGTACATAAAGTCTTTAAGGTTTGTCAATTTCTTATCTCCTATTTTTAAATAAATATCTCCAGCCTTAGAAGTTACTAATGGAACATCTTGATAATATCCATTTCCTGTTTTAACTGGACCTTCTAGTCCTAATTCTTCAAAGTGTGTTTTAATATAAGCAGCAGCCATTTTCTGGCCTCTTTTTCCAGTTTCTCTTCCTTCTAATGCATCAGACGCTAAAATCGTTAAATCTTCGCGCATATCTTCAATAGTGATTGTTTCTGCATATTTCATTGCAATTGGATTCTGCTCAACAACAGTTTCATCAGGTGATTGAGCAATTGAAAACCCTGTTACAAGTAATACAGAAAGGGTAATTAATTTTTTCATTTATTAAAATTTATATTAATTGTGAGTTTGCCAATTTTTGGCACTTACAAATATACATTACACAAAATGCCCAATGCCTAAAGCAATGTTAAAAAAGGAGGTTAAAGATATCTATACAATTTCAGCAGAAAGACCTAAAGATAATAACTTGCTACAACGAGGTTTTAAGTAATCATATTCTCCTGTTTTCACAGTGCATTTCCCCTTATAATGCACCAAGATAGTGCATTGTTCAGCCTGTTCTAAAGTATGTTCACAGACATCCATTAATGAATCCATTACAAAATCAAAGGTATTCACATCATCATTATGCAATACAATTTCGTATTTATGCGCTTCTTGGTCTAAGACCTCTACATCCTCTTGTATTTTTTCTTTTGTGCTCATTGTTAATACAAACTTATAAAAAACAATTTTATTTTACGTACTTCATCGCAACCCAATTATTCCGTTCAATAACTGTTTCCAATTTCAATCCATATTTAGAAACTTCTTGATCTATCATCGGAATATCATCTTGATAAAATCCGCTTAATAATAAAATGCCATTATCATTTAAACACCCAGTATAAATTTTAATATCCATTAAAAGAATATTACGATTGATATTCGCAATTATCAAATCATATTTTTTATTCACCAATAAAGAAGAGTCTCCTTCAAAAACAGAAATATGATGACAATTATTGCGTTCTACATTCTCTAGAGAATTTTGATAACACCAATTATCAATATCTATTGCATCCGTTGGATTTGCTCCTCTCATTTCAGCAAAAATTGCCAAAATTCCAGTTCCGCAACCCATATCCAACACCTTTTTATTTTCTAATTCCAATTGTAATAAGTGCTGCACCATCATATGAGTAGTTTCATGATGTCCAGTCCCAAAACTCATTTTCGGTTCAATTACAATATCATATTTAAGATTTGGATTTTTATGAAATGGTGCTCGAATACTTACCAAATCATCTACTTGAATCGGTTGAAAATTCTTCTCCCATTCTGCATTCCAATTGGTTTGTTCGATTTCTTTGTGTTCATATTCAATAGAAAATTCGTCAGAAGTCAAAATAAAAATACCCTTTAAAACTTCTGCATTCCAATCATCCTTTTGGATATATGCAATAACTCCATTTTCATTCTCTACAAAACTCTCAAAACCTGCCAATCCTAACTCTGCAATTAAAATCTCTGTTGCAGGTTCCTTAGGAGAAACAGTAAAATTATATTCAATATAGATGTTATCCATTACTTAATTTCTATTCTAAAAAGAGACTTTTAAATTGCCTTTATTATTGCAGTAAAATCTGAAGCGTTTAAGGCTGCTCCTCCTATCAATCCTCCATCAACATCAGGTTTAGAAAAAATTTCTTGTGCATTGGCAGGTTTTACACTCCCGCCATATAAAATTGAAAGACGATTCGATACTAGATCATCATATTTATCTTTAATTAAGTTTCTCACAAAGGCATGCATTTCTTGTGCCTGTTCAGGACTTGCAGTTTCTCCTGTACCTATAGCCCATACTGGCTCATATGCTAAAACTATTGAATCCCAATCAACATCATTTAAGTGAAATAAAGAATCTTGTAACTGCTCTCTTACGATATCAAAATGATTATTTGACTGACGATCTTCTAACTTTTCACCAAAGCAAAAGATGATTTTCATTTTATGCTCTAGCGCTTGTTCAACTTTTTTTGCCAAAAGATGTGATCCTTCATTAAAATATTCACGACGTTCAGAATGTCCTAAAATAACAGTAGTTATACCTATACTCTCTAACATTTCAGCAGAAATTTCTCCAGTATAAGCGCCGTTTTCAGCAAAGTGCATGTTTTGTGCAGCAACTTCAATTTTACTATTTCGATCAACTGATTCAACTACAGATGATAGATTTACAAAAGAAGGAGACACGATAACATCAGTATCTTCGGAAATATTTTGAACACTATTACTTATCTCTTTAATCAAAGTTAAAGATTGTTCTTTAGTCAAATTCATTTTCCAGTTTCCTGCAACTATTTTTTTTCTCATCTATTTAAATTTTAATCTTCTGTTAGAAAGCAAAAATAACTTTTTTTTAGACTAATTTTAAATTCTACCAACTATAAATTTATCTTCTTATAAGGCTAAAATGCCCTTTGTACTCTTTTGTATTACCATCAACAATATTAGTAACTTGAACTCTGAACCAATAATCTGATGCAGATAGATCCTCACCATTATAAGTACCATTCCATCCTACTTCATTTGGAGCAACAGTTGCTATAATTTTACCAAATCTATCAAAAATTGCTACTGAACTTGTTGTAAAATTTGCACTTCCAAGACCTATCAATTGCCATACATCATTTTCGCCATCATTGTTTGGAGTGAAAAAACGAGGATAATCTAATATTACAACCTTTAATGGAAGAGAAGTTCCACAACCTTCCTTATCTCTTATGATAACTTGATAAATACCTCCTAACAATCCTGTGAAAATTGGCTCGTCTTGCCATGTCCTTCCATCATAACTATGCTCTAAAGCATATTCATAATCTCCAGACCCTAAATTTTCGGTCAGTATTTCAAGAGTGTTTTTATCACGATTAAACTGAGACGTTATAATGTCGGTATCTGTAAATGTAGCAATTGAAGATTTTTTCAAAGTGAACGACTTAGTAGTATCACAGCTTGTCATCATATCAGTTGCTGTAACAGTAAAAACGACTCCTGTTGTTGATATTGATGAAGTATCTGTTATTAATATATTTTCACCATTGCCAATAAAATCTCCATTATTATTAAACCATTCGTAAGTATACAATCCTTGAGGATTCTGAACCTTTATTTCATGAGGCAATATATTCTCGCATATGGTTATAACTGTTTCTTCTATATCAAATTCAAGAATTGGAATAATATCTAATTCAAATGAAGTTGTATTGTAACAGTCTTCACTAAATCTATTTTGAATACGCACATAAATAGTTTTCTCCGAACTTGTATAAGGGGAGGAAATCTGATTTGACATATTTAAATCTTCATAATATTGCACTTCAAAAACTGAAGAAGGTTGTCCATTTAAAATCTCAGCTTCTTTATCTTCAAGTGTAAATGTGGCAAAGTCATTATCTTGATTTTTACAATTAGATAAATTGGTTACTGATGTAGTTAATGGCATATCAGTAAATTCAACATCAATTGAATCTTCCAAGTCACAACCAGAGATCGATCCTCTAACAACATATGTACCACTACCAAGATTCGCGTTATATTCAATATTGTCTATTGAATTTCCAAATACATCTAGAATCTCTACTTCACCTGTTCCATCATTATAATACCATTTGTAATAAGTTGCCTGAACATTAGCATTTAATAAAACTTCGTCTCCACAGACATCGTTATTGGTAGCATATAAATATGAAGCCCCTAAATTTAAACCTAAATTAAAACTCCCTCCTTCTAAAAAAACAGCAGAATCATATCTACCATTAACATGGTCAGCAATTACTAATTTTATTTCATATGCTTGGTTTGGAGTAACATCAGATGAAGCTATTAAAACTTTAGTTCTTCCTCCGTAATTGGTATCCACTAAATCATACCCTTCAAAATAATCAGGATTTGACCTACACGCTGAAGCATTATTTATTGTAGAAACACTAACAGGAGTAGTATCTGGTAATACGGCAAGGTTCGTATAATTAACTGTGCCAACTTCTCTAATTAAAAAAGCAAAACTATCAGCATAAGTACATTCTGAACTACCGTTATATTCTTCTGAAGCCATTATATATCGAAAACTTAGAGTACTTGTAACAGGAATAAAAGTAAACTTAAAACTAGTAGCATCAAAGGTATCAGATTGACTCAGCGCATTTTCTAAATCAATATCTCCTGCTTCATTATGAACATTATCAAGAAGACCTGCTGAAGAATTTCCTGCCGGAAACGCCTTCCCTGTAGTCAAGATTAAACCTTCATTAAATGGGAATGAACTACCTGTAGGTTTTTTAAAATAACCGTAACTTTTAGTAGTACGATCTGTAGGATTATCATGTACTACAGAAGAGAAATCTGTAACACTTGAGCATGTTCCAGATATTAATATATTGTCAACCAATTCTTGTGGTGAAAATATTGATTCAGGTGCTGAAGAATCATTTATAGATAAAAGTTGAGCATTGGAAGTTTTAAAAGTAAAAACTATACAGAAAATTGAAATAAAATAAAGTCTTTTCTTCATAATTTTAATTTGACCTTAATTCAAGAGTTGTATTTATACTCTATTTTAGTCTAATTCTTGGATCTAACCATCCATAAATAACATCGACAAAGATATTGATAATAATAAACATTGTTGCAATAATTATTGATGCACCGAGAATTACAGGATAATCTTTCATATTCAATGCGTTGATAATTTCTTTACCCAGACCATTCCAATTAAAAATGTATTCAACAAATACTGCTCCAGCCAATAAAGATGCAAACCAACCAGAAATCGCAGTTACAACTGGATTCATCGAATTTTTCAAAGCATGTTTCCGGATAATTGTAAACATAGACAGACCTTTGGCTTTGGCAGTTCTTATATAATCTTGATTTAAAACTTCTAGTAAAGAATTCCGCATCAATTGTATTACAACTGCCAATGGTCGAATTCCTAAGACAATCGCTGGAAGAATCAAGTTTTTCCATTGAATATAAGATCCTTCGCCAAAATCATCAACTTCATATAAACTTCCAGTCATATTTAAATTCGTGTATTTATGTAATACAAATCCAAAAAACCAAGCAAATAAAATGGCGGAAAAAAAGGAAGGTACACTCATTCCAAGCGTACTAACAATTGATATAATTCTGTCGAATAATGTATCTTTATATACTGCCGATAATATCCCAAAAAGTATTCCTAAAATAATGGCAATGGTAATTGCTGAGACGGCAAGAATGATAGTGTTAGGTAAGGTTTCTGAAATGATTTCTGAAACTTTTTTACCATTCTTCTGATAAGATTCGCGTAGATATGGCAATTTCAGGACTACTGTTTTATCTGCAATAGATAGCAGTCTGACAGCGGCATATTTTTTTTTGTCTAAAAAAGTATAATTATCAGAGTCATTACTATGAATGGAAACTGGTGATAAATCGTTCAAGTAATACAAATATTGAGTAGAAATCGGCTTGTCAAATCCATATTTCTTGCGAATATTTTTCAATTGCTCACTATCTTCTCTTTGATCAAGCATCATTTGAGCAGCATCTCCAGGAGTTTTGTTTAGTAAAAAGAAAATCACTGTAACTACACCTAGAAGTGTCAAGATTGCATAGAAAATTTTATGGACAAGAGATTGCAACAAATTGTAGTTTTATTTCAACAAATATAGGCAACAGATTTAGGTTTTTGGAAGTTTATAGAAATAAAGCGTAGAAAACACAAAAAGTTAAGTGTGTTGAGTATCTAAATTAAAATATTAAAATTACTACATTTGCAATACGATTTAAAACTCACAATGACTAAACAAGAAATTATTGCTCAAATCCAATTAAAGAAGTCTTTTTTATGTATTGGATTGGATGTAGATTTAGATAAAATCCCTGCTCATTTATTAGAATTGGAAGATCCAATATTTGAATTTAACAAACAAATAATTGATGCAACGCACCATCTTGCTGTTGCTTATAAGCCAAACACCGCTTTTTATGAAGCCTATGGAATAAAAGGCTGGAAATCTCTTGAGAAAACTATTAAGTACCTGAATGAAAAACATCCTGAAATTTTTACTATCGCAGATGCAAAACGTGGAGATATTGGAAATACTTCAACGATGTATGCGAAGGCGTTTTTTAACGATTTAGAGTTTGATTCCGTAACTGTTGCTCCTTATATGGGAAGTGATTCTGTGGAACCTTTTTTGGCATTTGAAGAAAAATTTACGATTCTTCTTGCTTTAACTTCTAATACTGGAGGATTGGATTTTCAAGGATTAAACGTTGGAAACAGTAAATTGTATAAAGAGGTCTTAAAGAAATCATTGACTTGGAAAAATAGCAAGCAGTTGATGTATGTTGTTGGTGCAACCAAAGCCGAATATTTTAAAGAAATCCGAAAAATTGTCCCAAATCATTTTTTACTTGTTCCTGGAATAGGTGCGCAAGGAGGAAATTTACAAGATGTCTGTAAATATGGGTTGAATAAAGAAGTAGGACTCTTAATTAATTCTTCCCGAGGAATTATTTATGCTGGAAAAGGAGATGATTTTGCTGAAAAAGCAAAAGAAAAAGCAATAGAGTTACAGCAACAAATGGAAGTCATTTTAAACAATATGTAATAACAAATCCCAAGAAATTTTCTTGACTTTCTTAAATGACTGATTAATGGATGACACTAAGTTCGGTTTTTTATTTTAATTTTTAATTGAAGAGTATTCTTTTTTCGATTAAGTGTTTAACTTCCTTTTCAGGTAGATGAAAGAAATCCGTCATATCCTTTTCTGAAAGATAGATGTCTCGATATCGAGTTGGTTTTTTGAATCCCATAATGTTGTTTAAAATAAAAGGGATATATAGGCTTTCATATATAGAATACAATGACACCAATATCAAAACCTATTCGATTATAACTAACCTAAAGAGTCTAATGGTTTTGTAGTTTAGTAAATAATATTATCTATAGATTAGAAGAGCGATCTGAGTTAAGATTGTAACGTCTGGTTCTCCTATGTCGTGTTTAGTTTCTTTTCATGTTTTTTTATTTTTCCATTGAGTTGCTCACGTTAGCAGCACGCTATTGGTTGTAAAGATTAATGTATGTGACGTGACTGCAAGTTCAGCACGTTGCAAGGTGTGAAAATAATCACTACTACAACTACCTGTATTTTGTTTTTTTCAAACCTCATAGAATTATTATTCAACTGTAGAAAAGAATGCAGATACTTTTAAAAACACTTCTCTTTAGGACATTAAAAAGAATTTTGAATTTAACAAATAAATAATTTTAGAAAACTTTTGCCTAGATTTGTCTTAGTCTAATGTAAACAGAATAATTCATGAATCTTATTATTGAAGAAATACGTAAAGGAAATCGTAAGGTTTTTAAAAATTTCTTTGATAAGAATTATGAAAATCTAGTTATATATGCAAATAGTTATCTTTTTGATAAGGATGCAAGTGAGGATATCGTGCAAGAAGTGTTTATCTATATTTGGGAGCACTCAAATAAATTAAAAATTAAAACCTCGTTAAAAGGCTACCTTTATTCAATGGTGCGTAATAGTTGCTTAAATTTTTTAAAGTCTATAAAAATTACTGATAATTATGCGTATTTAGAGTTTAATATCAATCTCATTGCAGAACATGTTTTTGATTCAACTTCTGATGATGACAAAAAAATAGTTTATCATCAAGTATTAAAGATTGTAGATACATTGCCAGAAAGAATGCAGCAAATTGTGAGATTAAAGTTTTTACATAATCGTAAATATATTGAAATTGCCGAAGAGTTGGATATATCTGTTAATACAGTTAAAACACAGCTTAAAAGGGCAAAGGTAAAAATTATTGAAATGGTAACATCTATCATTATTTTGTTACAAATTCAATAATGTACAAGGTTATTAATTAAAAATTAGCTTTCTTTTTTATTAATTCTTAAAAATTTCTTTCCCTTTTTGTCACCCATTTTTGATTTTTAGTTGTCTTTATTATAAAGAGTTTATAAATCAGATTAAATGGAATTCAAATTAATTATAAAAAAATTAAATAAATCACTTACCCAAAAAGAGAAAATTACTTTTTCTGAATGGTATGATGAATCTAAGTTGCACAAAAATTATTTTGACAAGGTACAAGTAAATTATCAAAATAACATACATCCTATTGATGCTGAAAAAGGATGGAAAGCAATTGAGCGTGCAGTAGAAAAGTCTAAACAAAAAAACAATTACTGGAAATATGCAATTGCAGCTTCAGTAGTAATTTTAATATCAATCTCTTTTATTTTCAATAAAAATGATGCTAGAATAACTGAACCACTCATTGTAAATAACACTATTGAAATTGGTACAGATAAGGCGACATTAACTTTAGAAGATGGATCTAATGTGATATTGGGAAAAGGTAAAAACTACGAAGACGTTAATGCAAAGAGTAATGGACAAACACTAGTTTATAATACCAAGAATGATTCAAAACCGGAAATAGCCTACAATTATCTAACCATCCCACGAGGAGGACAATTTTTTTTACAACTATCGGATGGCACCAAGGTATGGCTGAATTCAGAATCTAAAATTAAATACCCAAAAAAGTTTATTGAAGGTAAATCACGTCAAGTAGAGTTGGTTTACGGTGAAGCCTATTTTGATGTATCACCAAGTACCAATCATAACGGGGACACATTTAAAGTAAATATCCAAGTACAAGAAATAGAAGTGTTGGGTACTGAATTTAATATAAAAGCATACGATGATGAAGATTCTATTTATACAACTTTAGTCGAAGGAAAAGTTGCCATAAGTAATGGTATTACTGGAGAAATATTAAAGCCAAATCAACAATCAGCAATTAACACTCAAAATAAAGATATAACAATGACCATTGTTGATGTTTATAATGAGACTTCATGGAGAAATGGGGTTTTTAGTTTTAATAAAAAACCATTAAAAGAAATTATGAAAACATTGTCCCGCTGGTATGATATAGATATAGTTTTTATTAATAAAGATTTTGAAGATGTTCAATTTAACGGTGTTCTAAATAAAAAACAAAACATTGAGCACATATTACTAACTATTAAAGCTATCAATAATATTAATTATGAAATAAATGACAATAAAATACTGATAAAATAAAAAAAAAGGGAATGAGGTTCGAACCTTTCAAAATGCAAACCTTCATTTCCCCTAACTGTGTTAATTAATTAAAAAACTAACTAAAACATGCAAATTTATGGAAATTAATTTTACTAATGTTCTTTCAATACATAAAAAAGGACTCTTAACTTTTATTATGAGAACATTTATACTATTGTTTTGTACTACCGTTTTCAGCTTCACAACAGGAAATGTTTTTACTCAAAATGCTAAGGTTAAAATCGCAGTTGATCAAAAGTTAACAGCAGACCAAGTCTTTGAACTTATCAAAGATCAAACAGACTATACATTTATTTATCCGTCTGATTTATTCAAAGATGCACCCAAAGTGTATTTAAAAAAGGGAACTATTAAAGTAAGCAAGTTATTAAAACAAAGTCTCTCTTTTGGAGATTTTCAATATGTCTTTTCTGATGATGGAACAATACTGTTAAAGGATGAATTCGAAATAAGTGAAAATCAAGTCCAACAAAAAATAACTGGAAATATAACCGATAAAAATGGTGAGCCCCTTCCAGGAGTTACGATTTTAGTAAAAGGTACAGGTAAAGGCGTATCTGCTGGTTTTACTGGAAATTATGAAATTACCGTTCAAAACGATAACGCTGTTCTAGTTTTTTCTTTTGTGGGTTTTGCAACCAAGGAAGTTGCAGTAAATGGGCAAACAGAAATTAATGTAACACTCACTGAATCAATTTTGGAGTTAGAGACTGTAGAATTAATCTCTACAGGCTATCAAACGATTGCTAGAGAGAAACTAACGGGTGCTGCTGAAAATATTAATAAATCATTTTATGAAAATTCCTTCAATCAAACCTTACAACAGGGTTTACAGGGTAGTATTGCAGGCTTGCAAATAATTTCAAATAACACCCACCCTCAAGCTGTTCCACAAGTAATTATTAGAGGCGTTGGTTCTGCTTTTGGAGAAGGTGTAGGATCTACAAGTCTTTCGGGAACTACGACTGTATTGGGAGATCCAACGATCTTAACCGCGGGTAGCCCACTGTATGTTATTGATGGCGTACCAACCTTTGATGGTAGAGATTTATCAAGTATTAGTGGAAATGATATTAAATCAATCACTGTACTTAAAGATGCTGCTGCTGCGAGTATATATGGCGCAAGAGCTGCCAATGGTGTCATTGTTGTAGAAACTAAATCTGGGGTTTCTGGAAAAGGTAAAGTTAACTATTCCACTCAACTCGGTTTCTCAGAATTTGTGAGTTTAAACGAAAGGCTTAATACCGCTCAATTGCAAGAGATGTTTATTGAAGGGTTAATAAATAATACAGGTAATAGTATTGATACGAATCCAGATGCTTTAGATTGGTTAATTAATTCAAATCCCTACACAGCTTTTAATCCTGACCAAGATACTAATTGGGGTAAAGAGTTGACAAGAGTAGGAGTGGTAACACAACACAACTTGTCTGCTTCTGGAGGAAATAACAATAATAATTACTATTTATCTCTAGGGTATTTAAAAAATGAGTCCGCTATTAAAGAAATTAATTTCGATAGACTCACAATGAAGCTAAAATACGATACACAAATTTCTAAAAAGCTTAAAGCTTCCACTATCATAGGTTATGGAAAGACACAATCTAATAATCATGAAACGGGTACTTCGTATTATAATCCTTTTACAAGCATGTATCGTGTAAGGCCAGATTTAAATATTTATAATGAAGATGGTTCTTATGACACTAGCTATAATTTTAAAGTAAACCCATTAGGAGTATTAACAGATGAAACCCGCGAGCTAGAAACAAATGATTTTAGAGGGTCCTTAAATATAAACTACGAATTAATACCAGGTTTAACGTTAGAAACAAGCTTAAGCGCAAATTACAGATTAACCGAAAATTACAATAAGTTCCCCTCCCATTTAGGAAAAGGAGCTAATTATAGAATTGGCTGGTCAGTGGTACCTTCGAGTTATGGAAACCAAAGAAATACGGGGATATTTACCTGGAACGCTAGATCTTTAGTTAGGTATACTAAGAAACTTGGGGAGGATCATACTTTTGGTGCGTTTGCTGGAATTGAACAAAATGCAATGGATATGAAGGGTACTAATTTGTCTGTGCTTAACTTACGTGAAGGTTCTGAAACATTTGATAATGGAACTTCAGAGACTAGCGACACGTATAGAAGTGAGTCTTCAATCAGTTCTACATTTTTAAATTTAGAGTATGATTTCCAAGAAAAGTATTTGGTAAACACCACCTTTAGAAGAGACGGGTCTTCACGCTTTGGAGCTAATAATAAGTATGGAAATTTCTATGCCATTGGATTGGGTTGGAATATTCACAAAGAAGATTTTATGCAAAACAATGACTTTGTAAATATTTTGAAATTACGCGCTAGTTATGGGGTTAATGGAAATGACCAAATTTCTGCTTTTGGTTACTCAGGAACGTTTGATACAACAGGGGGTTATAACGGGCAAAATGCAGCCACTATCTCATCCGCAGGAAATGCTTTAATTGGTTGGGAAGAAAATGCAACCTTTGATATTGGAGTAGATTTTTCGCTTTTTAATAATAGAGTTTCAGGATTTTTAGATTATTATACAAGAGATACATCTGATCTTCTTTATAATTTACCGGTCTCCGGACTCAATGGAGATACATTTGTTTTTCAAAACTTTGGAGGCATGAAAAATAGCGGAGTTGAAATTTCATTAAACACGAAAAACATCGTCACCACTACTGATGGATTTACTTGGTCTACAGGAATTAATTTGACGACAAATAAAAATGAAATAACAGCACTTGAGACAGACGAAATTATTTCAGGTAACTATTTAAGAAAAGTAGGAGAAGACTTTAATACGCTTAATCTTTATGGATACGCAGGAGTTGACCCAGAAACGGGAAGTGAAATGTATTATATTGATGAAACAGAGACCGAAACAACAATGGTCCTTGGAGAGGCAGAAAAATACAATCATGGTAAAGCAACACCTGATTTTTATGGATCTCTAATAAATACGGTTACTTATAAAAACTTCTCACTTACGGCACAATTATACAGTTCTTGGGGAGGGCAAATATTTGAGCCTAACGGTAATGCTCAAAATGATAATGGATCCAGAAGAACTCGTGATAACAGTAATACATCTAAATATGTGTATGACAATAGATGGCAGCAACCAGGGGATATAACTGATGTGCCAAAATATGTGTATGCAAATTCAGTATCAAGTAATCAAACTTCAAGATGGTTACACGATGGAAGTTATGTCCGTTTAAAAAGAGTAGAGTTAGGCTATACTTTTTCAAATAAAATGTTAGAAAACTCTTTTATCGATAGAATTCGTGTCCATGTGAGTGGAGATAATCTATGGACCTCTATTAAGGATGATGCCTTGATGAATGATCCGGAAATGGCAGGAATAACAGGAACAGCCAGTTTCAATAACCCGATCTCAAAAACAATTTATTTTGGTCTTAATGTTACATTTTAACATAAAATTATCCAATTTTAATCACTTAAAAAACACATAATGATGAAAAACATATATTTAATAATTTTAATGTTATCAATCACGCTCACTTCTTGTAACAGTGATGAGCTTTTAGATAAAGATCCTTACGACAGAGTTCTTACAGAAAATCTAATTACAGATTTCACAAGTTTTGAAACAGCTACTGCCGGCGCATATAACTTACTTCAAGACAAATATTATCATGGTGGCTTATATCCGATTGCTTCAGATTTAATGTCTGATAATTCTCTATCCTCTTGGGTCCTCTTTCCTGGCACAGATGTTTATGAAACACCTACTGATGATCGCGAAGCATTACGAATCTGGACTGCAATCTCCAACCTTATTGCGCATTCGTCAATCGTTATCAGACAAGCTGAAAGCTTTGACTTTGAATCTGACCAAGCGCAAGCGTCTGACTTAATTGCACAACTCTATGTCATCCGAGGTATGGCGTATTTCGATATGCAACGTTTGTTTGCACAGCCATATAATTTCACTGCAGATGCCTCTCACATCGGAATTCCTTTAATTGATGAAACTCAAGTAGGTATAGAAATAATTAACCCTGCAAGAAGTAGCACTGCTGAAGTTTACGCGAAAATAATTTCTGATATTCAGAAAGGAATTACTGGTACTGCTGATGATACGTCCTCAATTTATTATTTTAATAAGACTTCTGCAAAAGCATTATTAGCAAGAGTCTATTTATATATGGAAAATTGGGCTGAAGCAAACGCATTGGCTACAGAAGTTATTGGTTCTGGTTATTCTTTGGTTTCTAACACTAATTATGTTGTAAGTTGGGCACAAGCTACAACAACAGAATCTATTTTTTCAATTGTAAACACTGCAACAGATATGGGTGGTTCATATGCGATTACTTATTTATATGGACGTCCACGTTTCAACGCGACTACGGATCTATTTGATGCTATCGATGCGACTGATGTCAGAAAGAACTTGATAGCTGCAGGAAAGGTACTGAAATACCCATCCTATTCAACACGTGATGACAATACGCCTATCCTTCGTGTTTCTGAGATGTATTTGATTCAAGCTGAGGCGATGGCAGAACTAGGGATGGATTCAGAGGCTCAAACAGCCGTTAATATGATTCTATCAAGAGCAAATCCATTGGCAGCTGCTTACACTGAAACGGGGCAGGCGCTAAAAGATGTCATTCAAGACGAAAGACGAAAAGAACTGATGTTTGAAGGACATCGTATCTTTGATTTGTCAAGGACAAAAAGAAGCTTTGTTAAATACAGCACTGTAGCAGAAAACCCAATCAATGTGAATTACCCAAGTAATTTAACAATCTTACCAATCCCTCAATCAGAGATAGATGGTAACAATAACATTTCTGAATCTGATCAAAATGCGGGTTATTAATTAATTTTAATGGAGAAGAAAGACAAGCTATAGGTGTTTATCTCTTGTAGCTTGTTTCTTTAATAACTTGTTTAAGGTTCCAAATTGCCTAGTGTTACTGTAATAAAAAATCTATTTAATAAATTTTAAGATTATGAAAAATATAATTCTATTATTAGCGGCCTCATTTGTTTTTAGTTCCTGTTCTGAAAAGAATTATGTTTTATTCTCAGGAAACATAGCGAATACCAAAGACACGACAATGAAAATAGGTAACATTAGTAGGGACTTTCAAAAAGAAGTGAGCATAGACGAGAATGGTAATTTTAGAGACACCTTATTTATTACTTCACCTGGCGCTTATTCTTATCAAATAGGAAGATCGTATGCTGCTGTTTTTTTTAGAGAGGGTTACGATTTGAACCTAAATCTTGATGTTAATGATTTTTTTAAATCTAGAAAATTTAAGGGAAATGGAAGTGAAGTAAATAACTACCATGTCGCGAGAAGTGCGCTAAAAAACAAATTAGTTGGAGATGCTAAAGCATTTTTTGTAGTTCCAATTGAGGATTTCATGACTAAAATTGACAAAAATAAAGACACTTTTTTAGATTTTTTAGAATCATCTACTTTAAAAGGACAAGACAAAGAGATTCAGCGCAAAATCATAGAACATGATTATTTGTTGACACGTTACAACTACGACAAATTTAACCATTACCACACAAAGATACACCCTGAATTACCGGAAGGCTATTACGTTCCCATTATTGAAATGGATCTTGATGATGAAGTTTCATTTATTTATGACAAAAGTTATAGAAACCTTATCGTTGAAAATTGGAGACTTACATCAAAAGAAGCAATGGAAGCCGATCCGAGTCTCACACAGGTAAGTTTTGTAAAAAATAAAATAAAAAAGATTAAAAGTACTAAAATAAAAGATTTAATGGTCAGTATGTTGTTTAGACAAATTAGCTTAAAAAACAAAAATTATAAAACTGATTATCCAAGGATCTTGGAGATGCTTGCAGCTGATAAATTAAAAGAGAAGCTTACAGCTAAGTTTCTAGGTGTACAAAAGACGAAACCAAAAATGCTAGCGCCTAACTTTAATTATGAAAATTATAAGGGTGGGAAAACAACTTTAAAGGATTTAAAAGGCAAACTAGTTTATATCGAAATTTGGGCAACTTGGTGTGGTCCATGTATCAAAGAAATGCCTGCGTTGACACAATTAATTAAAGATTTTAAAGGAAAAAACATTGAATTTGTTAGTATTTCAGTGGATTCAAAAGGTGATTATGAAAAGTGGCGAGAAATGATCCCAGAAAAAAATGTTGGAGGTATACAGTTACTCGCTGATAAAGGGTTGAAATCAGATTTTATGCAAGCGTTTAGCATTGGTCTTATCCCAAGAACACTATTATTGGACGAGGATGGGAGAATTATAACTATTAAAGCTCCTAGGCCTTCTGCTGACAATACCAAGCAGTATATAAATAATTTGCTAAATAAAATTAAAAAGCTATAATGAAACATAAGAAACATTTTTTAAACATCGCATTCATTTGTTTTAGTGCAATGTTTATATATGGGCAAACCCTAGATTCAAAGTTTAAATTTGTTAAAGAACTTGGTGGTGTTGAAGAGTATGTATATGAACCAAACGGGTTGAGTGTTTTGCTAATTCAAGATAATACTGCTCCTGTCGTTACCACACAAATTACATATAGAGTAGGTTCTAAACACGAAGTTTCTGGAAATACAGGCTCAACACATCTTTTAGAGCACATGCTATTTAAAGGCACTCCAAAATATAATAAAGAGACTATAACTATATCCAGTGCACTACAAAATATTGGTGCTAGAATGAATGCAACTACTTGGTATGATCGAACTAACTATTATGAAACTATCCCTAGCGATTATTTGGAATTAGCATTGGATATTGAAGCTGATAGAATGCGAAATTCATTGTTGAAGTCAGAAGATAAAGCGGCCGAAATGACTGTGGTTCGTAACGAGTTCGAACGTGGTGAAAACAACCCAAATAGGTTATTAT
>Ga0307488_10001866_pt1 | contig 17794 bp, 9 predicted proteins | sample SB02metaG_FD_202248 | JGI IMG/M metagenome (GOLD analysis project Ga0307488, IMG submission 202248) | Sea-ice brine microbial communities from Beaufort Sea near Barrow, Alaska, United States - SB 0.2 | ecosystem: Environmental > Aquatic > Marine > Coastal | place: USA: Alaska | collected 2017-05-06 | reverse complement strand
GGGGGTTCAGTTGTGCCTACTCCAGCAGGCCCAATGTGTTTCTTCCAATACGGTACGCGGTTTAATCTTGTCGCTGCTGAAGAGAGAACTCAGCTTTACAGCAACATGACTCACGAAATGGCCAATGGCATTGAGATGATGGCTGAGCTGGGTTACAGCATGAACAGGGTCACTGAGAACCCGCAGTCTCCGAGCTACCCAGATCTTAGTTTCCCTGAGATACCGGAGAATCACCCGAGCAACCCTCTTGGGGTGCCTTTAGTTTGGCTAGGTCGCCCACTGGCCTTTGATGCTCCCTCCCCTAATGCTAAACGTGAGAATAATACCCTGCGAGCCTCACTGAGTTTTAGCGGACAGTTTGACAATGGTATGGATTGGAATACGGCGCTGACCCACAGCAATAATCAGTACACCGGTTACCAGCCTGACACCAAAAAATCTCGCTTGCTGGCCGGCCTTAGGGGGGAAGGCGGTCCAAACAATGACCAATACTACGATCCATTTGTCGCTTCGAACAACAGTGCCGAGCTAATCGCCGATATGAGTTATATGACTGAAATTGAGCGCTCTGCTGAGTTAACCGTTGTAGACGCCGTTGCGACTGGCGAACTGCTGAGCACAGCCTCAGGTGCAGTAGTTGATTTCGCGGCGGGCTTTCAAGTGCGCGACGAAGGCTACCTGATTGCCACCGACGATCTCTATACCATTCAATTGGATAATCTGGGCACCCCTTTGCCGGTGGATTTGATTTTTCTTGGGGGTATTTCTGAAATTGATCAAAGCCGCACCAGTTATTCAATGTTCGCTGAGGTACAGACAACTCTCTCTGACAATCTTGAGCTAACAGCCGCTATTCGCTACGAGCATGTTGATGCAGGTGAAAGTGTTGATCCTAAGATAGCTTTGCGCTGGCAGCTATCTGAACAACTGGCCTTGCGTGCATCTGCCTCTACGGCGTTCCGTGAGCCGTCACTGTCTCAGGTTAATGCACAGATCGTTGCTCTAGGGGGCCTTCAAGACTTCAATATAGACGGCACGCCAAACGGAGGCGTTGCCTTTGTTCGGGTGACCTCATCAGGTTCAGATAGCCTCAAGGCCGAAGAGTCGGACAACTTTAATATTGGCCTGTTATATCAGCCTTCAGACAGGCTGGATATCAAGCTTGATTATTGGAAGGTGGATTACAGCAATCTTATTACGGTTGAAAATGCCCAGGGTAAGTTAGCCGCTGATATCAACGGTCCAGATATTGTGCGCAGTGCTACAGGCTCTCTGGCAGCTGTTTATGTCAATTATTTCAACTCCTCAAGTGTTGATGTGGCCGGTCTTGATCTCGATGTACAGTATCAGTTGAGCGATAACCTAAACCTCGCAATCAATGTTGCGCGCTTTCTCAAGTATGAGATTACAACCCCGACTGGGGCTTTGGTAGACGCTGCTGGTTACTTCAACAACGACAACTTCGCCCGCTCAATGCCGGAGACTAAAGCCAATATCAATCTTGCATGGTCAAATGGCGCTCAGGATGCCTCACTGAATATCCACTATATCTCCGGCTACCAGCACAGCCAGGCTGTGCCTGTTGGTGAGACTATGAGCATTGATTCCTACACAACCGCTGATGCGCAGTATGGCTTCAAGGTGATGGAGGATGCACTGGGTTTGAGTGTCGGCGTGAAGAACTTAACCGACGAAAAGCCACCCCGAGTTTCTGACTCAGCTAACTTCAGCTACGATCCCAAACAGCACAGCCCGCTGGGACGGGTGTTCTATATGAAGGCTCAGTACAGCTTTTAGTTACATGCTTTTAGTTACGTGCTTTTAGTTACGTGCTTCTAATTAACCAGCCAAAACAAAAAATCCCCCAAGCATTATGTTTGGGGGATTTTTTTACGCTTCGTGTTACAACAAAATCAGCAAGCTAACCATTCTCCGGAACATAGCTTTCACCGAAAAGCATCTTTTCTCGGCGCTTGTCGCGATAGGCACTGGGACTGCAGTTGAGATGCTGACTAAAACAGCGGGAGAAATACAGCGCGTCACTGTACCCCACCAGCTCGGCAATCTTACTCACCGGGTGCAGAGTCTGTAATAGCAGTTGCGATGCCCGGGCCATTCTCCGCTCGTCCCTCCAGCGCATCGGCGTGGAGCCGGTCTGCTGTTTGAACAGTGCAGACAGCCTCGCGGGAGACAGCCCAACTTTGCCCGACAGCGTATCAATGGTGAAGTTTTGATTAAAATTGCGCGCTATATAATCTCTCACCAGAGCAATCCGCGAGTCCATCAATGGAAAGCTCTGCTTAGGTGCCAGCCGATGGCAGCGAATCAGCAGCTGCTCAAACATATTGGTGGTTAAGGCTGAAACCAGCTCTGATGATTCAAAATAGGTATCATAAATTTCGTCGAATAACCCCTGTAGCTTCCCCGCGTTTTTTTGATCAGCCTTAATATGGTAGATTCCAGGACCAATTTCCGGCCATTGCAGCCATGTCAGCCAGCGTTCCTCCTGGGGGAAATAGACCCACTGATGTTCCCACAGGTCACAGGATTCATCGCGATGATAATCGTAGAGAGCGTCCGGTGAGAGCAGAATCAAATCTCCCGGGCCAGTGACAAATTGCTTGCGGATACAGTTGTAGTGGCCATGCCCCTGAGTGGTTAACTGGATACTCCAGCCCAATTTGCTGTTCGGCCGTTTAGTGGGAATATCACTCAAATGGTTGCGTTTGCTACGGGTGGTTCCCGGGGTTATATGATTGGCGAAAGCCTCATCCACCTCTTCCAGGGAATCGTAGAGCTCAACCAAAAACTGGAATGCACCCTGCGCATCGATCAAGCCGGGCTCACTGAAGCTAGCAGCCCATCTGGTTCGCAGTTCACCGGCCTTGGCCTGGTGATAAAATATCGACTCACGGATCTCTTCCGGCAGATCTCGGGTCAGTAGATGGACCGCACTACCCCGGTGGTCGCCCATTACCAGACCAAGGGCCATAAAAAACGCCTCTCTGGTCACCGGCTGGTTGGTGAGCATCTTCCAGTGAATTTCTGCAGCGCTCTGAATATCATTCATATAAAATTATTATCCATATAAGACTATTATCCATATAACTAAATGATTCCTGTATGTCATTCTAGCTCTCAATCGACCAATATGTCATTATTATGCGATAAACCAAAAAATAACAAGCGCAAAATGTTATGCAAAACCCCCTTAAATTAACGCGTTTTCTTGGCAATCTTGACTATGTGTAGTTAACCACAGTTGCGCTGCATCCCTCCCCTGGGCGGCGCAGCTGGTTTTTATTCAGGCGATGATACTATTTGTATTATCCATACTCTAAACAACCAAACCCACACAGAGAACAGCAGAGTATGAGCCCTAAGATGTCGACGACAATCGCCCTTTACTGCGCTCTTTGTTGCGGACTGAGCACCGCCGCCGTTGCTGAGACCGCATCAGTCACTGGCGCCCTGAGCATCGAGCAGCAAACAGGTCAGTGGCTAAAACAACTTACTCTTGAAGAAAAAGTCTCGTTAATGTCTGGCGCGAATTTCTGGAACAGCAAAGCCATTGAACGCCTCGGTATTCCCTCTTTTCATGTCACTGATGGACCCAATGGTGTGCGCTCCAACAACAGCGAAGCCACAACCTTATTTCCAACCGGTGTGGCTATGGCAGCCACATGGAATCCCAGCCTTATTCAAAACGTCGGTGCCGCCATCGGCAAAGAAGCGCGGGCACAGGGTGCCCAGGTGTTACTGGGGCCAAACATAAATATCCAGCGAACCCCCCTCGCCGGTCGAAACTTTGAAGCCTATTCTGAAGACCCCTTTCTCACTGGTGCCATTGGCGTCGGCTTTGTGCTCGGGGTTCAGAGCGAAAATATAGGCACATCGCCCAAGCATTTTATTGCTAACAATCAGGAATACAGACGCCACACCGTCAGCGCCAACGTTGACCAGCGTACTCTGCGAGAAATCTACATGCCGGCCTTTGAACAGGTGGTTAAAGAAGCCCAGCCCTGGACCATTATGGCGGCCTACAATCGGGTCAATGGCGTCTATATGACAGAGAATAAGTCATTGCTTGAAGATGTTTTGCGCGACGAGTGGGGTTTTAAAGGCCTGGTTGTCTCCGACTGGGGCGCTGTGCACTCAACAGTACCCGCAGCCAACGCCGGTTTGGATCTGGAAATGCCCGGACCAGGCAAGCAGTACGGCAGCGCATTGCTGGCTGCAGTCAACAGCGGAGAAGTGGCCGAAGCGGTAATCGACAAACGCGTCGCTCCCATTCTAGAGTTGACCTTAAAGGCGGGTGCCTTAAATAAAAATGGCAACCCCTACGACAGCAGCCAACTCAATAGCCTTGCCCACCAGCAGTTGAGCCAACAGGTTGCCGAAGAAGCTATTACTCTATTGAAAAATGATCGCCAACTACTGCCACTCAATTTAGAGGGTATCAGCAGTATTGCCCTTATTGGTCCCAACGCCGATGTCGCTATTATGCAAGGTGGTGGAAGCTCCCAAGTGGTGCCCTACCAGCAATCCACGCCCCTAGAAGGCTTAACCGCCTTGCTCGGCGATAGCGGTAATGACAAGGTGACGCTCACCTACGCTCAGGGCGTCGACAATGAACCGGACCCAGCGACAATGGATGCGCGTTTACTCAGCCCCGACCTAGAGAGAACAGCCCAGGGATTAAAGGCCGAGTATTTTGGCAACAAAGAATTTTCCGGCAACCCGATATTTTCCGCCAATGATCAACACTTCGCTAAGTTGGGATTTGCCGAGCAACTGCCGGCCTCAGCCAAGAACAATTTCTCGGTGCGTTGGAGCGGCTATTTTTGGCCCAAGGTCAGCGGCCGTTACGACTTTGATCTGGTACATATCTCCAACGCCACCCTAACCTTGGATGGCCAAGTAGTGATTAGCAATGCCAAGCCAATAAAGCCTTCCCGCTTTCTCGAGTTTCTCAATATTGGCTCCAGAGGCGGCAGCGCGGAGCTGATAGCCGGCAAGGCTTACCCCATACAGCTGGACTATGTCTCTGGTCCGATGCAAATACCGGTCAACCTATTGCGCCTAGCCAGTCGCTCCCCTGCCGGCGACTTCGATAGCGCCGTGGCACTGGCTAAAAATGCGGATCTGGCCATTGTCTTTGTCGGCGTATCCACCACCTCTGAAAGCGAAGGTCGCGACCGCGCCGACCTGGCTCTCTACGGTGAGCAAAACGCTTTGGTTGAAGCCGTTTTGGCGGCGAATAAAAACACCGTTGTGGTGCTCAATAACGGCAGCCCACTGGAAATGCCCTGGATAGCGAAAGCCGACACAGTAGTCGAAGCTTGGCTGCCGGGACAGCAAGGTGGCCACGCCATAGCCAAGATGCTAATGGGCCACAGCAATCCCTCGGGAAAACTGCCGCTAACCTTTCCCAGGGAACTCCAGGACAACCCGACCCATGACTACTATCCAGGTGATGATGAAGGGGACTATGGAGAAGGTATATTTGTCGGCTATCGCTATTACGACAGCAAGCAGGTAGAGCCCCTATTCCCCTTCGGCCACGGCCTCTCTTACACCAGCTTTGCCTATAGCGACCTAAGCATTTTAACAAAGGGCATTTTAACAAAGGGCACATTAACAAAAGACATTTCCACAGAAAACAGTGCCACTAAGCACTTTGATCCCAGCCAATTTATCGTTTCCGTCAAGCTTAAAAATACTGGATCTCGCGCCGGGCAGGAAGTGGTGCAGCTGTATATAGAGGACAAAACATCCTCTGTGCCACGACCGCTAAAAGAATTAAAAGGCTTTCAAAAAATCCGCCTAGTGCCCGGCGAAAGCGCCACTCTAGAATTTACATTAAACCTGCGGGACCTGTCTTTTTACGATGTAAAAACCCAGTCGTGGCTTGCCGAACCAGGCCTATTTAAGATTTCAATCGGCAGTTCATCCCGAGATATTCGCCAGCAAACTGGCTTCCAACTGATCAATCAACAGGGGGCTCGCGCCCTTTGATATATCGACTTAAAACTATCTACAAGAACTAAATTTAGAAGGATTTAATCTAAAAGGGATTATTACCAAAAGCATCGAGAGTACTTATTAACAACAATCATAATAAATATATACATTGGGGAAATAGAACATGACATTACTTAAAAAAAATTATCTGACCGCAGTTATCGCGGCCGCCTGTGCCGGGGCGTTGCTATCGCCTGTCGCTTTTGCTCAGGCCGACTACGCTCTTGAAGAGATTATTGTTACCGCAACTAAGCGCGCACAGAATCTGCAAGATGTTGCCCTGGCAGTCACCGCATTAAGCGGCGAAAGTTTAGCCGCTAGCCGTATTAGCCGCTCCGAAGACCTGGTCAACCTAAGCCCTTCCCTGACATTCCAAAGCGGTGGCAGTGACAATGGCTCTTCCTACAATATTCGCGGTATTGGTACTCAGTCCTTTAGCTCTGGAGTAGAGCCCAGTATTGCAGCAGTTGTCGACGGTGTGATTCTCGGCCGCTCAGGCATGGCGTTTACTGAACTCTTAGATGTAAAGCGCGTTGAAATTTTGCGCGGCCCTCAGGGCATGCTGTTTGGTAAAAACGCCTCAGGCGGTGTAGTGCATATTGTAAGCAATGACCCCTCAGATATTTTTGAAGCTTCCATAGGTGGAAAGCATATGGTTTCTGGCACTGATGAATACAGTGTCAATGCCATGGTCTCGGTTCCACTGACTGACAGCCTCGGTATTCGCGCTGCAGGCTATACCACTGACCGCGATGGCCACATTGAAAATGTCGCCACAGGTCGCGACGTCAATGGCCGTAAAAGTGAAGGCGGCAGAGTCAAATTAAACTGGCAGGCCAGCGACAATCTGAGCCTCAAATGGACCAGTGATTACAGTGAAAAGAGCGGTGAGTGCTGTCAACCGCAGCCGCGATCAGCAACGCCCACCGAAGCCTATTTCCTCGGAGACCTGGTTGCCTCAGAAGACAATAAAAGCATTAGTGTCACTGGCGATCTCTACAACAGCACAAGATCTTGGGGCCATTCCGCTGAGCTCAACTGGGATATCGGTGGCTACAGCCTAACCTCCATCTCCGCTTATCGTGACTACCAATCCTCTGCCAACCAAGATGTGGACGGCACCACCAATACCCTGTTGGATATCAATGCCGGTCAGTCCAATCAAACTCAGACCACTCAAGAAATTCGCCTAGCTTCGCCACAGGATCAAAAGCTTACCTACGTGGTCGGCGCCTACTACTTTGACCAGTCCATGGGCCGTGATTTTGAACGTGTCTACAACGATAATTTTGGTACCTATGTTCCTAGCTTTCCGGGTTTAACCTTTGGTTCTCAGTATCAAGCCGACGTTGATAGCACCAGCTACTCTGGCTTCGGTCAGCTTGAGTACAGCATGGCTGACGATCTGCGACTTATAGCTGGCGCACGCTACACCAACGAATCATTGGATTTCGAATTTGAGCGCAGTGCAACTGCTGGCGCCTATGCGCCGATTGTAGCCAACCAAGCCCAGTACTCAGACTCAACCAGCGATGATGACTTTTCCCTAAAAGTCGGCGCCCAGTGGGATATCAACGATGATGTCATGAGCTACGTCACCTTCACCGAGGGCTACAAAGGTCCAGCCTTTAACGTGATCTTTGAGATGACACCGGCCACCACTCAGCCAGTTGAAGCAGAGACCAGTGAAGCCTTTGAGATAGGTATTAAGTCGACGCTGCTTGACCGCCGTTTGATGGTTAACGCTGCACTGTTCCAAAGCACCTATGAAAACTTCCAGGCCCAGGCTCAGGACGCCAGCTCTTCGGTATTTACTCTGCTTAACGCCGGTGAAGTACGCACCAGAGGTCTTGAGTTAGACTTTGTTGCACAGCCCATGGAAGCACTCTATATCACTGGCGGTATTGCCCTAGTGGATGCGGAAATTGTCGATTTTGCCGGTGGGCCTTGCAGCCCACGCCAGCTCGCAGCAGATGAAAATTCTTGCGCCTCTGGCAGTCAGGACCTCTCTGGAAAGAGTCTTCCATTCTCTCCTGACACTAAGTTAAACCTGGCTATAGAGTACCAAATGGCATTGGGTGCGAGTCACCAGGTCACACCCCGCCTGGCCTATCGCTGGCAGGATGATATCTTCTTCGCCATGGATCAGGATCAAGAGAAAGCACAGAAAGCCTATGGTGTATTCGATCTGGGAATTACTCTGCGATCAAATGATGACCGTTATAGCGCCACAGTGTTTGTCGACAATGTCACCGATGAAGCCTACGTAGATGCTATTATTCACAACAGCATTTGGGCCGGTGGTTACGACCATTATTACTCCCCAAGCAGTGAACGTACTGCGGGCATTGATTTCAAATATAACTGGTAGATCGATCAGCCTGCTCAGTCATTGAGCAGGCTTTTTACCTGTAACTTGATTGCTTGATTACTTAATTGATTGCTTGATTGCTTGATTGCACCTTAATAGAACGCGACTTAAACACCCACTTACACCCTTTGGAATTTATCCTGTTTTGGAGTGCTACATGAATCAGCGCATTGTTGCTTTTATTGCCATGCTATTTATTCCCATGCTTTTTACTCCCATGCTCTCAATCGCCGCCAGCAACAGCTTGGCTGCGCCAGACATTCAGGCTAACCCGAACAAACCAAAGCCCAATATCATTCTTATTCTCGCGGATGATTTAGGTTACGGTGATATTGGTTCCTACGGCTCCACAACGATCAAAACACCGAACATTGACTCTATGGCCCAACAGGGTGCCAAGTTCAATGAGTTTTATGCTGCATCGCCAGTCTGTACCCCTTCTCGAGCAGGTCTATTAACTGGCCGCTACCCGATTCGCCAAGGTATTCATCAGGTGTTCTACCCAGAGAGTTTTCAGGGTATGGATCCAGAGGAGATAACCATTGCCGAATTGCTCAAAGACGCCGGATATGCAACCGGCCTAGTGGGCAAATGGCATCTCGGCCACCACGACAAATACATGCCTTGGAATCAAGGCTTCGATACGTTTTTTGGCCTGCCATACAGCAATGATATGGGCGGCCTGTACTATTTTCGCAATCGCGAAATAGACTTTACAGAAATTGACCAACGCTTGCTCACCCAAACCTATACCGAGGAAGCGCTTAAGTTTATTGATGCACACCAGTCAGAGCCCTTCTTCCTCTACCTTGCTCACAATATGCCTCACGTACCCCTCTATGCGTCGGCAGAATTTGAAGGCAAGTCTGAGGGCGGTCTCTACGGTGACACTGTGGAAGAAATTGACTGGAGTGTCGGCCAGATTCTCAAGCGTTTAAAAAGCTTGGATCTGACTGAAAATACATTGGTGATATTTACCAGTGACAACGGGCCCTGGCTCGTTATGGACGATGCGGGAGGCTCTGCGGGCATCCTCCGGGAAGGTAAACAATATACCTTTGAAGGCGGTATGCGCGTGCCTGCCATCGCCTACTGGCCGAATACCATTGATCCGGGAACAGAGCCTGCAGGTATTGCCACGATGATGGATTGGTTGCCTACATTTGCCAATATGGCGGATGTGCCTCTACCCATTGACCGCGCCATTGACGGCAAAGACATCAGTGGTCTTTTAACAGGCACTGGCAGTCGAGCAGATCAGGAATTGTTTTATTACATGAATGGCGAGCTGCGTGCCTATCGCAGCGGCCAGTGGAAACTTAAACTGCCCTTCAAAGGCCAACCGCGCTTTCTTAGCTGGATACAAAATGGCTTTGTCGCGCCCCACGAAATGTTACTTTTCAATCTTGGCTCCGACCCTGGAGAAGAGATTAACCTAGCCGCTGAAAACCCCCAAGTGGTGAGTTCAATGCTGGCGGATATAGAGGCATTTAAAGTCTCCCTGGGCACAGTCCCCGAAGCCAAGAAGACCGGCAAGAATATGGATTACGGTCCTTATATAAGATTGCTATCCACATTCGGCGGGAAGTTATTGCTCTGTTTGGTTGCTGTGATTGGCCTGATTTACCTGATCATAAAACTAGCACGTAAAAGCCGGCGTAAAAAACAAAGCTATAAGATAAAGCTATAAGACACAGTTATAAGACAAGCATGGGGAAAACATCATGGATCTTAAGAGACTCAAGTGGTTCGGGATTGGCGCAGCTTTTATTTTATCTTCAGGCCTGGTTGCAGCTGCAGATGGGACGCAAACAATAACTGATATAGAGCAGTTGATAATAGAAAGAGACTGCCAGCAGCTGGGTGTTTTATATGCCCAGGCAGTCGACTTTAATCAGGCCGAAAAAGTCGCCGACCTATTTACCCTCGACGGCAGCTGGACCATGGGTCCACAGAAAATTGTTGGTCGCGAGGCCATAGACGCCCTATTCCAGCAAACTCAGAAAAACAAAACCCACCACAGCCGTCATGTCATCAGTAACCAGCGTATTAGCATCGAAAGCAAAACCCACGCCCTGGGAACGTCCTATGTCAGTGTCTATCACTTGAATGGCGAATTGGGCAGTGCAGCCATGACCGATTCTGGCCACCCCTATGCTATTGCCACCTACAGGGATGAGTACAGTTTCACGGCATCGGGCTGGAAGATCAAACGGCGCGACATCGCCCTTGAATTTGTCGATATGGCGAGGGTAAAACAATGAATATAGTCACCTACGCTACGCCGTTCTTCTTGCTAGCCATCGCCATTGAATTGGCCTGGGGTTGGTTTCGTCACAACAACCACTATCGTATCAATGACAGTATCAATAGCCTGACCCTGGGCATGTTCAGCACCTTGAGCAAACTAGTTATCATCAATATTGGCGGCTATGCTTTTGCCCAGGTGGAAAACAGCGCCAGCCTATTCGCCTTTGATATGCAGTCTCCCCTGCACTGGCTAGTGGCTCTGTTGGTCTATGACTTTTGCTATTACTGGTTTCATCGCATCAGCCATGAGCGGCAAATCTTTTGGGGCTCTCATTCTGTGCATCATCAGAGTGAAGACTACAATCTGTCCACCGCCCTGAGACAGACCAGTACCGGCGGCATTGCCACCTGGATATTTTTCCTGCCGTGCTTTTTACTCGGTATGCCAATCTATGTTTATGTCACTATCGCCTCGGCCCATCTGGTTTATCAATTTTGGATCCACACCCAGTTTATTCCCAAGCTTGGCCCTCTCGAATGGGTCCTGATTACCCCCTCCAATCACCGGGTACACCATGGCCAAAATGCCCAGTACATAGACAAAAATTACGGTGGATTACTGATTGTCTGGGATCGACTATTTGGCACCTTCGCCGAGGAAGATGAAAAGGATACTGTGATCTATGGTCTCAGAACCCCATTGCGCAGCTGGAATCCACTGCAGGCTAATATTCAAGTGTTTAGCAGCATGCTAAAGGATGCCATGGGGACAAAAAATCTTGGCGACAAAATCGCAATTCTCTGGTCTCGCACTGGCTCGCGCCCTGAAGATGTGGCGCTCACAGATCCGGTGGAAAAAACCGATCTAAATAATTTTCACAAATATGCGCCGCCTTTAACCAACATTACCAAGGTTGCCGGCGTCGCACATTATCTGCTGATGCTGCTGTATTTTTTATGGTTTATGGGTAACGTTGAACAGTTATCCTATCCAGCCACCAGTTCAAATGTGCTGATGTTGGCGCTATCGGGAATCGTTATAGGCGCAGTATTCGACAGCAAAGCCTACGCCCTGAAGCTGGAACTTTTTCGGCTCTGCGCCCTAGGCGTATTTTTGACGGCGGCCGCAACTACAGCAAGCCCTCCTCTGGCATGGGTCTCATTAGGCTTGGCCTATGGCGTACTCAGCGGAATGGCAATGGCCATCGCACTATTGAATAACCGCGGCCCCATGCAGGAGGCCAGTAGTACGTAGCTCTTGTTAAATAGCTCTTGTTAAGTAGCGCTGGTTAAATAGCACTTGTTAAACAGCGCTTAGCGGCTAACCGCGCCCTCTCGCTGGCGCTGTTGCCAGAGTTCATCCTGATACACCGGCACCTCTAAAGAAGGCAACAGCGTGGTTCCCTTAAGCATATCTGCGCCCCGCTCCGCCAACATCATAGTGGGTGCGTTAAGGTTGCCATTGGGGATAGTGGGGAACACTGAGGCGTCAATAACGCGCAAGTTTTCAATACCCCGCACACGCAGCTCTGAGTCCACCACCGCCATCTCATCAACACCTATTTTGCAGGTGCCACAGGGATGATAGGCACTGTCCACAGAGGCCCTGACAAAGGCATCAATCTGCTCATCGGTCTGCACCCTATCTGTAGGTTGAATCACCTCACCGCGAAACTCATCCATGGCTGGCTGACGCATAATTTCGCGGGTTAAATGAACGCAATCACGAAAGCCCTGGCGATCGGCTTCTGTCTCCAAATAGTTAAACAGTATCTCTGGGTGCTGACTGAGATCACCAGAGAGCGCTCGCACATGGCCGCGGCTAGTAGGCTTATTGTGCCCCACATGAACTTGAAAACCATGCCCCTTAACCGCAACTGAACCATCATAAGTAATAGCGCCAGGCAAAAAGTGATACTGGATATCCGGAGCTTTAACCCCCGCCTTGGAGCGAATAAAGGCGCAGGCTTCAAAGTGATTGGTGCGCCCGAGGCCGGTTTTGAATAACAACCAGCGCGCGCCAATTAAGCCCTTTTTGAACAGACCCAATTCCGAGTTAAGACTGATCGGCTGCTTGCAGTTATATTGAAAATTAAACTCCAAATGGTCCTGGAGATTTTCACCCACACCGGGCAGTTCATGCAGCAGATCAATGCCCGCAGCCTCGAGGGTTTTGCGCGGACCTATTCCAGAGACTTGAAGCAGCTGCGGCGAACCAATGGCACCGGCACTGAGAATCACTTCTTTCTGGGCGTTGTATACCCTAGTTTTACCGCCTATTTTGCATTCAATGCCAGTGGCTGTTTTGCCGTCAAAGACAATTCGCGTCACTAGAGCATGCTTGAGAATAGTCAGATTGGGGCGCTTGTTAGCGGCCTTTAGGTAGGAGTAACCAGTGGATGCACGGATACCGCGATCCACATTCATAAATTTTTGCCCGAAGCCTTCCTGCCGATACCCGTTGTAGTCCTCGGTCTCCCCATAGCCCGCTTCGACTCCTGCATCAATAAACCCGCGATACAACGGGTTGCGCATATTGTTGCCATCGCTAATCGCCACCGGGCCTTCATTGCCAGTGTAATCAGTATCGCGACACTGATGATTCTCAAATTTCTTAAAGTATGGCAGGCAGTTTTGGTAGTTCCAGCCACTGGCACCCTGCTCTTCCCACTGGTCAAAATCTGCGGCATTACCGCGCACATAGACCATGCCATTAATAGACGAGGTGCCACCCAAGACTTTGCCTCGCGGGCAGTTCATGCGGCGGTTATCTAAAAAAGGTTCCGGGGCAGTCTCAAAACCCCAGTTATACTTTTTGCTGTTCATGGGAATACCCAACGCAGAGGGCATGCGCACAAAGACACTGCCATCGCCGCCACCATATTCAACCAGCAGAACTTCACAGTTGGGGTCTTCACTGAGGCGTGAGGCGACAATGGCTCCCGCAGAGCCGGCGCCAACAACAATGTAATCAATGTTTTTTTGCTTTTGCATTATGTTCATTCTCTTAAAGCTGACTTCAAACTGACTTAAAACTGACTTAAAGAGCTTTTTGCTCAATAGAAAAGCTCTCGGCCAACTCTCTACGGCCCTTAAATAGCAGTATATAGATGACCAGATACAATCCGATAACAATCAGTCCGACCCACTCAATTTCGAAGGGCGTAAACTGATATAACAGAACCAATGAGGCGATTAACAACCAATTGCCGAGAACATACTTTCCTCGACCTACGCGCTTCACCCCAAGGGCTAAATTATCGGTGTACAGCCTAATTAATGAGTCCAGGGAGTTAATCACAAAGAGTACCCCGACTATCACCATTGCGGCATTTAGCACCCAGCTCACCGCAATATCATTGGCAAAATAATAGTAGAGCGTGGCAAACCACAGGGCGATGGCAATCGAGGGAATAACCAACAATGCCAGCATCAGCTGCCAGACCTCTAGGCCTCCGACAAATCGAGCGACAAACTGACCGATCATAATGCTCCAGGCAAACCACCAGAATAGATACCAGCCATGATAATCACTGATTGGGCTGACAAAGCGATGAATGTTTTCAAAGTATCCCGCTATATTACCTAGGGTCCCCAAATACTCACTGATAGAAGCGCCAGAGGCGAAGAGCATGGCTATATTAAGAAGTAAAAACAACGCACTGGAAGCAAGACTGAGTATCTTGAGATAGCGAATATCAGTGCTCGACCAGACCGCCATCAAGATAATAAAGCCAACCAGGCTGTACTTCTGTACGGGGGTTATGCCATTTATATAGTTGGGTGCATAACTGAGAAACAGAAAGGCAGTAAAGGCGCAGGTGGCGATGATAACTAGATTGTTAATCAAGCGAACAGGCCTGAGTTGAAACAGCCCTACTTTGGGCTCGACTATACAAAAATAGAAGGTGGTCAAAAAATAGAAAGCCCAGACCAGAAAACCCCAAAAACCAAACTCAATCGCCAGTGGGTTGGTGAAGCTATAGACTTCCTCTGCAGCGTAAACTGGGAACTCTACTAGGGGAAACATAATAAGCCCAACATCCAGGCCAGAGGTAAATAAGATCGCGGAAAAGGCCACTAAGGACAATGGGGTTTGACCCATACAGCGGACATTGCGCCACTTTAGGCAGATAAAGACTGAGGTTATCAGAGTAACTGCAATCGCTATAGAAAGAACTTCGACCATACCAATCCCCCGGGCTACTGAAGGGTCTAAACCCTTAGAAGCTGTTCCAGCTGGACAACAACGCCGCTGAAATCGTTACTATTGACTATCTGATTGTCGCTTATAGACAGGACTAAACGCGATTGACATCATGACAGAAAAGACCCTTTAAGAGAACGCAGACCATTTCAGCCAATACCCTGCCCATGAGGGTCGGGCCGACGAGCCCCATGAAATATACTCATCGGAAACAATAATGAAAACACAATTTCCAAGGTAGCAACCCTACGTTCAAAGACATTACTCAATCTATCGAAGCTTGCGCTGCCGACTATGACGACGACGCCGAGTAAATGAAGCCATATCTTATTCAGGGTCAAAAGAAAGCCCTAGCCCTGCCAAACCGCGGCCCTATTCGCTTTGACGAAAACGCGGATATTCACCCTGATACCCTGAAAAGCTATTTGAAATATGGCTTCTATATTTTTGAGAATGCGCTTGGTAAAGACGGGCTGCAACTTGGACAGGCACAGCGAGCTGACGCCCTATGTCAGGGGTATAGTTACGGTAACTGCGTAGATACAACATAGGCTCGTTTCAAAAAGGGGCTATATCGTCAGATTTTATTCATAGTTAAACAGCTACATCGGCTCTATACAGTGGATGCATTATTTAACAGGGCTAGTGCAGAATTCTCTATCTTTAGTGAATTGATAGATGACTTGTATTTCGGCAAATACATTGCCATTACAGTCTTTTAACGTATTCACTCACCTCAAATCATCTAATTCATTGACATGTCACGATAAGTAAAAATACCATAGTAATATTCTCACTTCTCTAATATGTATTTATGCTTAAATACAACAATGAATAGACCATCAATTACGATACTGTTAAATGGTGCGTTTTCTAAGACAAAATTCAGCAAACACAGATTAGACAAACTAATGAGGGTTTCTCAATGTATCATTTAAAAGGTCTCGGGCTAGTTCCCGCGGTATGCCTTGTTCTTGCATCTTGCGGTGGAAGTGGAAGTGAATCGCCAGTGTCAAACTTGGCACCGGTCGTGACAGGCGATCAAGCCGTTGAGGTTTTTGAAGGTGTGCAGCTTACAAATGCATACAGCGCTTCCGATCCCGAAAGTGGTGCGGTAACTCTCTCATTGTCTGGCACTGATGCAACCGTGATGACGCTGTCTGCAGCGGGTAATCTTACTTTTAATACAGTGCCCGACCATGAAGCTCCGGCTGATTCGGATATAGATAACATCTATAACGTCACCATTGTTGCCTCAGACTCTGTCAATGAAACGGCCTATACAGTCACGGTTACCGTCAATAATGCCACCGAAGGCAGAGTTGTCGATGGGCCAGTATCTGGTGCATCGGTGTTTATTGATGCCAATGGTGATGGCATTCAGAATGACGATGAGACAGTGGTTTTAACCAATGCTCAGGGTAATTACTCCCTGCCAGCCCCTTTAAGTTTTCCGGCTTCCATTATTTCCATAGGCGGAACAGATACACAGACAGGCAAGACTCTTCCTGACTTGGCGTTGGTGTCAGAAGTTTCATCTGCTGCAGCCACTGTCGCAATTACTCCCCTCACCACTGTAATAGTAGGGATTGAGAGTGAAACGGATAAAATCGCATTTCTCTCGTCCCTTGGCCTTACCGGTAGCCCTGAAGCATTATTGGCGGCAGATGGTTGGGCGGCGGCACAGGGCGGTGACGCAGATGCTCTAGCAGCACAGCGAGTCAACCAGCAGATTGCCGGGGTTATGCAGGCTATTAGTAGTGTGACGGCGAGTAGCAAAACGGCAGGAACTTCACCACTTGATGTGTCCAGGGCTGTAGCCTCTAAACTTGTCGTGGCGTCTGCTGATGCAAGCTTTAGCCTTTCGTCGACGGCGTCTCTGCAGTCTATTGTGACAGAGTCAGTGAGTACGTTAGTGACTGACGGCGCTGCAAGTTCGGCTGTTATTGCCGCTGTAGCGAACAGTATTGCCAATGTGAACGAGATTATTTCCGACGTTACGATCGATCCAACGTCTGCATCCGCTGGCGATATTTTAACTGCCATGCAAGAGACTGTGCAAGATTCGGTAGTATTACTGGTGGCGGGTACCATTACTGCCGAGACGTTTACCAGCAATTCTAGTACGGCTAGTTTGTTTACAGCACTCCCGCCCAGAATCACGTTGGAGGGTTCGGTCGCGATCGCACTTGAGCTGGGCACTGCCTATTCTGATGCGGGAGCAACCGCGTTCGATGTAGTGGACGGCACTGTGACAGTCACCACCACCGGTACCGTGGACTCTTCTGCCGTTGGAACCTATACGATAACTTATACCGCCAGCGACAGCAGCGGTAATGCCGCGACTGCGGTTACCCGAACCATTACCGTTGCCGACACCATTGCGCCAGTTATTTCTCTGGTGGGTGCAGCGACGATTAGTCTTGAGCAGGACGCTGCATACAGTGATGCGGGAGCAACTGCCGCGGATGCGGCAGATGGCACTGTGACAGTCACCACCACCGGTACCCTGGACACGTCTGCGGCTGGCGAATACACAATAACTTATACCGCCAGCGACAGCAGCGGTAATGCTGCTGCCGCAGTCACCCGAACCATTATCGTAGCCGACACCATTGCGCCAGTTATTTCTCTGGTGGGTGCAGCGACAATTAGTCTTGAGCAGGACGCTACATACAGTGATGCGGGAGCAACTGCCGCGGATGCGGCAGACGGCACTGTGACAGTCACCACCACCGGTACAGTGGACTCTTCTACCGCTGGCACCTATACGATAACTTATACCGCCAGCGACAGCAGCGGTAATGCTGCTGCCGCAGTCACTCGAACCATTATCGTAGCCGACACCATTGCGCCAGTTATTTCTCTGGTGGGTGCAGCGACAATTAGTCTTGAGCAGGACGCTGCATACAGTGATGCGGGAGCAACTGCCGCGGATGCGG
>Ga0307488_10001864_pt1 | contig 17801 bp, 20 predicted proteins | sample SB02metaG_FD_202248 | JGI IMG/M metagenome (GOLD analysis project Ga0307488, IMG submission 202248) | Sea-ice brine microbial communities from Beaufort Sea near Barrow, Alaska, United States - SB 0.2 | ecosystem: Environmental > Aquatic > Marine > Coastal | place: USA: Alaska | collected... | reverse complement strand
TGATTGGCGAGGTGACCGATGGCCGGCAGGTGCAGGTGCTGGATGCAGATGGTCGGGTCATGCCCGTCACCCACCGCGGTTATGGACATTTTGGTGGGGGCGCCTAGCTGGGGGCGCCTAGCTGGGGAACCCCAACCAGCAAACAGGAGTAATACATTAATGCCAGGACAACACAGATGCAGATGAAAGCCGCCACTTACAAGGCGCTGACCAACCCCCTATATTTTTTGGCGACGGGTTTTGGCAGTGGCCTTGCGCCGCGGGCGCCGGGTACGGTAGGCAGTGTTATGGCAGTCTTGTTGTGGCTGCCGCTGCAGACTCTGCCGGTGTTGTGGTACACGGTGTTTGTGCTGGCTTGTATGCTGGGTGGTATCTGGTTATGTGGCCATGTTGCCCGGGATATGCAGGTCAAGGATCCGGCCAGCATTGTGTTTGATGAATTTGTTGGTGTCTGGGTCAGCCTGTTTTTGCTACCGGCTGGCTGGTATTGGGTGTTGGCAGGCTTTGCCCTGTTCCGGTTCTTCGATATTCTCAAGCCCTGGCCGGTGAACTGGCTGGACGAACGTCTGGCTGGCGGCTGGGGCATTATGCTCGACGATGTGGCGGCAGGTTTGTACAGCCTGGCCATTATTCAGGCCCTGGCCTATGGCCTGGCACAGGTTTAGGCCAGTGATATGCCGGTGATATATATTCCAGTGGCGGGATATTTGCCCTGCAGCGCCCCATGAGGATGGCAAATGCGTAAACCGGCAATGGGTTACAGTTGGTTAGCCTGGTTGTTGTGTCTGCCGGTCTTTGCCGAGGACGGCTTGGACGCGACCCTGGAGATTGATGTGCGGGGCCTGTTCAAGAATGCCGCTATGATCAGCATTAACGGTGAGCAACAACTGCTGAAAGTGGGCGAGGAGTCACCTGAGGGCATCAAACTGATAGATGCCAGTAGTCGGGGTGCCACTGTTGAAATCAATGGTGAGGCCTTGAAGCTGGACCTGAGTAGCAGGATCAGTGCGCAGTTTTCGCCGCGGCAGGCCACCACCGTGGCCATCCAGCTGGATCAGAACCATTACCGCACCAGCGGCGCTATTAATGGCCGGCCGGTGATGTTCATAGTGGATACGGGCGCCACTATCACTGCCATGAACAGTAATCAGGCCGCGGCTCTTGGCCTCGATCTGAGTCGCGCCCGGCCGGTTAATGCCACCACGGCCAGTGGCCAGGTGGGATCGCTGCAATTGGTGGTGGAACGCATAGATGTGGGTGATATACAGGTCAGCAACCTGCTGGTGCTGGTCCTGCCCGGTGAGTTTCCTGAGGAAATACTGCTTGGCATGAACTTTCTGCGCCATGTCGAAATGAGCGAAAATGCCGGTTTGATGTTATTGAAAGGTCGCTAGTGTGAGCCAGTGTGATCAGTTGCTGGACATGTCAGGTATTCATCGCACTTAGAATGGTCGCCGGGCCGTAGCTGGCCTGCTAGAATCCCGTGATTAGTTCGCAGGAGTGTTCCTTGAGCGTAGTCTATATCGCCAGTTCCCTGTTACCCATGCCCTGGGGTGAATACACCCTGCACGGGTTTGAGGACGCCGAAACCCGCCAAGAGCATGTTGCCATTACTTTTGGTGATGTCACCACCGGTGAGGCAGTGCTTTGTCGGGTACATTCTGAATGCCTGACCGGTGATGCCCTGTTCAGCATGCGCTGTGACTGTGGTTCGCAACTGCAGGCGGCGCTGCAGCGCATAGCTGAGGCAGGCCAGGGTATTATCCTGTACCTGCGTCAGGAAGGTCGTGGTATTGGCCTGATCAATAAAATTCGTGCCTACGAATTACAGGACCAGGGTGCAGATACCGTTGAGGCCAACGAGCGCCTGGGGTTTGATGCTGACTTACGTGATTATACGGTCTGCAAAACCATGCTCGCCCACTTTCAGGTTACCCGCCTGCGCCTGATGACCAACAATCCAGTGAAGATTACGGCGCTGACCAAGCTGGGATTTGATGTGGTTGAGCGGATGCCAATCCAGACCGGCCAGAATGACCACAATGCCCGTTATCTGGCCACCAAGGCGGGTAAGTTGGGACATTTGCTGGGTAAGCAGGACTGATCCAGCAGGGTCTTTCCAGTAGAGCTTTTCCAGCAGAGGTTATCCAGTAGAGCTTATCCAGTAGAGCTAACTCAGCGACGCAGATTTTGGCGCGGCTGCCTGGTCCCGCAGTGTCTGCAGGCGGGTATTAACCGCGCTGACAATCCCATCAGCACTTAAACCACAATCGGCGAGCATGCGGCTGGGCTTGTCCTGGGCGATAAAGCGATCCGGAATGCCCAGGTTCAGGACGGCCACGGGTAAGCCGGCCGCGGCCAGCAATTCATTAACCCCTGAGCCGGCACCGCCCATCAAGGTATTTTCCTCAACGGTGACCAGCAAATCATGACTGTGTGCCAGTTTGTGCACCATCGCCTCGTCCAGGGGTTTGATAAAGCGCATATCAATCACCGTAGCATTCAGCGCTTCTGCAGCTTCCAGTGCCGGCGTCAGCATGGCACCAAAGGCCAGGATGGCGACCTGTTGGCCGTCACGACAAGTCCGTGACTGACCGATCTCCAGGCAGGTCATCTGGGTCTCAATTTCTGTACCGGGTCCTGTGCCCCGCGGATAACGTACCGCTGCTGGGCCGGGATGCATAAAACCGGTGTACAACATTTGCCGCAACTGGTTTTCGTCACTGGGCGCCATGATCACCAGGTTCGGTACGCAGCGCAGGAAAGCCAGGTCAAAGACCCCCGAATGTGTGGGTCCGTCTTCCAGCAGACCAGCCCGGTCTATGGCAAACAGGACATTCAGGTTCTGGATGGCAACGTCGTGAATCAGCTGGTCGTAGGCACGTTGCAGGAACGTCGAATAGATGGCGACCACTGGCATGGCGCCCTGGCAGGCCAGGCCGGCGGCGAGGGTGACGGCGTGCTGCTCGGCAATGGCCACATCAAAATAGCGGTCGGGATGTTTCTCGGAGAAGGCAATCATGTCCGAGCCCTCCCGCATCGCCGGGGTGATGCCCACCAGGCGTGGTTCCTGGTCTGCCATATCCACCAGCCAGCGCCCAAAAATATTTGAGTAGCTGGGTTTGTTCGAGCTGCTGTGTTCGTCGCGCTTGGCGGCTTCAATTTTGGTCAGGGAGTGGCTGCCGACCGGTGAAGCTTCGGCAGGCCCGTAGCCCTTGCCCTTCTGGGTAATGACATGGAGAAACTGCGGGCCTTTCAGGTCTCTGATGTTCTCCAGTGTGGTGACCAGTGTTTCAAGGTCGTGGCCGTCTATGGGGCCGATATAATTCAGGCCCAGTTCGTCAAACAATGTGCCTGGCACGATCATGCCTTTCATATGTTCTTCAGTGCGTTTTGCCAGTTCCCAGGCATGGGGTATGCGGCTTAACAGCTTTTTGCTGCCGGCGCGCATGGACAAGTACAGGCGGCTGCTGAGAATACGCGCGAAATACTTGGCCAGCCCGCCGACATTTTTGGAGATGGACATGGCGTTGTCGTTCAGAATCACCAGCAGGTCAGCGCCCGTATCGGCTGCATGGTTTAACGCTTCAAAGGCCATGCCGGCAGTGATGGCGCCATCGCCAATCAGGGCTACGGTACGCTGCTGCTTGTGCGCCATACGTGCCGCGATAGCCATGCCCAGGGCGGCGCTGATAGAGGTGGACGAGTGACCCACGCCGAAGGTGTCAAAGGGGCTCTCATCGCGACTCGGAAATGGTGCTATGCCGCCAAATTGGCGCAGGCTGCCCATTTGGTCACGGCGGCCGGTAAGAATTTTATGCGGATAGGTCTGGTGGCCCACATCCCAGACCAGTTGGTCGGTGGGTGTGTCAAACACATAGTGCAGGGCAATGGTGAGTTCGATAACTCCCAGGCCAGCACCAAAGTGGCCGCCGGTCTGGCCCACGGTATAAAGCAGGAAATGCCGCAGTTCGTCGGCAAGCTGCGGCAGCTGGTGTTTTTCGAGCAGGCGCATATCTGCCGGGACGCAGATGGTGTCCAACAGAGGCGTGGCGGGTCTAAGCAGTGGGATTTCAGTGAACATAAGAGGGCGATTCTACACTAGATCGAGCGCGACTCACATGCACTTCGGGTTAGTCTGGTGAGACGTGTTGGTTACTGGCCAGGTTGCGTTAGTGGCTGCGGCTGGCGACATAATCCGCCAGCGCCCGCAGGGGCTCGGCTCTGGCACCTAAAGGCTGGAGGGCATCGATGGCCGCTTGGCGGAGATCTGCCAGTTGAGCGGTGGCGGCGTCCAGACCGTGGGTCGAGATGAACGTCGACTTGGCATTGGCCTGGTCAGAGCCACTGGGCTTGCCTAGGGTTGCAGTGTCACCGATATGATCGAGGATATCGTCGCGCACCTGGAATGCCAGGCCCAGAGCATAACCATAGCTCACCAGTGCCGCCTCGGTGGCCTGGTCGGCACCATTGATGCGGGCGGCAGCCTGCAGGCAAGCGGAGATCAGGTCGCCGGTTTTGCGGCGGTGCATGTGTTCCAGGGCGGCATGTGAAATCTGTTGCTGTTCCGCAGCCAGGTCCAGAGCCTGGCCACCGACCATACCGCTGGGACCAGCAGCGCGTGCAAAAATGCCGACAATTGCCAGTCGCGTGGCCACGGGCAGTGTCTGGTCACCGGCCACCAGCTCAAAGGCATAGGCCTGCAGGGCATCGCCAGCGAGAATCGCTGTGGCTTCATCAAACTGGATATGGACCGTCGGTTTACCGCGGCGCAGGTCGTCGTCATCCATACACGGCAAGTCGTCGTGGATCAGTGAATAACAGTGGATCATCTCAATGGCGCAGGCGGTCATATCTGCCTGGTGCAGGGGGCTGCCGAGGACGCTGGTGGCAAGATAAACCAGGCTTGGCCGAATCCGCTTGCCGCCGTTAAAGACCGCATAACGCATGGCTGCCAGCAGGGATTCCGGGATGTCGCCGGCTTGCAGGCAGGTTTCAAGTTGTTCAAGCACCCGTTGCTGGTGGGCGGCTAACAGTTCAGGCATCTGGCGCAGGCCTGCTCTCAAACACCTGGCTGTCGAGCTGGCCGTTCTGCTCAATCAGAATTTTCACCTTCTGTTCTGCCTGGCTCAGGGCCTGTTGGCATTCACGGGTCAGGCGAATGCCCTCTTCAAAGGTCTTCAGCGAATCTTCCAGGGTAAGGTCACCGGCTTCCATTTTCTCCACCAGACTTTCCAGTTTTACCAGGGACTGTTCAAAGGGATAGCTTTTGCTGCTCTTGCTGGTCATTGGGTTGCTCGACTGGGATCAGGCTGCAACGATACGCAGGGTGGGCGCTGGCGTCAATCTGACAGCCTGTAGCTAACTGCCGTGCAGGCTCAAAAATACGGACTAAACTCAAGGGACGTGAAAGACAAGCACAAGGGATAGGAGTAGATATGGATATTGCCACACTGTTGGGGCTGGGCGGTGCCTTTGGCATCGTTTTTTATGCCATGGTGCTTGGCGGCGACATTATGTTGTTTGTCAACGTCCCCTCCATATTGATCGTCATTGGCGGTTCAACATTTGCTGTGATGTCGAAATTTGGCCTGAAGCAATTTCTTGGCGCCGGCAAAATCATCGCCAAGGCCTTCAAGTTCAAGCTTGATTCTCCTGACGTCCTCATCGCTGAAGTAGTAGCCCTGGCTGATCTGGCCCGCAAGGGCGGATTGCTGTCACTGGAGGGCAAGGAAGTGAGTAATGACTTTCTGGCCAGGGGTATCCAGCTGCTGGTGGATGGCCATGATCCTGACGTGGTCAGAACCTTGTTGCTGAAAGACCTGAAACAGACTGAAGCCCGGCACGAGTGGGGCAAGAAGATTTTTGAGTCACTGGGCGACATAGCGCCGGCCATGGGCATGATCGGTACCCTGATTGGTCTGGTGGCGATGCTGGCGAATATGAGCGATCCCAAGACCATTGGCCCGTCAATGGCTGTGGCGCTGTTGACCACTCTCTATGGGGCCATGATCGCCACTATGTTTGCCCTGCCGATGGCCGACAAGCTGGGACTGCGCAGCGACGAAGAAAGTACCATCAAAAGCCTGATTATCGATGCTCTGCTGGCGATCCAAAGTGGCCAGAATCCACGAGTCATCGAGAGCATGCTGAAGACCTATTTGCCGGAATCCAGCCGCGACGAACCGGTTGAAGAGGCATGAATCTGGTTAGCTTTGATGAACCGCGATTAAGTGAAGCACTATGAGCGATAAAGAGGAGTGTCCACCGTGTAAGCAGAAGATGGCGCCTTGGGTAATGACCTTTGCAGATCTGATGTCATTGCTGATGTGCTTCTTTGTGCTGCTGCTGTCCTTTTCGGAAATGGATGCCCTGAAATTCAAACGCCTGGCAGGCTCAATGAATGAAGCGTTTGGTGTGCAGAACGTGCTCAATGTTAACGATGTGCCCAAGGGTACCAGTATTATCGCCCAGGAGTTTTCACCGGCCCGACCTGACCCCACACCCATTAATGAAATCTGGCAGAAAACCGCCAACCTGACGGAGAGCAGCCTGGAGGTTGCCTGCATGGACACAGGTAACAGCAATGCCGGTGAAAGTGGCGATGCAGTGAAGCTGGTGATCATGAATAAGCTTAAGGAGTTGATTGGCGAAACTGAAAACGACGCCCTGAATATTGCCAATGCCCTGAGCCAGCAGATCCAGGATGGCATGCTTGAAGTAGACACAGAGGGCCGCAAAATTACTATTCGAGTCAAGGAGAGAGGCTCCTTCCGCTCCGGTTCAGCGACACTGAGCCCAGAGTTCCTGCCGACCCTGGCGGTTATCCGGGATGTCATTGCGAATACACCAGGAACCATCTCGGTAGAAGGCCATACCGACAGCATTCCTATTAAAACGCGCGATTTTGCGTCTAACTGGGCCTTGTCATCGGCCCGCGCGGTGTCTGTTGCCCATGGCCTGTTTGAAGGGGAACAGTTGCAGCAGCAACGTTTTTCTGTGCGCGGTTATGCTGAGACCCGGCCGTTGGTGGCCAATGACTCGGTGCCTAACCGGGCCCAGAACCGGCGGGTTGAGATTGTGATTTCCCAGGGTCTGGACCAGGAGGCAGATGAGCAATTAAACGCCATCAAGAAAATTGATCCTGATTTGTATAAAAACATTAAGTCAGAGTTTGAATCGCAGTTTAAGCTCTCCGAAGATGAAATATTTTAAGGCTCGCTGCGGCGACCCTTAACGGGGGCTGGCAGTGGATAGGCAAGGAGACGCCATGAGCGACGCAGAGCGACGCCGTTATTTCCGTATTGAAGACCAGATGGCCATCGCTTTCAGCAAGCTGTCAGCAGATGAGGCCAAAGAGCGGGCGAAGCAACTGCAGATGATGGAATATGAGTCGCCCAATCGCCTGCTGGTAGTCGAACGGCAATTGCAGTTACTGATCGACAAATTGCGCATTCAGAGCCCCGATTTTGCGACCGCCGTGGATCTGCTCAACACCAAGTTTAACCTGCTTAAAGAAATGCGTGGCGATACTGACGTCACCAGTGCGCCAGCTGTCAGGCGCAAGGTGAATATTTCGGCCTGCGGTGTGTCTTTCGAAAATGATGAGCAGCTGGATATTGGCCAGCACCTGGACATGGATATCACCCTGTTGCCAACTGACCTGCATGTCTTGACCCTGGGGGTTGTGATTGGTCGTCATGCAGCCCCAGATGACCAGTGGACAACCCGGGTTGAGTTCTATGGCATGAACAGTGACGACGAAGAGTTACTGGTGCAGCATATTGTCAAGCGTCAGGGGAAGCTGCTGGCCGCTCGTCGCCAGCGTCTTGGCCGTTAAGGGTTAGAATAAATATCAGTATTGAGCTGATCGGGCGTTGCGCCGGGCGGGTTAGACGGTATGCTAGGCGATCAAAGATCATATTTCACAGAAGAGTCCCCGGAGGAATTATGCGCAAGATGATACTAGTGACTGCCAGCCTGCTTATGGCTGCCACCTCAAGCCAGATGGTCAGGGCGGATGCCGATGCCGACATTGCTTATCGACAGGCGGTAATGGCGGTGGTTGGCGGTCATATGAAATCCATGGGGACCATTCTCAAAGGTCAGATCCGCGCCGAGGACCTGGCGTTTCATGCTGATGCCATGCGTGACGTCTCAGTGCTTGTGCCGTCAGTCTTCCCGGCGGGCAGCGGTGAGGGCAAGACCGAAGCCTTGCCAGCTATCTGGGACGAGCCAGCTGAGTTCAAACTGGCGATGGACAAGTACACCAGCGCCGCGGCCAACATGGCAGAAGCGGCCGCCACCGGTGATATGAGTAAAATCGGGCCGGCTATCCAAGGGCTTGGCAAGTCCTGCAAAGGCTGCCATGACGATTATAAAGAAGACGATTAAGGGCGGCTTTAGGCCGGCAACCAACATGGGGATCGACTATACGTAGGTCACCAGGTAGTAAACGCCGGCGGCAACAATACAGAATGCCAGCAGTCCCCGCAGCCAGGGGTTGCTGGCATTTTGCGTTTTAGGGTCCGTTGCCAGTTGGTGCCAGCCGGTGAGCATGGGTAACACCAGGTTTTCGGCCCGCGCCAGCCAGTAATAGATAATGGCCAGCACGTGCAGGGCCACCAGGCCCATAATGCCCCAGGCCAGGTTTGTATGCAGGCCGGTGAGCATACCGCTGATGTCGTCAGAAACCAGATGCAGCAAGGGCCCCTCCAGCAGAATTTCATCGGTGGCAAACAAGCCTGTGCCTGCCTGTACCAGCAGTGTTCCCAGCAGGGCCAGCACACTTAACGCGCCCAGCGGATTGTGGCCTGCATGAGGCGCCATTGCACGCTGGCCACGCAGTTGCAACGCATAGTCGCGAATCGCCGCTGGTCCCCTGATAAAGCTCGTGAAGCGCGCATGTTGATTGCCGAGCAGTCCCCATACCAGACGGAACAAGACCAGCGCCAGAATGCAGTAACCGCTGAGCATGTGATAGTCCATAATCTCAAAACCGCCCAGCAGGCCGGTGCCTAAAGAAATGCTGACAAGCACCACCAGGGTCCAGTGGAACAGGCGCGTTGGCAGGTCCCAGATATAGGTTCGCTGTTGTTCTGTCATGCTCGGGGCTCCTGGCAGAGGCTCGCAGGTAGGTGGTTGAAGTAGGTCAATCTACAGCAAGGCAGTGTGGATCTCACCTGTGAGTGTGCTGCGGGTGCTTAGGTTTACCAATGGTTAGAACAGATAAGCCAGGGCACTCTGGCGTAGTTCGGCAGTGCTGTTGCAGTTCTCGACCTGGGTTTTGTCGAACACAAAGACCTGGCTCTGGCGTGTGCTGTGGCTGAACCCGAAGACCAGAGTCACGTGCTCTCCTGCCGGCAGGTGGCTGAGGAATTTGCCATGGTCGCAGAATGTCTTGAATGTGACTTGCTGCACATGGGCCTGGCGTGCCGCATTTGCCTTTCTATCATCGGCTGGCAGGGCCTGGCCGTCCTGCTCCAGTTCGATGGATATTTTGTGCAGCCCCGCCAGTTTGTTGTCTGTGTCTGTGTCTTTCCTGTCAGTGCCTGGGGTGCCTTGATCGCGGTTGCGGACGATGCGCATGGTATCGGGTGATGTTGGTGGAAAACCTGCTCCGTCAAATGCAAACGCTGGCGGCTGCGGCGCAGACAGCTCAAACAGGGCGCCCTGGCCCGCCAGGTAAATAGCCTTGATATTGCCGCGGCAATAGTCACAGGTGGGTTCAGCTTTGAATGCAGCCTGCAGTGCCTGCGTCATATGACCAAGGCCAGGTTTGATGGCGTTATAGTCTTGCGCCGCGCCAGCGTGCACACTGCCAATTATCATCAGGCTGGCCAGGATGTTGGTATGTTTCATTGGCGGTCATCCTCAGGGTTGTTAGCTCGCTGCAGGTTGCGGTAGTAGACAATTATTTGTTGGCTAAGATGTGAATTTCCATTTGTGCAGCTAGACTCAGGATAGCAGAGCTGTTTTGTTTGTCGTCTATCCTTTCTTTGTGTCAATCAAGGTTGTGGTTTTTGAGGATAATGGGATGGTCTTGCTGGCATGTGGGATCGCAGGGCAAGAATGCAAGATTGGCAGTGTTAAGATGCCAGGCGTAACGGATGATGCCAGTACAACCAACGAAGTGCAGAGTTGCAATTGACGTAGCTGTATCCGGAAGCGAGGCGATGGACAGAGAATACCCTAAAGGTAATGGTCAAAAAATTCTGGTTGTCGAAGATGATCCTGACGTTCGTCATTTGACCCAGCGGATACTCGATGGCCTGAATTATGAGGTCATCGTTGCCGATGATGGCCCTATGGCGCTGGAAATACTGGCGGCCCTGGATGAGTCCGGGGTGACGATTGACCTGGTGTTCAGTGATGTCGTGATGCCTGCAGGCATGAATGGCATTGATCTGTCGATTGCAGTGTGGGGCAGGTATCCTGATACCCCGGTAATGCTGACATCAGGTTTTCCCGATGATGTGCTGCGCGAGGCGGGCATGAGTGAAGAAGATTTACGTCACCTCAAAGTGGTGAAAAAGCCCTATTCACGACTGCAGCTGGCGACATCCATCGATACCCTGTTCAAATCCCGGCTGGCCAATAAATACCTGCACTAGGCCCCGTGCGCCTGTAGCACGCGCACTAGGCCCCGTGCGCCTGTAGCACCCTGACTTGAACATTCTCGATCAGGTCGTTGGCGGTAAACTGCCAGCCAGTGCCTATCTGGCCCTCAGCGCCAGCGGCGAGTCGGTCAATAGTCACAAGCCGCTGGATATTCTGGCCATTCACACTTGCTGTGAACTCGACACTGATGCCTCGCAAGGCAAGGTTGGTGCGATTGGTCAGGGTTGCTACCAACTGCCCCTGCTCAGACAAGGCGGGTGTCGCCACCACGTATTGGCCTGGATTGTCGCTGATATCAAGTTGGACAAACGCATTGCTGGCATTATTGCCGAGGCTGCCGCCCGCTGTCATGGCAGTCTGGAAGTAGCCTTTTGCGGTTGCCCGATCGCCGCTGAGCAGGGCTATCTGGCCCAGTTCATTGCTGGCGAGGGCCGTTGGCAGCAGTCTGTTGCTCTGTTCGAGGTCGGCGCGGGCAGCGGGGTTGTCGCCCAGTTTGCGCTTCGCCAGACCCCGTCCCAGATAGTATTCGAAGTAGTTGCTGTCGCGCTTCAGGGCCGCTGAGAACGCGTCGGCGGCGGCCTGGTATTGCTTCTGGGCGAGCAGCACTTCACCTTTAACGCCATGCAGTCGAGCTTCTGCTGGCAGCAGTGCCAGTGCTTTGTCGACGGTTTTGCCGGCATTCACATAGTCATCTTTGGCGATCAGTGCCACTGCTTCATCCAGACCCTTATAAGCCGGCTGCATTTGTTTCAAACCTGCCAGGTGCTGGTCAAACTGCTGTTTGTTCAGCTCACCCGTGACATTCAGTTCCTGTGCGGTGCGCTGGTTGGCTGCGACGCGCTCCATGGATGGTGGATGGCTGGCGAACAAACCGTCCAGCCAACCGCTTGCCTGGCCTTCCGATAATCTGACAAATGTCTCCTGCAGGCCAATGGCCGCGCGCGGGTCATAGCCGGCACGGGCCATATACTGCATGCCGTAGTTGTCAGCTTCGAGTTCTGCATCACGGCCATATTTGGTGGTGATCAACTGGCTGCCTAACTGGGCGCCGCCAACGATGTAGTTTGCATAGTCTGAATCGGCGGCAGTGAGTGCTGTGGCCATCATCACACCCTGCAGAATCATGCCCCGTTGCATGGCATTGGCGCCGTGGCGCGCCGCAGCGTGGACTACCTCGTGACCCAGAACAGCGGCCAGCTCGGCTTCGTTGTTGAGTTGCAGCAAGAGGCCGCGGTTGACGGCGATTTTGCCGCCAGGCAGGGCCCAGGCATTGGGCACGGAATTGTTGAGGACAACAAATTCATAAGGCAGGTCACGATCGCTGACCCGGGCAACTCGCTGGCCCACATAGTCAACATAACGGGTCAGTTCCGGGTCGACCTGAAAGACGCCGCCCTGGGATTGTTGCGAGGGGCTGTATTGCTCGGCACCGATGGCCAGTTCCTGGCCTTCGGAGACAATGGCAAGCTCACGTTTGCCGGTCACCGGATTAACGGCGCAGCCAGTGATAATGGCAAGGCTGAGTAGGGTACTGACGAGTATTCGTAGGCGAACCATGCTGATCCTTCCAAGACGTGGCGGCAAAAATTGTGCAACTTGGGTTTGAATCCGGTCGCAGGTGCCCATACTATGGGAGTATGAGCATTTTGAAAATAGATACCATCATCGATAGATTCGACCAACATCAACCTCGTTTGCAAGAGGTGGGTGTTGGTGCCCGCGAAGCCGCTGTCGCAGCCATTATCAAACCCGGCTTGTTGCATACCGAAGTGCTGTTTATTCTGCGGGCAAGCAAGAACGGCGATCCCTGGTCCGGGCAGATGGCCTTTCCTGGCGGCCACCGTGAACTCAGTGACGCGTCCATACGTGCCACCGCCGAGCGCGAAACCTGGGAAGAAATTGGCCTCGACCTGACTCAGCATGGCCGTTATCTGGGACAACTTGACCAGGTCAGGGCCAACCCTCGCGGTCGCAATATTAATATGGTGGTGACCCCGGTGGTCTATATGCTGGAGAACCCGGATGTGCAGATGTCGCCAAATTACGAGGTGGCTGACATTCTCTGGGGTTCCTTGAATGATATGCACACGGGCAATTCGCTGACCGAGCACCGCGGCGGGCCCGGCAACTGGCACCAGGCCTATACCGGCTACCGGGTCGGCGAAGAAGTGGTCTGGGGCCTCACGCTGCGCATGCTTGACCACCTTTTCTGTCTTGTCGATCCTGGCTTTACACCCCGCGGCATTGAGGCGGGCTAGCGCCCGCCTGGCCTCAGGCTTCGGCTTCCAGATATTGACTGTACTGGTAGGCCAAAAAGCGCTCAACCCCCTGTTTTACCAACTCGCTGCGCAAGGATGGAAACATGTCAAAAGCATGCTGGGCGTCGCGGATTTCTGCGTAAGCTACAGGTTGCTTCGAGACCTCGCGTAATTTACCGGCGAACAATCTGGCCTCCTCTACGGGCACTAGTGTGTCCTTTTCACCATGAATAATCAGGAACGGTGGCGCCGCCTCGTTAATTCGGAACAAGGGCGACACGGCCTGGTACTGTTCTAGGTTGCCGGCAAAAGACAGCTTCAGGATGGAGTCTTCGAACAGCTTGCGTTGGCCGGCGTGCTTTTGCAGTTGGTATTCGTCGGTCAGATCGTAAACCCCATAGAAAGGCACGGCGCCCTGGACGCTGGTGTCAACGTGCTCAAAGCCGGGCTGGAAAGCCGGGTCGTTGGGGGTCAGCGCCAGCAGTGAACATAAGTGACCGCCGGCTGAGCCACCGGTGAGAATAATGAAGTCCGGATTGCCGCCATAATCGCTGATATGGTCTTTGACCCAGGCCAGTCCCTCCTTGCAGTCGATAATGTGCTCTGGAAAGGTGGCGCTGGGGCTCAGCCGGTAGTCAATGCTGACGCAGATCCAGTCCCGCAGGGCCATGTGGCTCATCAAGGGTATTGCCTGTTCGTTTTTGCTGCCCATCTTCTCGGTCCAGGCACCACCGTGAATCTGCAGCAGCACGGGGCTGTTTTGCACTGTGCGCCGTGGTCGATAGATGTCCAGGCGCTGCCCGTGATTACCAAACGCCAGGTCCTTGATGACTTCGACCCCTGGGTCAACATTATGTAACGGGTTACGAATTCGCTCTGCATCTACCTCAAGGGGGAAATGCGCGCGCAGGGTTGGCTTGATCCGAGATTCGTAATCGCTGCCCAGTGCGCCAGTCAGTGCAGTTTGCATTTGCTCTGCGGCTTCACCGCCGCGGAGGTAAAACCAGACCATGGCGAGCCAGCTGGCGACACAGATAAGCAGGCCAACTGCACCGCTCAGGCCATTGATAGCACCACCCCAGGCAAACAGGAACACCAGTGCCAATTGCCAGGTGATGTGGTGTAGTGCCAGTTCGCCGACCAGCCAACCAGCCATAAAACTGGCGATACTCAGACCCGAGTGGCGATACACAGGTCGAAACAGGTTGTAAGCCAAGGCGCCCACGGTCAGGGCAAATATAAAAAACACGGTGGTCATTGGTGGTCTCCAGAAGTTTTTTTATTTTAGACTTTTTGCTTTAGGCCTTGATTGCATTATCATCTCCTCCACCTGTCCAGGCGGTGAAGACCAAACGCGAGAGCACATTAACCCGTATGTGCGGACAAGAAACCACCGATTTTGGACGCCAGCCTATGTCGTTATCAGTTCGTCTTTACCTGCAACTCGCGCTTCTTTTCGCCGGTGCGTCCAGCCTCATACTGTTTTTTATACCCGCTACTAAGGCCATGGCGCTGCCCCTGGGAGCAGCAATGGCCTTGATATTACTCGGCGCCTTGCTGCTTGTCAGGCACTCTGTCAATCGTCTGGCAGCTGACTTGCGCGACACCACTCTTGAACTGGTGCAGGCCCGGGACAGGCTGGCAGCGACCAAAGCCAGGTTTGCCGAGATCACCACCCAGGACGAGTTGACCGGTTGCTCCAATGAGCGCCACCTGATGGATATGTTGCTCCAGCATCGGGCCATGTCTGACCGCGGTGAATATACCTTTACCCTGGTGGTCTCACAGGTTGATCAGTTCAGTGATATTGTCGATGCCTACGGTCTGGCGCGGGCTAATCAGGTGTTGCAGCTGTTTGCCAGTGTGGTTAAGGCGGCACTGCGTGAAGTGGACGTTATAGCCCGCCTCAATACTGATAAGTTTGCCATGGTCCTGTCCGGCGCCGGAGAGGAGGATGCCTTGAGTATTATTAACCGGGTCAGCTCCCTGATTGCCCAGATTCACGTGGATGACGGTGAGGGCAAGAGCACCGATATGCGCATTACTGCTTCTGGCGGCATTACAACCTACCACGGTTCTGAGACTTCAGAAGAGTTGCTCGACCATGCAGAACAGGCGCTGGCCTATGCCGTGGCTGAGGGCCGTGATCGGGTGGCTGGCTATAACTACGTGGCGCCCATGCTGGAAGGCAGTGAGATGGATGTCACCAGCAGTGACAGTCAGCATAAAATAGCCGACGATGAGTAACCCGCTAATAATACTAATAAAGGGAATACTGTAATGTCCTATCTGGAAAATACCTGTCTGCTTGTTGGGCGATTGCTCATGGGTTTGTACTTCATTCTGCCTGGCATCGGCAAAGTGGCGGATTTCGCTGGTACCAGCGCTTATATGGCAAGTCATGACGTACCTATGATCCCGTTTCTGCTGGTGCTCACGATTATCATTCAGCTGGCTGCCGGCACCGCGATAGTAGTTGGCTTTCGAGGTAAGTGGGCGGCTTTACTGCTGGCTTTACTGACGATTGCCATCAGTGTCTATATGCACAATTTCTGGGCCGTGACCATTGAGGCAGACAAAGCCCATGAGACGCAGAACTTCTTCAAGAATATGGGTATTGTCGCCGGCCTGTTGATGGTGAGTGCCCTGGGTACCGGCAACTTCAGTTTGGATAATAAATTGGCCAGAGTCCGGAGTTGACGCCGGCCAGCTACCAATTTTTGCGATGATTGACTATGCTTTTTGCTGAATAACCTGGATTGTCTGGCTCACTATGGATGAAACACGCTATCGCGTGGTTTTAAACGGCACGCTCACTGGTGAATTTGATGAGGCGACTACCCGGCGTAATCTGGGCAGGTTGTTTCGTCTGAATCAGGAGAAAGTGCGGGTGCTTATGTCCGGTCGTGAACGGGTCATTAAGAGCGACCTGGATGAAGAAACCGCCATGAGTTACCTGATTCGCCTGGCCGAAGCCGGTTGTGAAAGTTACGTGCAGGAGGTTGGTGATCACGATGCCCCTGACTTCGACGAGAAACGCAGTAATGATGAGCGCCGTATGCGGTTTCGGCGTGGTCCCCGCGCCGGCGCCATTTTGCCTGATCGACGGTTGCAGATTCGCCGGACAATTGACCTGAAGCTGTTTCGCCAGACCGGGCGTTTGGGTTATGCCTTGTCGCTAGGCTTCCAGACCTATCCCAAGGACCTCTAAGCTGACTGTATCATGCGCTGACAGGGTGTGCTTAGGGGCCTTGTTGGCAGTCACCGTCAGGCCGGTTCAGGGCGTTTTCAGCGCGGCTTAAAATATCTGTTGCAAGGCGCAAAATTAGGCGTAACATTTTCTCCACACAGCACATTGGGTGACGTGTAATCAGGAGCATCTAAGGATGAAAGACCAAGCTAAACCAGCAACAAAGTCAGCACCAAAAGCAGGCAAGCCGGCGACAGCACCAGCCAAGGGGGCTACTAAACCCAAAAAATAAACGCCTATAACGGTTGCTCGCCAGATCGGCGAGCAACCGTTTCTGGTTTGTCCCCGCCTGTTATGCTGCCAGCGCTCAATTGCTGCGTTGCACAGACCCAAATTGCCCAGCACTGGTTTCTCTGGTTTACGTCATTCCCTGATTTCTGCTAGTTCTGCGTCGTCCTGAATTCCAGCAGCTTTTGTCATAGGTGTAACAATTCAGCGCCACGTGTGTCTTTTATAGGACAAGCAGCCGCAAGTGTTCTTTTTTAACGTGATATTAAGCCCCGCCATGGCCGGGTACTTATGCAGGTGAAGTATGGAAGTGAAACAATGGTTACAGTCTGGCTTGAGTCTTGGCCGGCAACTGGTGCTGGCAGCAGCCCTGGCGTTGACTGCTGTGGCAGCCACGGCGGGCGGCGAGGTGGGGTTTGAAAATGATGGCTGGGATCAGCTGTTGCAAGCCCATGTGGTGACGGCACCTGATGGCCTGGCTACCAGCGTTGACTATGCCGGCATGCTGGCTGCGCGGCCGCAACTGCAGCAATACCTGCAGCGTCTGGCAGACGTCACCCCTGCGACCTTTGATGGCTGGGATAAAGCATCACAGCTGGCATTCCTTATCAATGCCTACAATGCCTGGACAGTAGAGCTGATATTGACCGCGTATCCGCAGGTTGAGTCTATCAAGGACCTGGGCAGCCTTTTTCGGTCGCCATGGAGTAAGTCGTTTATCCCCTTGCTGGGCGAAACCCGGTCGCTGGACGATATTGAACATGAGCTGATTCGTGGCTCTGGCAAGTATCCAGATCCGAGAATCCATTTTGCCGTCAACTGTGCGAGCATTGGCTGTCCGGCGTTACGTGAGGAGGCTTATAACGGTGCCGAACTGGACGCGCAACTTGCCGAGCAAACCCGACGTTTTCTGTTGGATCGCAGTCGCAACAGGGGCCAGGGTGCAGGTCTTGCGGTGTCCTCCATCTTCAAGTGGTACAGAGGTGATTTTGAACGTGGCTGGGCGGGCTATACCCGACTGGAAGATTTTCTCCTGGATTATACTGAGGCGCTGGACCTGAGCGCTGCCCAGATCGCCGCTTTACGCCAGGGCAAGAGCGACATCCGCTTTCTGGACTATGACTGGCGCCTGAATAAAGCCCCCTGATTGTTATTGCAGGCTGTCTGCCAGAACACCTGCCGAGTTAAGGGGCATGCCTTTGATGCCCTGTTGGTTGCAATCCAGATACTTTTAGTTGGAAGTTGTCATGACCATTGAAGAAATATTTTCGATCGCGCCCTTTGCCTGGTCGGAGGTTGCTACGGCGATTCTCTGCGGTGTTATTGTCGGCCTGGAGCGCCAGCTGCGGGGCAAGCCGGTGGGTATCAGGACCTCTGCCCTGATTGTGCTCGGCACTTACCTGTTTATAGCGGTTTCTACTACCCTCACTAATGAAGTCACCGAT
>Ga0307488_10001863_pt1 | contig 17810 bp, 19 predicted proteins | sample SB02metaG_FD_202248 | JGI IMG/M metagenome (GOLD analysis project Ga0307488, IMG submission 202248) | Sea-ice brine microbial communities from Beaufort Sea near Barrow, Alaska, United States - SB 0.2 | ecosystem: Environmental > Aquatic > Marine > Coastal | place: USA: Alaska | collected... | reverse complement strand
TTCTAAAATACTTTTCATTTCTTTATGTTTGGTTATTATACTAATAAATGTTGTAATGTTTCTAGTCCATTTTAGTTAAAGATACCCATCCTCTTTTTGCACAAAACTTATGAGGGATTCCATCAATCATAGTGTACGGTGAACGAATTACTTCCTTTTCATTATTTCTAATTGCTCTTGCATTTAAATCATCAAATTCTTCTTTAGTTGGGTTTTCTACGATTTTTGCTTCTTGTTTAAATTCCCAAGGGTGTTTGTGTGAAATAGCCATAATTTATTTGTTTTTATTATTTATTTGGTTTTCTAATTCGATTGCAAGATCTGCGATTCCTTCGTTATAAGCCCATTGTGTTTCATCACCTGGGTTTCCATATCTAATATTTTCAGATGCTCTTTCTAATAGGATTTGTAATTCTTCTAATTTCATAATGTATCTAATTTATTATATGTAAATATAAACATTTTTATTGATATAAAAAAACTTTATTGCATTTATTTTAAAAAGATTCCATATCAGATTGTCGTTTCTCATGATCATGTTCTGAATATAGGTTAAGGTTTAAATAATCTCTATTATCAGAGAAACCAACGTATGTGATATCTTCTCTAATATCTTTATCATATGAAAAACAAAAATCATATTCCTCTTGAGTAAGGTATCTTTTTATATTCATTATAGATTCAAATCTTTGGTACTCTTCGTTTGCTGTGTAATTTGCTTGCTCTGACATATTTGATTGGTTATTTGTTATATGTAAATATAAACAAAAAAAGTGAACCAGGAAAATCCTGACTCACTTATTTTTAAAGTTATTAACAATTATACATACTATTGTCCGATTTTTCCATAGTATTTATCTAGAGTAGCTAACCTGTCATCTGCATCTACTAACATCATTAATGCTTCTTCTGCGTTCTTGTAAAAATCAACAGTAGAGTGATCCCCTATACCTGTTCCTTTTTCTCCTAATAAATCTAAGGATAAAAAGGCTTTTGCTTTATCAGCTTCAGCTGAAGTTCTAAGCATTATAATTAAATGTTTATTCATATTTTATTGTTTTTAATTGTGTGTATTTGTTCTAATAAAAATTCTTTAAATGATAGGTTAATCCATTCAGGATATAAACCTCTTACCTTTGACGAATCAACTGCGTATCTTCTATCATGTCCTAATCGGTCTGCTACGAATTCAAACTTTGGTTTTTTACCTAGCATCTCTCCGATCATATTTACGATTTCAATATTCTCATATCTTTCTCCGGATCCAATGTTATAAACTTCACCTTGTTCTTCAGATAACATAAGATTGTATAATATCTGTGTATTGTCTTCTACGTCAATCCATTCTCTTATTTGGTTACCATCTCCATATACTGGGATTATTAAATCCTCTGCAATAGATTTCATAATTTTTGGAATAAACTTCTCTGCATTTTGTTTAGATCCGTAATTATTACATGTTCTTGTAATTAAGTATGGCAATCCAAATGTTCTTCCAGCAGCTTCTACTAAAAGATCACTTGCAGCTTTAGTTGCTGAATAATAAGAAGATCCTTTCAATCCGAAAGTTTCGCTAGATTCTGCAAACCACCACGTATCATCCATATCTCCATAAACCTCATCGGTTGAAATATGAATAAATTTCTTAAGGTCTTTGTTTTTTTTGGCGCACTCTAATAAATTAAATGTTCCTTCAACATTAGTTCTAATAAATGGTTTTCCATCTTTGATAGAGTTGTCTACATGACTCTCTGCCGCAAAGTGTACGATATAGTCATAAGAACCTAAATCCTCTGATGTTACATCACATATATCCATATTAAGAAAATCAATATTAGGTACATTAACTCTACTTGCATCTGCGGCATATGTTAAGTTATCAACTACCAATACTTCTGCATTTGGGTTTTTTCTTCCGATTGTGTTTACGAATTCAGATCCTATAAATCCAAATCCACCTGTTACGATTATTCTCATGATTCTTCTAATAAGTCTTTAATTGCGTTTTTATATTGTTCCTTTGTTAAATTACCTTCAAAGTGCTGGGCTATTTGATCTCTAATTGCTAGCATCAAATACTGAGCAGGTGATGTGTTACTATCATTCTTTGCTCTGTCAATTAAATCAGGGTTTTGTTTAACTGTTTGTACAGTTATCAAGTCCTTTAGCTTAGTCGTAGACCATCCATGGGCTCTAGTAGTATAAATAACTTCTGGTGGTAGATTATCCCCTGAGAACCTCTTACCGATGTAGTCATCACCTAAAATTCTAATCTCAGGCTTATAAAATTCTATTAACCTTATTAAGTCTTCCTCTGTCTGATATGTCACTACTTCGTCAACATATTTAATAGCCATTAATGTTTTATATCTTTCGTATAATGGAATTACTGGTTTGTATTTAGTAAATCTAGTCTCGGATGGATCTATTTGTAGAAAAACCATAAAATAGTCACAATGCTTCTTTGCTGTTTCAAAGGTGTATATGTAACCGGGATGTAGTAGATCAAAGTTGCCTGCTGTAAATCCTATCTTTCCTTTAGAATTATTCATGTAAATTGCCTTGTTTTATGTTTAAATATAGATATAATTGTTTTGCTATATATTGGACAGTTTCATCCGGGAATTCTTCATTTAAACATAGTATTAATACATAATGATCCACCATATTCTGGGCAGCCTCAATATGTGATTGATTAATACAAGAGTCTATTGTCTTTTGTATTTTATCTAAGGCCTCCGTTGACCATTTTATGTAATTATCCGGTTTAAATAAAAATTGTTGCATACGTGTCTGTTTAAATAAGAAATGCTCTGTAGTTTATACAGAGCATTCTTGAATTGTTTCAACACGTGGTTGAATGTATTTCGATGATACGCGAAATTCGTTTAATATTTTATTTTGAGTCTATTGACATAAATTCATTATCTCTAATCTCTAAATTGTTATTACCAACTGATGCCAATGTACCATAGATTGTATCTTTTTTAGAAGCTATTGGAGAATTCATCATTCCAGTCTTATCTATTTTCTTATACAATTTGCTACCATTAACATCATCCATAAATCCAACGTTGATCACTAATTCATATCCAACGAATAATTGGTTAGAATCTTCGCTGTTTAATTTATTAATTTCGTCAATATGAAATCCTTTATCAAAATTAGCCGTTACAAATAATACTGAATCCATACTCTTTGCTCCCTTTTCAACAACATCTAGAATAATCTTTTCTCCAGTTGATTTAAAACTTGACCATGCTTTATTAACCTCAGCTAAAGTTGCTTTTTGATCTCCTTCGTAAGAAACTTTTTCTATAGTTTTCTTAAATGCCTGCATTACCTTACCTACTAATCCTTTAGAACTATAGATTCCAGTCATTCTGTATACTTTTTCGTTTACGAATTGTTCAAATAATTGTACGTGTTTCATTATTTTATTTATTTATTTTAATATTCAAACGGAGGAGTTCCGTAGTCTTTTCTTTTAACAGCATACCATACTGCTTTGTATGTAAAGTACCACCATAAATCTGATTCTATAATATAAACTTCTCCTTTAGGAGATATTCTCTTGTAACCTCCTCTTGTAAAGTTCTTTGTTACTGGAACACCATCATCCCATGTTTTATTAGTTGATTGAGCTTCCATTCCAGAACCATCAAAGGTTGCTAAATGAATTTCTGCATTTTTACCTTCAGCTTTTTCATCTGCTGCGAATTTTACAAGACCTGCGGATTTTGTAGCTGCTTCGTTAACTACTGATTCATTGTATAAATGAACGTAGCTACTTCCTTTTTCAGAGTAAACTGATTTTATTTTAAATTCTTTTTGTGCTTTAGTATAATATGCTTTAAAGAATAAGTTATCTTCTAGATCTCCGAAGAAATGATCTGACTTACCAACATAAAATTTTGCATTTGGATAAAGTTTTGTAACTTCTTCTTTTGTTTTTGCATCTAAAACTTCTTTGTTAAATTCCTTTACAAATTTAGCTTCAGTAACTAATGATTCATCTAAAGTTTTTAATGCTCCTTGACCACTTCTGATTATATCATTAAATTGGCTTCTAAGACTTGCACTTTTTGATTTTTTACATAATTCGATATCGAATTTTATGTGTTTAATTTCTAAAACTTTAGGATCTTTAGCTTCATTAACTAAAGATTCTGCAACGATAGTATCATAATGAACATCTTGAACATCACCGTTATAATCAGCATAAACATCGATAGACCATTCTTTACCATCATCATCTTTACCTAACCAGTATTGATCTTGACCCTCATTACCATGATCATCAATTATATCTTCGTAATCAAATTCAACTTTATGTTTTTTACTACCTATTTTAAATTCAACATAAGGCCATCCTTTCTTAGTAACTTTAATAGCTTTAGCTTCGTTAACTAATGATTCATATACAGTACCCTCAACTTCATCTGCATCATTAAATGATTTAACGGATTTCTTTATTTTCTTAATGAATTCTTCAATAGTTTTCATTTCTGATGGATTATAGTCATCGCCATTGTCATGTTTACCAACAATATAATCAACTGAGTTCTTCAATTCCCACATTGCATTTAATTTCTTTGGTAATCTAAAGAATTTAGCTTCAGTAACTAATGATTCCATTGCATGTTTAGCTTCTTTATTTTCCCATTCGGATTTAGTCATTATACCAATAGACTTTACACCATCCTGTGATAATATATCATCTGTATTTTTCTTATTCCACATTTCAGCAGCTCTTTGTGATTTAAAAGTTTTTTCTAACTTTTTGCCTTTAGAATATTCAATGAAAGCTATCCATTCTTCTTTAGCTTCATTAACGTCATCAATTACATCCACTATTTCTGATTCTGAAATACCTAATTGCTTTAAAGACTTAATATATTCTCCAGCCTCTTCTTCGTTATCATCATCTGACTTTGCCAATAAACCTGCTTTGATTAATTGTCTGTATATTTCAGATTTAACTAATTCAAAATCAATAGAGTTACTAGTGTTTTCCCAAGTGTCTTCTACATATTCTGGATCGATCCATCCATAACCTCTTTTGATATCTTTAATCATATCCTTAAGATCGGTTGTAAATTGCTTAACCTTTCCTTCAGTTAATGCTGATTCTACAAGTTTAATAACCCACCCAACCTTTTTAGCTGCAAATTTCTTTGCAAAATCCTTTTTAAAGGGACCTTCGTCACTAATTACTTCACCGGTTTTCTTATCAATTACATTATATAATTCTTCAGTCACTAATAATTTGTGTTTAGTTTCACTAACAAATGATTCGAAGTTTTGTAATTTCTTCATTTTCTTTTTCTTTTTCTTTTTTTCGTATTCTTCTTCAGCATCTCCTGAATTAGCAGGAACATCTCCAGATCCAGTTTGCGTTGCTGTTGGTAAGGTAACTGCCCCCATTCCAGCAATAGACCCTGTATTTATGTTTTCTTCTAGATTTTTCATATTACCAAGCATAATCGAATTTCTTAATTTTAGAAACTTTATCTTTTATTTCTTTAGCATAATTTTTAGCTTCTTTCTCAGCATATTTAGATGTGTATTTCTCTGCCTTAGCTTCTTCAGCTTGTTTAATATAATCAACGTATCTTGAATAATCATCTAATATCTGAGACATGTGATTCGATGCGTCTCTCATTTTAGCTTCTCTACCCTTAGCATTTCTTCCAATAATAATATCACCGTATCTTCCTTTTTCATTTTTAGCTAAACCATCTTTAATTTGAGCTGTTAATGCATCAATAGAATCTGCAACCATTTTATCTAATGGTAATTTAGAAGCTTTAGTTGCTAATATTTCTTGGTACCTTGCCTTGTTTGCATCTTTAAAGTCTTTATCATTCATAAATGCAGTAGCTCCTGATTTTTGATCTACTCTCATTGCGATATCTTCCTTAGAAGATTTTGCAGTATTTACTAAACTAAATGCTACTGCTCTATCTGCTAAATCAGCCGCTCTTTTAATTGAAGCTATTCCTGTTGCATCATATCCTTTATATGCTTTGTTACCACCAACTGCCATTCTATCATCACCACCTTTTAAAGTTTTAGTGTTCTTCTTTCTTCTATATCCTGTTGATTCATATTGAACTCCTAAGAAATCTTTTCCTCTTGTTAATGCTAAAACGCCAGGAGCAACTTGTCCTGTTCCGAATGGATTGTGTTTGTCATTATCAACTATATAGAATACTACAGTGTCTCTATCGTTAGCATATGCTTTATAAGCTTCTTTAGGTGTCATGTCAATTAAATCTTCGTCTCCGATTTGATCTAATTTCATTTTAGTTAATTGATAAAATGCTTTAGGTAATGAAGCATCTGCTTTATCGCCGTATGTCATTGAATCTGTCATTGTTAATAAGTTTCTTAACTTAGAAGATTTAAATGCTTCGTTAACTACTGATTCTTCAATATATTCTGCTAAATCAGCGTCGTCCCATCCATCTGGGGATGCTAGTACATTTTCTAAATCTTTTTTCTTACCTGTTAATTTAACCTCAGGATGACCTGACGGACCTGTCTTTGTTAATACCTCTATTGAAACTTTATTCTTCTTTAAGAATTTTAAAAAGTCTTTATCATCAGGCTGTGTTGCATCCATAATAACCGAGGCTTCATTAATTTCTGTTGGGCTTTTGGTTGAATTTACAAATTCTTCAAATGACTCAATTACTAGTTTAGCTTTCATATTTTTTATATTTTTATTCTCTTTTAAATCAACAGTCCACCCATACTCTACGTATTTTATGGCGTCATCAATAAGTACTTTATATTTTTTTGCTAATTTTTTAACAACCTCTAAAGATATTTGACTGTTAGGGAATTTTGAAATTGATTTATCAAAACCACTTGGTACCCACACTTCCGGATTTTCTTCAGTAGATTCATTTACTGTAATTCCTTTAAGAATTCTTTTTCCTAATGATGATAAGGAAATTCCTTCCTCAGAAACATTAAATAATTTACCATTCCTATTCATCCATCTTTTAGAGTTAGACGAAAGTTCCTTTAGAATTCTATCAAATTCACCTGTAGTCACCTTACCGTCCCTGATAGCCTCCAGCATTTTATTTCTGATTTTAGCTGTCATTCCAACAGTTGTTGCGGGATATGACTCAGTATAGGCTCTTTTTGTTACTACCTTTTTCTCATTCAATTTACCCGGTTGATCACTATGTTGGTTTTCCATTGATTGTTACTTTTATTTTATATTAATAGATTATATATCTATTATTTATTATAAGAAATTAATTAGTTAATTTATTCATATATTGTTCAAATGTCATAAATGATCCAGATAATTCATTTGATTCTGGAACAAGTTCCATAACACTCTCTAATTCTGACTTTAAAACGCCATACATTTTATGGATTGCCTTAGGTGTCATTTTTTTAAATGTTTTTTCATCATCATCTAATAATGCATTTCTAACTTGAGTTGCTGAAATATTATCATCTGTTCTTGGAATTTCAAAAAGACCAAAATCAGATCTAGCGTTTAATTGATCTCTATATGAATCATTGTTTACTTGATATCCATATGATTTCATTCTATCAGATCCTGTTCCCCATAACACTGGTTCGAATTTAGGTCTTAGTTCATTAAACATTTTATCTATTGCAGCGGATGGAAGTACTATAATGTCCTTTAAGAATTTATATTGCTTTTTAACATTTTTAAACATTTCAATCTGTAATTCTTCAGTATAAGGTCTTTTAAACTCTTCACCTTTCTTTATCTTTTTTGCTTTAATTAAAAATACAACAACTGGAAATCCATTTTCCTTATGCATTGTTTCTAATACCTTAGCATGTCCAAGTGTAAACGGTTGAAATCTACCAACAAATATATTGACTGGTTGTTTTCCTTGTTCTCCGTAATTTACTGTTAGTGCCTCGTTAACACTTATCTTGGTTTTAATTTTATCGTGGAGTATGAAGTTATTGTAATCATAAATAGAATTCTCATCAGTGTTTTCTACAAATACTGCTTCATTTATGTTATCTACTACCTTATTTAATTGAACTATCATGTCATCATTTAGAATGTCAGAGGACTTGTTCTTTTTCTTCCTAAAGGTTCCTAGTGTAATTTTAAATAAACTTGATAATACTTCATTAGACACATGTCTGAGTGTCTTCTCGTTCTTTATAAAATTAGTATTTAGGTTAAATGAACTTCCTTTAGAGAATTCTGCATTTTCAAAATTAACTCCGATATATCTTGAAGCATTTTTAGAAATATATTCATTGAATACAACTGACATTAATTCAAGGTATCTGTGATCTGCACTTTCCTCCACTAGTTGAATTTTACTAAATTGATAATTAGTAAAATATTCTAATATATCTGCTATTGCTATTTGATACATATGTGAACTTTCACGATTTTCGTTAACTGATTCTCTTATAAAGTCTTCTAACTTAAATGATTTTATCTTTTTTCCTTCTGCAAAATTTAGTATTAAACCGTCAATCTCTTGTTCTAAATCTTCCTGTAGTGTTGATTTAGTTGCATTTGGATTAAAAAGCTTGTAAACTTCTTTTGTAAATGAAGTTTCAGTTTCAGTTATTATATCATAATCAAATGATTGGGAGAATTCCTTATCATTCATTTCTAATAATTTTACTAATCTTTCCTTTTGCATTGAATCTAGAACACCGTAGAAAATAACATCTTGTTTTTGAACCTCAAGTATATTTGACCATTTTTGTAAAACGACAGGATCTATTATTGTTTTCTTAATCTTTCCCCCCTCTGTCATCTGTTGTATATTTGTCAATATTAAATTGCCAACAGGGGTAGAATCATACGAATATGAAGATACATTAGTTTCTGGTAAATATTCAAATCCAAATCTATAGTCAGTAGGTAATTGTTCCTTAGAACTTGGACTTAAACTTTGAATATGTTTAATACCAACCTCGTATAAAGACATTATAGTCCTATCTATAATAGTAAGTGGGTTAGAATTTGAAGACTTATAGAATTCAAACTTTTCATTAGTTCTCCTAACATAAAATGAAGGTGCTGAAATCTTTTCAACAACCATCACTTTATTATTTAATAATCGTTGGAACTCATTTGAGTTAGTTCCTTGAAAATGTTCTCTTAGTTTTTTAAGTGCCATATTCTATTTTATTGTTTAGTTGCCGTATTTAATGATTCCCATTAATTGATTAATTGCTGCGAATGTTCCAGTAAGTTTAAAAACTTTACCTTTATATACGAATACAACTCCTTCAGTTGGTATTATAGATTCAATACCTCCGATTCTATCTAATCTGTCTAATTCTGCAATTACTTTATTAACTTGATCTGCGCCTCCACCTTTTTTAATCTTTTCAGCTTCAGTTCTAATCTGAGCATGTAGTCTCTGCATTTCCTTATCTGGATTAGCAGCTACAAAGTTACTTGCATTTTTAAGAATAACACTTCCTAATTCTAGAAATAAATCTTCAAATGGTCTAATGTTTTCTTTATATTTCTTTTTAACATCTTCTTTATCAAATTTCTTAATAAGTGATGCTTTTTCTTTTCCTAGTGTTTTATCTAATGATCTTAAATTAAGAGTCCTTTTATCGCCATATGCCCATCTTAACAATAAACCTTCTTTATAGTCCTGTGTTAAATCTGGAAAGTTTGCGTCTATTAATTCTCTCCACCACATTTCGTGATATCTAGATACTTCGTCAGCATCTGTTAAATTATAGCGCTTTTTTAAATTCTCTACTTTTTTTATGAATTTACTCTTATTTGTATCAAAGTCTATATCTTTACCTAGTTTAATAACTTGAGGTGGAATAACCGTAAATGTTTTTCCAATATTAAGTTTTAAATCTTTTAGTGCCTTTGCAATACTATTAGCATATTTAGTTTCTTCTCCAGTTATATTACCTTCCCCGTCTGTTACTTTAATTCCATGGAATTGAATAACATCTCTGTCGTAATATATAACGTTTGGATTCTTAGAGTAAATAAGTTCCATGTTCATAAAGTTCTTACCATTATCGAATATCTCTAAATCTTTAGATGATAGTTTATTTAATGAACCTGCTAAATCTTCTGCAGCGAATGTAAAAGTGTCTTGAACTAATTTACTTGGATGTCCATCAAATTTGTCTTTAAACTGAGATAGAGACATTGGGTTTTTCATATCCCCTTTGTTTCTAGCGAATTTAACTTCACCATCCTGTACTGTTGCAAAAACATTTTGACCATCGGTCTTTTCAGTTGCTTCTTCTTCAAAGTTTAATTCACCTTGTAAACCAGCATGTATGATGTTTTTAAAATCTCCAAATGTTAATGATTGATCATCAAAAGGATGCTTCATGTGACCTGCTGCTCCTCCTTCTAATATTAATTGAGTGTTCTGTATATTAGTGTTAGATCTCTCTACAAGAAACTGTTCGTATGTTAAAATAGGTTTTTTCATATATGTAAATATAATAAAAAGAAATGACCTGGAAAAATCCAAGTCATACTTTTTTTTGTTTTTTATCCTAATGAAGATGTTAAAATACCAACTGCAGTACCATAATCTCCGTCGCTTTTAGATAAGATGCCATCAATAGCTTCTTTTGCTTTAGCTTCGTCAAAATCTTCTCCGAATGCTTTTTGTAAAACAGTATTTGCATATTCAGTAAACTCTTCGTCAGATTTAATTTCTGCTTCATTAACTTCTGATTCATTATAACTTACAATGTCAGAATATTTAACTTCATGTTCTTCACCGTCTTGATCTAACGCAAAGATAACTTTGTCATTCCACATTGCAGTGTTTTCGTCATTTCCATTATCTGGATTGTATATGGTAAACTCATCACCATTTCCTAATTGAATAATACCATCATCCTGTTTCATTGCTTTCATTAACTTCTTCTTGTCAAATTTAGCTTCTGTAACTATTGCTTCTTCAACTTCTTCAGTCTCTTCAACTTCTTCAGTCTCTTCAACCTTAAAAGTTTCACCTTCAAATTCAAATTCTTTTTTCCCAGCTTCTTTAGCTTTTCTAACTGCATCTCCGAAAGCATTACCTTCTTCAACTTCTTCTTCAGTAACTATAGATTCAAATGCTGGAACTAATTTCATGTCTGCATATATGTCTGCCATCATCCATGATTTAGAACTTTCGTCCCATAAGTAAACATATTCTGCACCACTTTCATCACTAGCAGATTTAAGATAATCTTTTACCTTTTTAATATTTCCAATTTCACCAACAGTATTGTCGTTATAGTGTTTTATTGAATCTACTTTTTTATCTAATCCAGAGAAATTTCCTTTAGAAATAACAGAATCTACGTTTTTGCCATCTTTAAATGATTGCTTAATAATTGGTAGGATGTTTTCAGGATTTGAGTCATAGTGCATATACACTGAAGATATATTTCCCTTTTTGTCTATTTTACCAAATTGACCTCTCGTTGCTTCGTTTAAAACCGTCTTATTTTCTTTTAAAAGAACTGGGTAAGTGTTACCATCATATTCAAATTCTTTTAAACCTTCATCTTTAGCTTTTCTAGCAGCTGCAACAAATGCTCTTCCTTCAGAAACTCTAGATTCCATAATTTGAACTGATTCAAATTGTGCATTAAATCCATTAAGTAAATTTTCAGCTGTTTTAGTTTCTTTTAAAGAGTCTAAGAACATTGCTGTTCCTTCAACGATTGTAATTCCACCCCATTCTCCAGCAGTTGCGATTCTAGATGCAAGTTCTGAAATAGCTTCTCTAATTTTAGGCATTGGTAACTTTAATTCTACACCACCTAATTCTGCAACTTTAATAGTTACTGGTTTAATATTACCTTTGATTGTCTTCATGATAGATAAAGCTTCTCTAGAAAAGTTAGCATCTTCCATTGCGCCAAAGAATAATTGTTTTAATACTCCTAATTTATGTGATTTATCATTAGCTCCAAATGCAGGATATTCGTTCCATACTTTAACTAATTGATTAAATACTTTCTTAGCTCCTCTTTTACCTGTTACGATAATAGCTTCGTTAAGTTCATGTTGAACATTTTCTTTAATACTAAATTCTTTAGCTAACATAGTCTGTACGTCTCCAACATCTGCACCTAAGATTTCCATACTTTCGGTATCCATTGTGTTAAAGTCTTCAGGTTGAGCATATACAAATTGAAACAATAAATCCTCAACATCATTAATTTTCTTCTTGTTCTTTTTATAAACATCTTTTAATTCTTTCATAGTAACTGAAAGACCTAATTGGCCATGTTCCGCCGAATCTATATCTAATTGAAATAATTCTTTAGCTTCAGTAACTAATGATTCCATTATTACAGATTCAAAATCACCCGGCAGTGATCCATACCATCCTGATTCTTTATTACTAGGAGTTCCTTCACCATAAATACTGTCTAGAACTTTAACGTCCATTTCAACAGAATATGATTTAGTTTTTTTATCAAATCCGATATTTTTTCTTACTTTACCACCTTCGTCTTTTATAAATTCTAAAAAGTCGGTATAATCTTTTTCTTCTTTAAATGCTAAACCTATTGTGTTTTTAGCTTCAGTTATTACTGATTCATCAACATCTTCAGAATCCTCATCTTTAATTTCATCAGATACTTCAACTTCTATTTCAGATTCTTCTTCAGAAACGCTTCCGAATGCTTTAGTTATAAATTCTCTTTTAGTATCTTCTGCTAAATCTTCAAATGAATTAATTTCCATTTCATCAAGCAATGCTGATATTTTTGTAGCTAAACCAGAACGTTTGGTTGCATTGTCCTCAGCTAGTTGAGCGGCAACTTGCGTTGCTTTAACTTCCGAAAAAGTCTTAAAGGAAGTTATTTTATTAATTTCTGCCATTTTAAATATATTTTTATTTAATTTATCTTTATAATTCTATATATCTCCTTCAAATTTGACTATTTTAATATTATAATCAAATTTTTCTTGTCTATATATAGCCTGCCGGGCTTTACCATGTTTATAAAGGTAATTGTCCCATTCGCTTGTTCTTATATTATCTACAAAATCTATAATTAATACCTTATCTTTAGATGAGTGTTGTCTTAATCCACGACCAATTGATTGTCTTATAATTACCTCCGATTTAAAAGATTCCGTAAAGAATATATTGTGTATCTTTTTAATCGATATACCTGTTGAAAATGTACCGAACGATGCAACGATGACAACCTCTTCTCCTGATTCCATCTTCTTCTTGTATTCTTCCCTAATATCTTTATCAGTTCCACCATCAACATAAAATACACGCTTATTGCTTTCTTGTCTAAGCTTTTCATATATTTTTTTACCATGTTCAATCCTATGAAAAAGGACAAGGCTATTCCTGGGTATTCTGGAAATAACGTTTGTAACGAAGTTGAGACGAGCTTCGTTATTAATAACGAAATTCTGTTCCAAAGAAAATACATCTTTACTATCATATTTATTTTGTGCGAGTTCTTGAAATGCTTGTTTTTGTTTATCCGTTGCATAGTTCATTTCAATCACCTTAACTAAACATTTTGCAATATGTCCCTGTTCTTGTAAAAAACTTGCTTTAACCTCACTAATTACAGGACCAGTTTGACTCATTAGTGTTAGTTTATCTAAAGTACCGTCTTTTGGTATTGTACCTGATAAACCGTATTTGTATTGAGCATTTGAACATTTCTGTAAAATCGTTTTAATCGAAGCACTTTTTGCTTTATGAGTTTCATCAACTATAACTGCATCAAACTGTTCAAAATATTCCTTATCCTTTTTAACAAGAGATTGATATGTTCCAATTATAATATTCTTATTACTCTTAATTGATTTACCTGCAAATATTTGTTGAATTCTTAAGTCTACTTTATTCATATAATTATAGTCATGAAAATCCTCATGTGCCTGTATTACTAAAGAAACGTTAGGTACTATAAATAGTATTTTTTCAGCTTTTTTCTTTTCAAGCATATATGCTACAGTTAAAAAACTAATAAGAGTCTTACCTGCTGATGTTGCTAGCTCAGCCAGGCACTTTCTAAATTTAAGTATATTATATGCAGTTTCTATCTGATAATCCCTAGGAGTCTTATCAGATCCTTTAAATAAGGCAAGGGCCCACTCTTCAAATATTTCTGCATTAATATCTGGGTCAATTAAACGTTTAATACCGTTCATTTGAATTTCTATTTTATAATCTTTACATATCTGAATTACGTATCTCCATAATCCAGCGGGAATCCATTTGTCATCTTTAATATAAGAGACATACCCATCCCATACACCTCGCTTTACTAACGGATTAAATCTCCAGCTCTCGATTCTTTTCGTGAGGGAGATTGTAATCTGTTCTAATTCAAGTTCAGTAGCATCATCAATTCGTAAAAATTGATTATCGTCTGTTAATGTTAGTACCAATTGTCATTGAACTATTTTTTATATTCTTGACATATCTAGGCGATTCTTTATTGCAAAGCCCATATTATCAAGAGTCTTCACAGAAGCTTCAATAAAGCTTTTCTGTGTTTCTAATAAAGCAAACAGTTGTCTATCATCTGCAAGATCTGCTTCTAGAAATCTTTCTCTTTGTTTATCAGTTAATTTATAATCGTACTGATAATACTCTATCCATTTCTGTTTGTACTTCTGATCAACAGTTCCTTTTTGTGCTCTCATCCTATTACACATTGAAGCAAGCTGTTCGACTAAAATTTGTCTATAACTTAATGTGTATGCACTGACTTCCTCAAGTTCAATACCCTTTTTCAAATTGACGGTAAGTTCCTTTATTTTGTCGGTCCAGTCTATTCTTTGTTTACCAAGATACTCATCTAATTTAAGAATCTTTTCTTTTAAGTCTGCCATTTTTTATTTAATTAAAAAAGTTGATTATTATTTTTATTTTTATTTTGTTTAATATAAATCCTAGTACCTATTTTCTTTTTAAGCTTAGGCTCCGTCATTATAATATTCTTTTCGTCATAATTTAAAACAGAATTTGTGTTAAAGCTTAATAGTAGCTTTATATTCTTCCTACTTTTTCGATCGTTTTCAAAGTCTTCGAACTCCTGATCTATCATTGTATTAATATCTATATTTTTCATAAGAAATAAGCATCTAGTTTTGAATTACTAAAATATTTAGGTAAGTGTTTTATACAACCATCCTTTAAATAATATGCAACTCTAACCAAATCATTTAAGTCACCTATTTCCTTAGGATATTTATCTCTATTTTTTTTATCAATATTATTAAGATACTTTTCCCATTTAATTTCTAACTTTGTTTCGCTAAAGAATTTACCCCACATAAAGATCTCTTTATCTCTACGTAGTTTTTGCATCATTTTTTCTTTACCAGTTTTATCGTTATCAAACATATAACGTATTGTCGGTATTTCATCAAACTCCTCTGTAGATCTACCAGCAGTTGCAAGTCCTATACTGTTTTGCATAAACATTGCGTCGATAGGTCCTTCAAACATAGTAACGGTTCTTTGAAAATCCACTTGTAATATTCCAAACAATGTAGATATTTTCTTTAAACTAATTAGTTCTTCTTCAACTACATCTAATTCTTTACCTTGATCTTGATATATTCTTTCAATATCATAAGTCAAGTATCTTGCACTTTTATATTTGGATAGTGCTCTTGTCTGAAATCCTATTACTTTATTATTTGGAGCCATATTTAATACAACCATCCTCTTATCTTTAGGAGAATACATAAAATTATCTAACTTATGTGATAACATACGTCCTCTTAAATAAAAATAACCTGGAGATCCTGTTTCTATTTCCACATAGCCGAATGCCTTAGTAAGCTCCTGTTTGGTTGGGGCTAAATCATATATTTTTTTAAATACATCATGCTCTAAAACCTCAACCGAATTTGATTGAACTCTATGATCTTGTATAAAATCAATAACTGCAATTGAATCTTCACGATCTTTAAATCCTATGTGATGATCTTTCAATAATGAATAAACATCACCATGTTCTGAACAGTTAAAGCAATGAAATTGCAAACTATCCCAATATATGTTTCCTCTTTTCTTATGAGTATCTGTTGTTGAATCTCCACAGTAAGGACATGCTAGTGTTAATCTACCTGGCATTTCCTTGAGCATTTGTTTATTATAGTCTTTATGCTGTGTTGATACAACCTGCTTTACGAGACTTCTAATCTTTGTTTTTAATGCTTCGTCTATCTTAGTTGATACACTCATTTATATTATTTTTAATACGATTATACTTATTTGAGACAAAGAAAGGGCCCTGAGCAGGTTATATGCATAAGGGCCCTTTGTATTTTAATGTATTAATTCTGTCTTAAATATCTAAGTCATTTAGAAAAGAATCTAAATCATCACCACTGTCTGTGCTTGAATCAACATTTGTTTCCGCAACAGGTGCTGCTGCTACAGGTTCTGGTGTTTTCTTAGGAACTGCCTTTACCGATGGTTTAGAAACTACTGAGTCTAATGAGTCTCCTGGATTTAAATATTGTCTAAGAATTCCGTTTACGAAATCTCTTGCATCGCCGTCCCATACTTTATATTGATAAGGCTCTAATGATGGTGCTGCATCTAACTCTTCTTTGATTGCTGCCATACCTTCCTTACTTCTTTCAGCCGGAGTGCCGCTTAAATCAATAGCACTATTAGATGATGAGAATTTAGCAGTATCGTAATTATTATATTCACCCTGACGAGTAATTACTAATTCGAAGTTTTTACCTGCAAATAAATCAAATACTTGAGTTGGTTCACCAAAGTTTGGCTTTAACTCTGCATCAATTTTCTCTTTAATCTTATATCCAAACTTATAGATAAGATATGTTCCCTCTAAATCTGGATTTTGTGGATCTTTAATTACTTTAATAAGAGAGTAATATTGCTCTCGTCTTTTTAATTTCTCACTCATCTTACGATCAACTGCTGAATCGCTATTACGTAACTTGAAGAATACTTCCGCAATTGGACATGATTCTCCAACAGAACTAGGTGAATCGACTAATCGACCGTTACCTGATGCATCTGTTAACCAGTGTACGTACTTTTTTACTAATGAGTTTCTTGGGTTTTCAGGATTAGGAACAAAGCGTATTAGCGCTTTATAGGTTCCATCTTTTCCTTGATCTGCACTTGGCTTGTATAATACATCCGTTCTTGTGCTTTTTGCTTCATGTGTCTCAACATCGCTTACGCTTAAGTTGAAAATGTCAAATTCTGCCATTTCTTTAAATCTTTTAATTCGTTAATTTTCGTTAAATTGGTTATCTGTTAAACTTTTAGTTCTTTTAAGGGCCCTTTAAATAAACTTACAAGAGTTATATAGAGAAACTTTAAAAGGTTTCAATTATAATTATTATATTTATTATATTTATTTTGGGAATGTATATATTGATCCTGCATTGTCAATCCATTTATCTGAGTTTGTGATTCTAGATAAACCTGCTATATTTAATATATTAGTCATCTCTGATTCTTCCATTAAGTTCTCATCAGCTAGTATTTGTAGTGTTGTTTTGAGCTCCATGAGCCTAGAAGTAGGTAGTCCTTTCATGCTTTCTTTTTTATTTATTAAAATATTTTACTATTCTTGAAACTTTATTCCCAACCTGTAGTATAATTAAAGTATTTAAGGTTCCGGGTTAAATAGCGTTCTAGCTAAGTGATTTAAGAAGTACGCATCCACTAAGTCGTCTAAAGGTTTAGGAACTCTTTTAACTTCTCCAATATTATCTTTACAGTATTTATAGAGTTCTGAGTTTTCTAAAGAAGAATCATCAAGAACGTTTTCTAAGAACTTAA